>Ga0209041_1002203_pt1 | contig 10752 bp, 10 predicted proteins | sample SaaInlV_100m_DNA_4_FD_184647 | JGI IMG/M metagenome (GOLD analysis project Ga0209041, IMG submission 184647) | Marine microbial communities from expanding oxygen minimum zones in the Saanich Inlet - SI037_S2LV_100m_DNA (SPAdes) (version 2) | ecosystem: Environmental > Aquatic > Marine >... | reverse complement strand
TTTTTATAATTATTTTTTATATTGTTAAAATAATCTCCTAGAAACATAATTAATTAACCTCTATATATTTTGTGGCTAAAATAGGCCCAATTTTATCTATTATCTTTCCGGCTACTTCAACCGATGTCCATCCTGCTGTATTATATGGAGTGCCGGTTTGAGTTCCTTCTTTATGTCTGTAATTATAAATATAACTACTTGATGTTTTGGGTGTATCTAGCATTACAATAAAAACATAATTTGGGCTCGAGGATGGGAAAATCGATGCGAATGTATTTACTTTACCTTCTGAATAGATGCCGTCCAAAACTTTATCTGCAGTTCCTGTTTTTCCAGCTATTTCAAAATTAGGAACATTTGCAAATTTTGCAGTTCCTTCCTCGGTATTAACAATTTTTCTAAGTACATTAACAACCTGTTCGGAAACTCCTTTTTTTAATATTCTATTTTTTTTTTTATTAATTTTAATATCTTTATTAATTAAAGTCGGTTTAACATCATAACCACCATTAGAAATAATTGCATATCCTTTTGCCAACTGAAGAACTGTTGTCGCTATACCATGGCCAAAAGACGCTGTAGCTAGCTTGCATTTTCCAAATTTATAATTTTTTTGTGGAGCTACCTCCTCAATATCAAATTCTATTTTACTTAATACTCCGATCTTTTCTAAAAAAGATTTATACTTTTCTGGTCCAATTTTTTGTCCAATTCTGACTGAGCCAATATTACCTGATCTAATCAAAATCTGTTCAGCTGTTAAATCAGATGGAATTTTATTATCATACTCTCTTATTGGAAAGCCATAACAATTGATAGATTTTGGTAAATCTAAAAACTCTGTTTCTGGTTCAATCAAATCTTCATTAAGAGCCTTTGCAAAAGTAAAAGTTTTAAAAACAGAACCTAGCTCGTATGTTCCTTTGGTAACTCTATTAATATAGTTCACGTCAGTTATACTCTTTCTTTCATTTGGATTAAAATCAGGCAATGAAACAATTGAGAGTATATTTCCACTATTTACGTTCATTAATATTGCTGCACTACCCTTACTCCTAAAAATTTCTTGATACTTAATTAACTCTCGACGTATTAAAAACTGTATATCTTTATCAACAGTAAGCTTAAGTGGTTTTTTTGATTTTCTCAAAAATTCATCAAATGATTTTTCTAGACCTGAAATTCCAAAATTATCATCATCTATTTGGCCAATAATGTGACTAAAAAGATTTTTTTGAGGATAAATTCTTCGAATTTTTTCCTCAGGTTTTATAGACTTGTCTCCAAGTTTCATTATCTTTTCATAGTTTTTTTCAGAAATTTTCTTTTCTAACCAAAAGAATTTTTTTGTATCAAATTTTTTTTTAATCTTTCTAAAATCTTTATTTGGAAAAATGATATTTAAACTTAATAAAAGTTTTTTTTTATCAATTACATCAGATGTCTTTATACCCACATCTATTGATTTTACTGTTTTAGCTAAATAATTACCGTTAATATCTATAATATCTGCTCTGTAAAGTTTATCGCTAACAACAGAAATATTATCAACTATATCTATTTTAGATTTTCTCGAACCCAAATGAATTAAATGAATGGTGTAAATTAGATAAATAATAAAAAATACAAAAAATATAAATGCAACTCTATTGAATTGAATATTTAAATTTGTTTCATTTTTTTTATAAATGAAACTATCTTTGTAATCTTCAATAACAATCTTTGAATTAGATTTTTCCATTATTCTTTTGTTATCTTTAAATCTTGTATTATTTTATTTGTAGTTTTAAATATTTTTATATTTTCAATATCTTTTTGTATTAACTCGTCTTCAAAATATAAAAATTGATATTCTAATAATTTTTCTGCAGAACTTAGATAATCATATTCTAATTTAATTTTTTCAAATTCTGAGTTTAAAATTCTTAAATTTTCTCTTACTGTAAAAATTTTATCTTCAGTTTTTTTAGCTGAATTCTTAATTATTGCAGTTGATAAAATTAATAAGAAAATGATCAGCACTAAACTAATCTTTTTCACAACTTATCTCCAAAATTTTCTATTTCTATTAAGTTTTTAAATTGATCAAAAATATCTGTTTCAAAATTATAAAAATCACTCTTCTTTATCCCATATCTTAATTTTGCAGACCTTGAAGGTAAATTTTCATTCACTTCTTTTTCTGTTGGAAATATTGCTTTCTTTTGATCCAATATAAACAAATTTTCAGCCTGCTCTGTAACAGGAACATATCTTGAGATACTTTTATTTTCAGAGAGACTTTTAAAGAAATATTTAACTATTTTATCTTCTAAAGAATGAAATGTTACAACTACTAAAATTCCATCTTTTTTTAGAACTTTTGCAGCATTGATAAGTCCAAGAATTAGTTCACTAATTTCTTTATTAACAAAAATTCTAAGTGCTTGAAACACTTTGGTAGCACTATTTACTTTAAAATTTTTTTTTCTTTTTGTTTTATCTATTATCTTAACTAGTGTCTGTGTATCAATTTTATTTTTTATTCTCTCTTTAATTATATTTCTTGCAATATATTTGCTTTCTTTTTCATCTCCAAAAAACTTAAATATTTTTTCTAATTCTTTTTCATCTAGTTTATTAATTGCATCTTCAGCTGAATAATTATTTAATCCCATTTTCATATTCAATCTTCCATCAGATTCAAACGATAATCCTTTTTTAGGATCTTTTATTTGCGTATATGAATATCCAAGATCAAATATGACTCCTTTTACATCTTCATTTTTAAGTTTTAAATTATTAAGCTGACTAAATTTTATATTCTTAAATATAAATCTATCTTCAAAGTTTACTTTTATTTGATTGGCTTTTTTCTCGCTATCTTTATCTCTGTCTAGAGCTATTACTTTAGTATTTTTGAATTCTAAAATTTTTTTTGAATATCCGCCTTGTCCAAAGGTACAATCAATAAATGTGCCACCATATTGAGGGGTAATAATGCTAATAATTTCTTTTAGCAGTACCGGATAATGCTCTGGCACTTCCGATACTATGGTGGCGTCCATTTATTTCTTTGAAGACCATTAATTCTTTTGTCTTCTTAGGAATGCTGGTATTTCAAGATCATCTTCTTCATCTTCTGTATTAGAAGATAATAAATCTTCAGCTGTTGAATCTTCAGTTTCTGAATTAAATAAATCAGGAGCTTCTGAATCTACACCAAATTCTTTTAGATCATTTGATATATCTTCTTCAATACTTTCTGTTTCAATATTCTCTTGAGATGTCTCCATGGCCTCTTCTGTAAAAGATTTTTCCATTTCATTAATAGAGCTATCTTCAACAACACTTTCTGTCTCAATATTTGAGTTATTCATAGCTTCCTCATTAACAACAGTTGAATGAGAGCTTTCATTAACTTGTTCGTGCGCAATTTCATTTTCAAGTTTTAATGCGTTTGCACCATGTGAGATTGGGCTTGAAGTTGTATTTGAAAAATTAAACGATGCAGATGATCCTAAATGTGAAAAATCTGAATATCCTGGATTTCGATTTTGGATACGATGAACCATATTAATTACAGATTTTGTCTCAGGTTGTTGCCCATCAAGAGATGTTGCAACAATTGAAACTCTCATTTTACCATCAAGTTCTGAGTCAGTGATTGCACCAATAATCAATTCAGCTTCTGGATCTACTTCGGCTCTCACTTTGTTAACTGCTTCATCAACCTCAAAAAGTTTAAGGTCCTTGCCACCTGTAATATTTACTAACAATCCTTTTGCACCTTTTAAAGTGTAATCATCAATTAATGGATTGCTAACAGCCATTTCAGCTGCTTTAAGAGCTCTACCTTCTCCTTCGGCCTCTCCAGTTCCCATCATTGCTTTACCCATAGACGCCATAACAGTTTCAACGTCAGCAAAATCAAGATTAATTAAACCTGGTCTTACCATCAAATCAGTGATGCTTTGAACACCATGCATTAAAACATTGTTTGAAAGATTAAATGAGTCTTCAAAAGTTGTTTGCTCGTTTGCAATTTTAAACAAATTTTGATTTGGAATAACTATAATTGTATCAACATGCTTTCTTAATTCTTCCAAACCTTGTTGTGCTCTTCGCATTCTTGAGGGACCTTCGTATAAAAATGGAAGAGTTACAACTCCTACAGTTAAAATATTTAATTCTTTTGCAGCTCTAGCAATGACATGAGCAGCACCAGTGCCCGTTCCACCACCCATACCAGCTGCAATAAAAACCATGTTTGCACCTTGCAAAGTATTTATAATTTCATTTAAAGACTCATCCGCTGCAGCTTGACCAATATCAAGTTTTGCACCTGCGCCTAAACCTTTGGTTAAATTTAAACCAATTTGAATTCTTGTTTTACATTTACTTAACTTTAGATCTTGCGCATCTGTGTTGACCGCAATAAATTCTACTCCTTGCAGATTATTTTCGATCATTTCATTAACAGCATTTCCGCCTGCTCCACCTACTCCCATAACTAGTAATCGTGGTTGTAACTCTTTTATTTCTGGTGCTTTAAAGTTAATTGTCATCTTTTATTTCCCCTCGTTGTTATTAAAATGTTTTTCCCATTTAAGGTTAGCTCGATTTAGATTTGCTTTTTTTCTGGCTGTTACCTTAAATTTTTCAAAAGCCGCTGGTTCCCAAATTTGAAAAGTTGGACCTTGACCAACGAACAACATGCTATTTTTTATTTTTGCATGTTTTAATAATTTTGTTGAAAGAGATATTCTTCCTTCGCTATCAAATTGTAAATTTGTACTTTCCGATAAAATTGATGTAGCAAAAAAATCTCTTTTTTCTTCAAAAGGGTTTAATGAATCTATTACTGATGAAATTTTTTCAATCCTATCTTGAGAACATGCTTCAATTGAAGCATTATTAAATGAAGGATAACAAATAACTCCATTATATCCTAAATTTGATAAGTGAGATCTAAAACTAGCAGGCACAGAAACTCTCCCTTTTTTGTCCAGTTTGTTCTCGTAAGTAGATAAAAACATATATTTTATAATTTTTAAATTCCATAATTGGGAATATATGGGAATATATGGGTAATTTAATAACCTGTCAAACTTTGAATCTCAAGGATTTTTGGCTATCTTAATAACTTTTTACTATCAAACCTTGCTTTAAAATCAAATCATTGGAGTTAAAATGCTTATGTCTTTAGCGTGGAAAATGAGAACATAACTGAGTCAATACTGAATCAAAAAGGGAACATTAAATTTGTTCAAATTTAGAGAACATATAACTCTGCCAGATAAACTATAAGCCGGGTTCTGTCATTTAAACCTATCATTTGTCTAGACTTAAGATCACTCTTAAGCTCAAGCAACTAACCCTGATGACGAGCCAAGGATGGCTTTTAGTTTTTCAACATTGTCATCTCTACTTAGTCTTGCTCCCAGTGGGGTTTTCCAGCGTTCATTGTTACCAATAGAACCGGTGTGCTCTTACCACACCTTTTCACCCTTGCCATGTTATGGCGGTTTATTTTCTGTGGCACTATCCCTAGGGTTACCCCCGCCAGGTATTATCTGGCACTGTATCCTTGCGGAGCCCGGACTTTCCTCTTTAATAAATTAAAGCGATAAATCATTTATCTGGCATGTTTAATTTATTATCAAAATATAAAACTGCAAGAAAAAACAATTTATTTTTTAAGTATATTTTGGCTTATAAGTAAACATTCTTGATCAATCTTACCATTTACGATCTCTGGTCTAAATCTTCGTTGAAAAGCTTTTGAAATGATTTGATCAAAGCTTATGTGATTGAAATTTGAATTGTATAAAAATTTTTTTTGATATCCGATTTTAAATAAATTAGTAAGAAATAAATTTTTTTCTTTACTGCTAGTTTTTAAATTTCTATTTTTTATTAATTTATTTTGATTTAAATTATGCCAATACCCTATTTTTTTTTTTGATAATAGTTTCCATGGAAATTTTTCACCAGGATCTTTTTTTCTTTCTGGAGCAATATCCGAATGTCCTAAAACATTTTTTGAATTAATCTTATATTTTTTGATCAAAAATTTACTTAATCTAATTAATGTTCTTAACTGAATTTTAGAAAATTTTTTATAATTAATGTCGTGACCTGGATTGACAATTTCAATACCAATAGAGTCTTTATTTAAAGAGCTATAATTTTTCCAAATAGACTTTCCTGCATGCCATGCAGTATATAAATCTGGAACTAAAGTTATTATTTCTCCATTTTGTTTGATTAAATAATGAGCACTTACTCTAGATTTGATATCTGTAAGTCTTTCTATGGCGGCTTTTTCTGTCTTCATTCCGGTGTAATGAAAAATCAAAAACTTTATCTGATTAGGTTTTTTTTTTTTTGGATCAAAGTTTGGAGAATAGTTTAATGTAGTTTTTATAGCCATTTTTGGGTCATATTTAACGCTTAATCTAGATTTACATTATTACATTATGTACTATATAATCTATTCAATAATGAAAAAAATTTTCACAATTTCAGTACTATCTCTCTTTATTTTTGCCAGTGCATTTGCTGGAGATGATGGTGAGCTAAATCTTTCTAAAAAATCAAAACCAGTTAAAGATTGTTTTGAACCAATTAATCGAGTTACATTTGCATTAAATATGGGCTTAGATAAAGTTATTTTTAAACCAGTTGCTAAAGGTTATCGAGTTTTACCCTCACCAGTTAGAACTGGTGTTAGTAACGCACTAGACAATCTATCTAGTCTAGTCACCATCCCAAACAATATTTTACAAGGTGAAATAAAAAAAGCAGGAGTGAATACTGGAAGGTTTGCAGTTAACACAACAATTGGTGTTCTGGGAATATTTGATGTAGCAGAAAAGATGGGTTTTCCAGAATATGAAAAAGAAGATTATGGTCAAACACTTGGCGCTTTAGGAGTAGGTCCTGGATGCTATTTGGTTTTACCTGTTATTGGACCATCAACTGTAAGAGATACCGCAGGATCCTTTATAAATATAATGGGCGGTGATCCTTGGTACAACGCATCTATGAACGGTAACAATGAATACTTAAGTGAGTCAACTTATCTTGCATCAAGAGTTTTGGGTGGAATAGATTTTAGAGCAAAGAATATTGATTCTTTAGAGAACTTAGAAAAAAATTCCATGGATCTTTATGCTTCATTTAGAAGTTTATATTTACAAGACAGACAACAAAAGATCTTAAATTCAAAAGCGACCACTGAAACGATGGATGATGGAGACTGGGAAGAAATAGACTCTCAATAACTAAGTTAAAAATATGAAAAAAATTTTTACTTTTGTTACATTAATATTAATTTTTTTTAACTTTAATAATAAAGCATTCTCAATTGAAGCAGATGTGTTTATTCAATCAACAGTTAATAGAGCAGCCAAAACTCTTGGTGGTGGTCTTACAAAAATAGAAAGAATTGAAAAATTAAAAGAAATAGCAAAAGATACTGTAGATATTACCGGTATTGGATTTTATTCCTTAGGGAAACATAGAAAAAACCTAAGTAAAGAACAATTAGAAAATTATAAAATTGTTTTTGAAGCTTATTTTTTAAAAAGCTTTTCTAGTAGACTTGCAGAATACTCAAATCCTGAAATTGAAGTAAATTCGAAAAACATAATCAATGCTAACTATACCATTGTATCAAGCACACTGGTTGCAACAGACTCAAGGCCTGAGGTAAAAATTGAATGGAGAGTATACACAAAAGATCCTGATAATTTATTAATTAGAGATTTGATTATAGAAGGATTAAGTTTAGCAAGAACTCAAAAAGAGGAATTTTCATCAATAATTAATTCTAACGATGGTAAAATTGAAGCTCTTCTAAAGAATTTATCTGATTTTTCTGCTAAATAATTTTCATTAAATAATGTAAATTTTAATTTTTAATGAAAAAAATCAATGTTTCTTCAAAACTATCTTTTATAATTTCAATAATTACCTCGGTAATTTTTATATTATATTTCGCTTATAAGGGGTTCATGGTTTATTTTGTACAAAAAGCCATGGATAATACCTTTGTAGGTGGAAATACATCTGACATTACAATTACTCTTTGGTTTGGAATTTCAGTAGCTATGGCTCTTTCCATGTTTTTATTTTTCCAGTTTACTAAAATCAAAGACCTAAACAGTCAAAGAACAATACAAAAAGGTATATTTGTTGGTTGGGCAATAATTGCTATTACAATGATAATATTTATACCCTCATATATTTACTTCATTTTAATTACTATCGTATCTTCAATAGTTAGCCTTTTATCTTCAATAACACTCAAACATAAAATTACAGAGGATCAAAAGAATAAAAAAGAAACTTTATCTGAAAAAGAAATATACTTACTGCAAAAGTTGGCGGGTATAAAGGATCCTAAGAAATAATTGTTTTTGGTGGGCCCGCCAGGACTCGAACCTGGGACCAATACATTATGAGTGTACTGCTCTAACCAACTGAGCTACAGGCCCAAAATTATACTGTTAACTATATCATTTTTTAAAAGTTATCAATTATAGATAATTATTAAATGGTGGGCCGTGTTGGTTACGCTCCAACTACCCCTGCAATGTCAATGCAGTACTCTACTATTGAGCTAACGGCCCAGTAAAATTAACTTTCTAAGAAACTTTTTAATTGCTTAGATCTGCTTGGGTGTTTTAGTTTTCTAAGAGCTTTTGCCTCAATTTGTCTAATTCTTTCTCTGGTTACAGAAAATTGAAGACCTACTTCTTCTAAAGTATGATCAGTATTCATTCCAACACCAAACCTCATTCTTAAAACTCTTTCTTCTCTTGGAGTAAGAGTTGATAAAATCTTAGTTGTTGCTTCTCCAAGGTTTGATTTAATAGCTTGTTCTAGTGGGGCCAAAGCTTTTGTATCTTCAATAAAATCTCCCAAACTGCTATCTTCTTCATCACCAACTGGTTTTTCAAGTGAAACAGGCTCTTTAGATATTTTTAGGACCTTTCTAACTTTATCTAATGGCATTCTAAGTTTTTGAGCTAATTCTTCAGGAGTTGCTTCCCTACCAAACTCACTTAAAATTAATCTTTGAGTTCTTACAATCTTATTAATTGTTTCAATCATATGAACCGGAATTCTTATTGTTCTAGCTTGGTCAGCAATTGATCTTGTAATTGCTTGTCTAATCCACCATGTTGCATAAGTAGAAAACTTATAGCCTCTTCGATATTCAAATTTATCAACTGCTTTCATCAAGCCAATATTTCCTTCTTGAATTAAATCTAAAAACTGGAGACCTCTGTTTGTGTATTTTTTTGCAATTGAAATTACTAATCTTAAGTTAGCTTCAACCATCTCTTTTTTAGCAATTCTTGACTCTTTTTCACCTTTTTGAACTCTACTAACCAACTTTTTAAAATCAGTTACAGAAATTCCTAATTTATAACTTGTTTCGATTAATCTTTCTCTAATATTCTTAAATTCATCTTTATTTTTTGCAAAAAATTGCTTCCAAATAGAATTTGTATCTAAGAATTTTTTAAGATTTGGATTTATTTCATTACCAATATAAAATTTTATAAATTCATTTCTTGGAATTTTATTATCCATTGCCAATCTTAAAAGGTTCCCCTCTAATGAAACTATTTTTTTTATTTCAACATAGTGCTTTTGAACCAGTTCCTCCAAAACAGAAGGTGACAATTGAAGAGATTTAATATTTTCTAAAATATCATCAACAATTTTTTTATACCCTTTTTCTTTTGCTGGAGAAAAATTTTGTGAATTTAAAACACAATCTAATTTTTCTTTTTGGTATTTTGTTAATTTGTTATATTCTTTTGTTAAAGTATTAACTGTTTTTAAAACCTTGGGCTTAATCTCAGTTTCCATTGCAGCAAGTGTTGGGTTAAAATCATCATCATCATCACCAGATCCTTCATCTTTGTCGGTTTCACCTGCATTTTTTTGCTTTGCACTAGGACCAGTAGATTCGTCCTCCATATAATTTGTATCAATATCTATAATTTCCCTAACTAGAATTTCATCTTTTTGTAACTGATCATTCCATTCAAAAAACTGTTGTGCAGTCATTGGACTTTGAGAAAGAGCGATTAACATTACGTCTTTTCCTGCTTCAATTCTTTTAGCAATTGCGATTTCACCTTCTCTTGAAAGTAATTCAACTCCACCCATCTCACGTAAATACATTCGTATGGGATCATCGCTCTTCTCCATTGACTTGCCTTCTTCTTTGGAGGATCCTTCTTTTTTTCTTAATACTTTAAAATCTGATTTTTTTTCAACTAGCGCAATGTTTTCGTCTAAAATATGAATAAAAGCTTGAGATAAATTTTCATCAGATAGATTTCTTTTTCCAAGAGATTTATTCAATTCTTCATAAGTTATGAAGCCTCTATGGGTTCCTCTACCCATTAATCTAGCAAATGATTTTGTAATAATTCTTTCCACAGCAATATAAGTTTGAAAGACTTATATAATATCAAATTTACAAAAATCCATTGCTAAATTGATCAGATTAATTGATTTTTCTCTCGTTTTTAAGCTCTTTTAGCTCGTTAAATATTGTTTCACTCATATCTTTTGAAAACCTCGATTCTAATTCTTGGATTCTGAACTCAAGATCATAATTGAACAAATCTTTAGAAATATCATCAAGCAATTCTATCGATTGATTGTCATTTTCAGATTTATTTTTTAGAATATGTTTAATTGGAGCAAACTTATTTATCTTATCCAATAGTTGTTTATCCA
>Ga0209041_1002201_pt1 | contig 10755 bp, 8 predicted proteins | sample SaaInlV_100m_DNA_4_FD_184647 | JGI IMG/M metagenome (GOLD analysis project Ga0209041, IMG submission 184647) | Marine microbial communities from expanding oxygen minimum zones in the Saanich Inlet - SI037_S2LV_100m_DNA (SPAdes) (version 2) | ecosystem: Environmental > Aquatic > Marine >... | reverse complement strand
ATTGGTAGAGGGTAAAGTTATTGAGGATGACCACTATGAGATTGTAACTAAGGTTACTACTGAGATTGGTGGATTAGATACGGACAACTATGTTGTTGTCGAAATAAAAGGAGAGGAACTTGGCACTGAACAAGAGCAAAGACATAAGGGAATTAAAAAAGTTTGATGTTGACCTAGAGTTTGGTCAGCAATGGGAGAAGCACATAGATGAGATGTTCTCAGGTGCTAAGAAGTGTGAAGTTAAAACAGAGAGGGATAAGTGGGCGAGTACAGGTAACATCTGTATTGAGACTGAAAGCTATGGAAAACCCTCAGGATTAACTAGCACAGAGGCTGAGTTGTGGGTACATAATTTAGTTAAGGATGGAGAACTGTGCTGTAGTCTAGTGTTTAATACAGACAAGTTAAGAAAGACAATGGAAGAAATGAAACCATTTCAAATCATGGGCGGAGATAACAAAGCATCTAAGATGTACTTAGTTAATATAGCTAAGTTACTTAAATCAGTAAGCAGTTAAAGTAAACGAGCCATCCTCATGCTCAATAAATTGAGGAGCATCAACTATAAAAGGCTCACCTTTAGCTATAGATTTATGTACCTCTTCTGCTAAAATTGGGTCTCCTATCCGAGTCTTACCTCCAAACTCGGGTGGATAACCAAAAGTATCTTCGTGTAGCCTGATTGCCACAGCTAGTGGAGTATTGCTTAGTATTTTTTCTATCTCTTTATATTTCATATCTCTATTTTACCCTATTAATTCTTGCTCCATTTACCAATAAATCTTTTAATTTGATTGTACTCCCTTCTTCTTGTTTTCTGAATCTCTTTTCCATTTAGTCCTGCTAAATCCTCTTGTTCTTCAAAGCCTATATTACCATCATATTTACTTTTAAAGTACCTAGCTTCTGAAACAATTTCATCATCTGTGTATTCCCAAGATTCTATTCTGTCATCTGATGCTACATCCTTAAGGTGTTTCATAAAAACAAATGGTAAATCTTTAATTATAGGTCTATTTTGTAGACGATTTAGCCTAAGATTATCCGGAGCAGTAGTAGTAGTAGGAGTAGGAGCATTAGCATTAACTGAGTTAAAGATAGTAGTAGGGTCTCCATAAACACTCATCATCTCATCAAACACTTTTGTTAACTCAGGAAAGTATCTCTTCATTCTCTTCCAAGACCTTTTATCCTTAGAAGACCAAGACTCAAATAAATTAGCGAATGTTTCGTGAAGCCTAGAATTTCCAAATTTCTTTGGATTATTCAATTTATAGTATTTAATACCATGACCACCACCAAATCCTCTAGATACCCAAGCACCACCAGTCATAGCATCTGCTATATCTAGTATACCTGAGGCATCATCAAGAATATCATTTAGGTCTCCTTTTACTAATCCTTGTCTCGTTACCTTACTAGCTGGTGCAACTAACTCCTCTACAATCCTATCAAGAAATTCTTTTCCTGTGCCTTTTACTGTCTTCTTTGGCTCTAGTCCTAGCCTAGTAATTTCTTTCTGAAACGCCTCTCCAAAAGCAGGAAAGAGGTCAGAAAAAAATAAGGCTTGGCTTCTAGTATCCCCTTTATATGACATAAGACCAAGTACATAATCTACAAAATGACCGAACTCGTGTCTAGCAGTAGTAGAAACCAACTTAGACCGGCCTCTCTGCATAGTTATGTTAAATGTAAATTTACCACCCACACCTGAAACTGAAAAATGAGAAGGTTTGCTCTTATCTCCATGCCATGTTATTGTATTTAGGGGATTAGCATCTAGGAATCTTCCTATAAAATCTAATCCCTTGTCACTTATTCCATTAATTATACTTTGTGCAAATATTCCTTTAGGATTCCCTACTTCCACTGCTTCAAAAAATTGTCTACGCACACGATTAGCTCTCCACGATTCATCCTTACCTCTAGCAAAATCTTTTCTTTTCCTTCTGGGTTTATTGCTTTCATCTGGAATCCTAGGAGGATTCTTATCTACTTCTAATGGGTCATATCCCCAATCAACCTTACCTGTTCCACTATGTCCGGAAAGTCCCCTGTCAATAGCCTGTTGTAGTACAGGAGCATGAATATTCTGGAATCCCGGTTGGTCTTCTAAAGTAATACATTTCCTCACTACCTGTCTCCCATAAATGCTTCACTACCTATTCTACCAGTAGTTGTATTTAAAAATAATTTGAATATTTCTTCTGCTGTATCACCAAAAGGATTGCCTCCGGTTGCTGTTCTTATCCAGTTATCTACAAGTGCTGGCCCCGGGCCAACGACATATCCACCTATCTTTGAATCGGATATTTCACCAATTAGTGGAACACCTACAGCACTAACTGTTTCCATAATACCTCTGTCTTTTTCTACCCCTTTGATAGCATCCTTAACTGCCATTGCTAATGCAGCCATCCCAACAGCAGCACTAATAGCAGAGATAGTACCTAACCTACCTACCAAATCAGGAGAGCAAATCTGAGGATTCATCTTAGCATTTAATCTTCTAGCTATTGTATTACCAAATAATATTGGAAAGGATTTAAGCTGTGCTAGTAATAACATATTAGGGTCAGACATCCATAGTGGGCGATTTGCACTAGTAGGCTCTAGTGCTACATCAGTAGTTATCTTACGCATCCAAGGAATCATAACATCTCTTACAGAGATTTCATTCCCTTTAGAATTAGTAAAGGTACTGTCTAAGAAGTTATCATCGAGGATACTGTTCCTTATATCTCCGTTAGCTAAAGAACCTATCTTTTTGAAATCCTCCATACTCATTCCATTCTCTTTTAATTCCGACTCTAACAAAGCCCTGTTTGTTTTGTTCATGGAATTAACTTTATTGAGTTGATTCTGTATCATGTGTAGACCAGCAGCAGCAGTCCAAACCCTAACGAAGTTTGTATACTGGGTTAGCCACATAGCACCCGGACTACGGAAGAAATAATTTAAAGTAATGTTCCTATCACCTGCCATCAACTTATCAATTCTTTCTGACATTGCTGGGTTGAGAGCCATTCCCATTACTCTCAGTAAATCTTTTCCAAAAGAAGTTGTAGGACTCTTACCCTCACTTCCTCCATAGATAGAATTAGCCAATCCTTTTAGAGCATATCCCGATATAATTGGTGCAGCTTTTAACATATTGTACCAACCAACTCTTTGACCAATCCACATAGGCTCAGTCCAAGAACTTATAGTAGCTAATCCTAAATAACTAATAGCAGTCACTGTAGACAAACCTTTCATACCTTGAACTAAGGCTCTTTGTTTTTCATTCCTAGGTTTTTTGTATACATTATGGTATGCATCATATATACCCCAAAGTTTTTCTGTTTGTGCATCATTAAGTACACCACTATCTTTTAAAGTCTTAATAGCAGAATTGTATTTATTAGCCTTGTCTCCCCCAAATGCTTCTGCTGATGCTATTCTAGTAACACCACTAAACAAATAGCGTTCTATTGAATTTAATGTATCCTGATTTCTGAACTCTGTTGATAAATTATCCCATGAACCTGTCCTTGTTTGTTCAAAAGGAGATGGGCCTAATCCCTCTGTTTGGTCTAAGCCTGCTCTAATTTGTTCTGATGTATAAACATTCGGGTCTACATCATTTAATACATTATTTAGTACCTGCTCTGCTTGTTCAGTAGATAAACCAACATCATTTTTTAAGCTAAGTTTAAATCCTTCGGGATTTCTTTTGGCTGCTTTATAATTAATGCCTCTAGTTAAGTATCCTTTCTGATGACCTATACTAAGACCATCTTTACCTAACACCTTAGATAACTTAGTCCAAATATTATCCTGTATTTTAGCAATCTGTTGAATATCTTTATCAAGTTCTAGCTTTTTAGAATTTCCTAATAGACTTATAACTTCAGACTCTGCTTCAGCTAAATTGTACAGAGGTCTTTCATTTTTCTCTTCTAACTTAGCAGCTATATATCTATTAACAGCCGGCCTAACATTTCCAAACATTTCACCAGAAAGAGGAACATGTCTAGTCCATTTATTTTTAATTTTTTCAAACTTATTTACATAATCACCAATGTACTTATGACGCAATGTGTCAAAAGATTTAGAGACACCCTGAGTTTTACCACTACTAGACTCTGTGTCTACAATACTGGATTGTACATCTAAAAAAGCTGCCATCTGCTTACCAGTCTGAACATCCTTAGGAATATCCTTTAACATATCAGAGGAGCGTCTCAATGTTAAGTCAGCTATAGCATCTTTAATATTACCTAATACTCCTTTAGCATCTTCTTGAGCATTCCATAATTCTGGAATAATATCTGCTACATTAGCATCTATATCCTTTATAGGCGGAGCAATCTTACCCTTAACCGCATTTAAGTTAAATGGCTTATTTGTACCTGAAAGATTACCAAGTTTATTAATAGTATCAATAGTAAAATCTTTATTACCAACCAAAGGCCCATACTCCGCTCCCTTTTTACCGGCCTTTGTTATTGAATCAAATTGCTTTACTAAACTATCATATTCCTTTTCATAGGCAGCAACATCCCCAAGATACTTATCTGATGCTGCTACTTTCTTTTGGTAGTCATCAAAATCCAGTAAGAACTTGTCTGCTTTACGACTTCTATTAACAGAAGTAGCCTCGCTTATAGATGCCGGAGTACCATACAGGCCACCACCTGCTGCACCGACAGCAAAGTCTGTTAACATAGATTCTGGATTTATTCCTGCTGTACCTAATACAGAAGTACGCATCATGTTAGCCTGCTGTGCAGACTCGATGCCACCTTCTATTAGAGAGGATTGAAGAGTTTGCCTTGCTCCCTTATAAAGCATTGAACCAATCTTTTCTTTATCGGTTGTTTTAAGATTTTTAGCTAGTTCCTTTAAAGATTTCTTTGCAGGTAATCCTGCTTTATTCATAGACCTAGCCCATATTCCCGGAAGGATAAAGTCAAGTCCGGCATTTTGTATGGCCGTGAAACTAGCATTACCAATTTCACTTTCAGTTAATTCATCTACAGTTTTACCTGCAGCTGCAGCATGGGTTTCTACTGCTTCATCTAGCAACATTAAATAGTTAAACCCAAAAGTAGCACCAGTGATACCAGCTCCTATGACCTTAGAAACACCCGGCCCTTTCATTAAGGATTGACCTAATGTAAGACCAAACATAGTTATTCCCATAGCAGTAGCGTTCTCTGCTAGCTTCTCTCCTAAGAATCCGGGAACATCCTTTAAACTTTGCTGTGTAATTTCACCTGCATATTCTGGAGCATAGTCTTCCATTCCAGTTTCACCAGCTTCCTGTAACTTAGCAGAATATTCCTGTATACCCTGAGGTACATTAAGTCCCATGCGTGGCAATAAATCTGATAGTCCACGACCACCAGCTTTCATTGCTCTGTCAAAGGAATATCCTAAGGAGTTAGAACCCTTACCTGAGAAACTTCCTGCATCAAAGTCTCCACCTGAAAACTCTCCTGCACCAAACTCAAAATCGGCAAAAGGATTTTCTTCCTCCATATCCTTAAAAGAATTATCAGAGAAATTAAAATCTCCGAAAGGATTTTCCTCCTCTTCTTCTCTCATTTGTATAGCCATTGCTTATCCGTATAGTTTTTCTAACATTGCCATGATTGAATCATGGTCTGTTGGGTATCCCTCAGTAAACATCTTTGCTCTTACAGCATAATATTTTGCTACTTTTGTAGAGGCTTTCTTATCCCTTTCTTCCTCACTATCTCCTATTAAAAAAGGTTTCTTGCTTCTAAATAAATTCATAAGAGTTTCTTTATCTACCTTCTGAGCATTAAAGTCTGCAGCATTTGGACCACCACTAGCTGCTGCGGTTGCATAGTCTCCTTGCAATTCGCCTAATGTATTTTGACCCGGTATATTACTGCCTATGTCTCGTAGTCCAGCTCCAAATTGAGCTGCAATAGCAGGGTCTTTCATTCCTAATTTAAACTTATCAAAGAAACTCATATTATCTATTTTATTTTGTGCTTCTATTGCAGCCTCCTTCTTAGTTTCTTCTTCTTCTTTCTTTTTATTAACATCATCAATACCAGCCTTACTATTATCAAGAGCCTTTTGTTGCATTGCTAATCTATTTTCCTTACCCCTTGCTGAGAAAGGTTCATTCCAAGGTGTTGTAAATCCAGCTTGGTCTGCTATACCTAATCCCAAAGCTGCTCCTCCAGTAGCATATGGTCTAAGCACTGTTTTTGTTAGACCAGATTTAATATCATAAGCACTCTTTGGTAATGCACCTTGAAAGCCGGGAGGAGGTTGGTTTTTTAATGTCCATTTATCTGGAAGGTTCTTCTTTTTAGTAAAAGCAGCTTTCATTATACCCCTAAGTCCAAGTTTACCTAAAGCACCATAACCACCACCTACTCCATATAATAGAGCATCCATTGCTAAACCAGCAGGGTCATCTTCGACTCTTCTATTAACATACTCTCCAAACTTTTCTTTACCATCAGCACCTTCCATGTTCATACTATTCATAACTGCATTACCAAAGTCTTTTCCAATTAGGATGTTTCCCTGAAATCCTTTTTCTTCAGCTGTACCTTCAGACCAAACTCCTTTATTATCTTCACAAAATTGTTTACTGTGTGCTGGTATAGTACCGCCACCATAACTACATACACCCATTATCTTTCTCCTTTAAATTTATAATCCATATCTTCTGCTGTAAGTTCTAGTGTATCCATAATTTGGTTTGCTAGTTGTTTTCTTTGCTGGTGTTCTAGAAGGTTTGCTAGTCTTAGTCACACTAGGGGATTTCTTGACTGGTGTTCTGACAGGCTTAGCTTTGGTTTTAGGTGCAGGTGTTGGTCTAGGTGGATTTCTTCGTGCTTCTGCTTCTGCTGCTGCTTGTGCTTGTGCTGCTGCTTGTGCTTGTGCTGCTGCTTGTGCTTGTGCTGCTGCTTGTGCTTGTGCTGCTGCTTGTGCTGCTGCTTGTGCTTTTGCTACTTGAGCAGCTTGAGCCTCTGCTTGCATAACAACTCTATCCATAGGATTAAACACACTTAAAGGTATGTCTTTAGCTACATTTTGAAATAAACTTTCTCCTGTATCTTGTCCTTCATTTTCTCTAGCGTATGATTGATAAGCAGGTGGGTAATCTGATTCAGCAGGACTTGGCACATATTTATCTGCCATTCTTGATATGTCTTGATTTAAAAATGCGGGTATGTCTGCCGGAACTGTTTCGCCTCTAGCACCTCTTGCATTTGTAGAACCGCTTCCACCAAATGCATTTAAAGTAGCATTAAGTATTTCTTTTAACTCAGCTTCTGCACTAGCATCTGTTTTACTGCCTGCATATTTAGCATCAATTGCTGTCATTGCATCATTTAATGCACCCATATTACCACTTGTTAATTCTCCTGTGTCTGGAGCAAGCTCGGCTTCAGTAAGTGGTCTACTGCTATCACCTCTAGCTCCTCTACTGTCTGGTCCGCTTGACATCATATCTGGAACAGGCCCAAGTGGTTGTGTACCTAAGTCATCTTCCATAGCAAAATAATCACCTGTCACATCTTGATAATAATCCTCACCTTCTTTGCCCTCAGGCCTAAATGGTGGAGTTGGTATGTCTATTTCAGCATCTTTCCAAATACTTCTTTCTGCTTTATTATCTAATGTATTAAGTTCTCCACTAGATAGTACATTAGCACTATTCTCTTGAGGAAACCATGGAATTGTAAATGCATCATTTGACATACTATACTCAGGGTTTCTGTAGTCCAATAGACCATCTCGTCTAGAGCCAAATATGTCATCTTCTGTTTTTTGTATATTCAATCCCCTAGCATTTAAAGCATCTACTTGAGCATCTGTTAGATTCTTTTCAAACTCAGCTGCTTTGTCTAAGTTTTCTATTTTTACTCCACCTATTTCACCATCATTTTGTTCAGCATAAGCTAATATTTCTGCTGTTCTATCTGTTATACCTCTAGCCTCAAAATCATCTAAGTATCTTTGCATATCAGTAGGAGGTGTAGGTAATCCTGCTTGTAATGTTTCTTCATTAGGATTTACAGGGTCAACATAAGTTGTAAATAAACTAGGGTCTGCAACAAACTCTTTATAACTAGCATCTCCCGGTCTTCCTAAATCTAAATCTCTGTTAAATAAATAGTTTCTTCTAGCATTTACCATCCCTAAATCATTTTCTGAGAAAGCAGACAATTCTCCCGGCCTGCCCGGTATTTCATTACCTATTAAATTATCTCCTATAGGCATAGTCATTCCATAGTTACTCTGTGGCACATTCAAAGAAGGAGTGTCTCCCGGACTAGGGAATAGTGTGCTAGGAGGAGGATTGTTAGGGCCAAATATACCCATCTCATCAATTGTCTGTTGGTATGTTAAATCTCCAGCAGAACTAGGAGGTCTAGGTGTAATACCGCTAGGTAAACTTCCACCTATTATTTGATTACCACTACCAGTGAATCCCGGCATACTAACATCAGCACTAACTGGTTGTACACCTTCCGGTAATTCAACTGCTGGCATATTTATAGCAGCGTCTGCTGGTCCTGCTGGAGTTGCAAATTGTCCAGCAAAGTATGGATTAGCTGCATCAGCCGGTGAACCCCATATACCATAACCTGCACCTTGTGTTGGAAGTCCTTGACCATAGGTGTATTCATTTGTACCACCCGGTCCAGTGTAATTAAATAAAGAAGAGTCATTATAAGCAGACATATCTGGTGCATATACACTACCAGAAGGTGTGCGTGATGTAAATGGGAATTTACGAGGATTCAGTACAGGTGCTGATGAGCCACTACCACCACTACCACCAGAACCACCACGACCCCCACCGCCAGAAGCAGCAATAGCAGCATCATTCAAAGCAAATAATGCTCGGTTATAGGGTATACCATCTATACCAAGTGCCCATCCTTCTTTCAAATTTCCAACATTGTCATAACCTCTGTCATAAGAGTTATGAGTACCTACAGCAGTAATGTCTATTTCATCTTGTTTCCAAGGTCTTTGTGTTACAGCACCACTGCCTGTTGCAGTTGAGTTATTAACATAGGGATGTTGATTAAAAGGGTCTGCACCACTGTTCCAATCAAGGTTAAGAGGAGGAGTATAGTTTTGTTCATCATCCATATATGACTGAATATCTGCTCCTTTAAAATAATCTGACTCATAAACACCCTCTGGTACTAATGTCATACTATTATCATTATTGTTTGGAAACCAGTTATCCTTAGTAAAATAATCACCGGGCGGTGTGTCCCAAATTCCTACTTCTGGAGTTTTTATTCCCTCTGTGGCACTACTAATAGCACTTGAAAGATTATCTGCACCAGTCCAGAATGCATCTGCAGCATCTATTCCTGCATCATAAATCCAATTATAGCCATCAGTAATTATATCTCCGTATGTTTTAGCCATAACTACTCCTTAAAATAAACCATACATTGCAGCTACAGAACCCATGTTTTCTAATGGTGTTCTACCCGGAGTTGTACTAATCTGCTGACCAGCTCCACGAACAAGAGGACTAAATCCTGTAATACCTGATTGGTACTGTTGTAATTGCTGATAAGGTAAGTTCTGTTCAAACTCCTGTTGCTTCATAGCATCTTGTATAAGTGCTTGTTCTCTGCCTTGTTGCTGACCACCTGATGCACCTAATGCATTATAAGGTTGCATTCCTGCACCCATTAATCCACCAGTCATTCCTAATGTATTAGCTTGGTGTCCAAGTCCTTGTCCATAAGCATTGCCATATATCTGAGCAGCTGCTTGGTTGGCTGAATCAGTAGCTCCGGCAAGTGCATTGCCTTCTGCGATACCTTGTCTACCACCACCATAACCACCTGACATAATAGCACCACTCCTAATGTTTGCCATCTGAGGTGTTAAAGCACCCATTGCCCTATCTGCTGCAGCTTGTGCCATGTTATTAACATAAGGATTATTTGCTACATCTAACATATTAGCACTTGTTCCTTGTTGATAGGCACTTAATGCAGGATTCATTATACTAGGAGCACCTTGCGTTGCAAAGTCTCTTATGCCTTGCTGTGCTGTTAACTGGTCTGGACTAAATCCAGCCTGTGTTTGCCCAGTATAATACTGTGGGGTGTTGTTATTATATAGATTAGCAGCCTCTTTAAAGCCACTCTCCATATAAGGTACAGCAACATCCCAAGGGTCTGCGTTTACTGAACTTTGATTGTCACCTTTTGACATTATTTAATCTCCTTTGCAAATAATCTTGTTTGTTCTTTATAATTTATATCTTTGAGTACCTTTCCCCATCCTTTTCTTCCAAACAGTTCTACATACTCACAGTTATTTTCTTTTCCAAATGCGTTTAAGAGTGCATCTGCTTCATCTCTCCATTTCATAAATTCGTTTCCACCTAGCAATAACACACATAATATGTTTTTCTGTGGATACTTACTAATCTTTGTAACAAAAGCACCTTGTACTTCTTTATCTATTTTTACCCAAAGCTGCATATTCTTCGATATACAGGCACTTTTTATGTCACTAGTACTGTACTCGCCTAAACCATGTTTAAGGGCAGCATTCAAGTATTCTTCAACGAGAGGCCACCAAGCCTCTACACTCTCTCCCTTAATCCCTTCAATCAAAGTTTACTCCACGCTCCTGTAGACAAGTATAAATATATTCCTTCACCACTACCCGGATTCCAGTTTGTACCATCTGCATACCTTACATCTCCGGCTCTAGGTTTTGATGGCA
>Ga0209041_1002187_pt1 | contig 10793 bp, 10 predicted proteins | sample SaaInlV_100m_DNA_4_FD_184647 | JGI IMG/M metagenome (GOLD analysis project Ga0209041, IMG submission 184647) | Marine microbial communities from expanding oxygen minimum zones in the Saanich Inlet - SI037_S2LV_100m_DNA (SPAdes) (version 2) | ecosystem: Environmental > Aquatic > Marine >... | reverse complement strand
GTGGAATAAAATCAGATGTTGCAGAAGATTCTGGCCAATGAATTTGATTAACACGTCCATTGAGTGTAATTTTAACTGAAGATTTTTGGTAATCAGTTACATTTTCTAAAACAGAAATTGAATTAGGCTCTATAGCAATAAAACCAGTTTCCTTTATCAGAGCTTTAATTTTATTTAATTTTTTTTCATTAATTTTTGATTTGATATCAGGTTGAGGATATCCTTTTTCAGTTAAAGTATATTTTATTTCTCCATCATTTTTTATTAAAAGAATTTCAGTTTTTTGTGAACCAGTTCTCTCAGCAATTCCATTAGATATTTTTTTTAATTGATGTTTAGTATATTCAATTTCAAGTTTATCAAAAGAATTTGCTGCAGATGTTGGAATTTCATTTTTTGTTATTAATGGAACTGCAAGTAATATTGCAGCAATTACAGGAATTGCTCCTAATAGAAAGTAGATTGGTTTGGCCATTATCGCTTTACAATACAAGATTAGTGATTATTGCAAATAAATCTTGGTTAAAGTAAGTTAAAATTCAAGCAAATAATTTTGATTCATGTGGGTTCGTAGCCTAGCCTGGTAGGGCGATGGTCTCCAAAACCATCGATCGTCGGTTCAAATCCGATCGGGCCCATTTTTTATATTATTTTTTATTTCTTAGTACATTTAATGCAGAACCATGTTTGAACCATTGAATTTGAGATTCATTATAAGAATGATTTAATAGAATTTCCTCTTTATTTCCATCATTATGAGTAATTATACAAGTAACTTGTTTTTGAGGTTCTAAATCATCTAAATTAATTAAACTAATTTTATCATCTTCAAGGATTTTTTCATAATCATTTGGTTCATGGAAAGTTAATGCTAAAACACCTTGTTTCTTCAAATTTGTTTCATGTATTCTAGCTAAACTTTTTGTAATCACTGCAACACATCCCAAATATCGAGGAGTCATAGCAGCATGTTCTCTACTGCTACCTTCACCATAATTATTATCTCCAATAATTATCCAATTCAATCCTTGTTGCTTATACTGTCTAGCAATTTTTGAAAAAGGTTCAATCTCATTATTTAAAATATTTTTCCCATTTCCAACTTGATCATTAAAAGCATTAACAGCTCCCAACAACATATTATCACTAAGATTATCCAAGTGACCTCTAAGAGACAACCATGCACCAGCAGGAGAAATATGATCAGTGGTGCATTTTCCTTTTGCTTTAACCATTATTGGGAGTTCAACAAAGTCATCGCCATTCCATTTAGTAAAAGGTTCTAAACGTTGAAGACGTTTACTGTTAGAATCAATTACAACTTCAATATTAGTAGAATCAGGAGGAGGAGCAACAAAAATTCCATCAGGTATCTTAAATCCTTCTTTAGGGACTTCAGGTGCAATTGATGGTGGTTGTAATTTGAATTTAGTTCCATCTGCAGCAATAAGATCATCTTTCATAGGATTAAAAGATAATTTTCCACCCAATGCTAATGCAATAATCATTTCAGGGCTTCCTATAAAATTAAGAGTTGTCCTTTGGCCATCATTTCGTCCTGGAAAATTTCTGTTAAAGGTTGTTACAATAGAATTTTTTTCATTTTTTTCTAATTCAGGTCTATTCCATTGTCCAATACATGGTCCGCATGCATTTGCCAATACAGTTGCACCAATTTCTTTTAGAGAGTCCATTTGGCCATCTCTCTCAATTGTACCTCTAATTTGTTCAGAACCAGGAGTTACAAGTAGTGGAATTTTTGATTTAATTCCTTTAGATTTAGCTTGTTCAGCTAAGCTAGCTGCTCTAGACATGTCTTCATAAGATGAATTAGTACAACTGCCAATTAATGCAACAGAAATTGGATCCACATAATCATTAGATGTTACATCATCTGCAAGTTCAGAAATTGATCTTGCCAAATCGGGTGTATGAGGTCCAACAATATGAGGCTCTAAAGTGGACAAATTAATTTCAATTATTTTATCAAAGAATTTTTCAGGATTTGATTCAACTTCAGGATCTGCAACTAGTAATTCTTTATTTTGGTTTGCAAGTTCTGCAATTTCTTTTCTATTAGTATACTTGAGATAAGTTTCCATTCTTTCATCATAAGGAAATATAGAACAGGTTGCACCAATTTCAGCGCCCATATTTGTAATGGTAGCTTTTCCAGTGCAACTAATGGATTTGGTACCAGGGCCAAAATATTCTACAATAGCATTAGTTCCACCAGAAACAGTTAGTTCTTCAGCAACTTTTAAAATAATATCTTTAGGTGCAGTCCATCCATCTAATTTACCAGTTAATTTTACACCAACTCTTTTTGGATAAAGTAATTCCCATGGCATACCAGCCATAGTTTCTGCAGCGTCTAAACCTCCAACACCAATGGCAATCATTCCAAGACCACCTGCATTTGGAGTATGTGAATCAGTTCCAATCATTAATCCACCAGGAAATGCATAATTTTCAAGAACTACTTGATGAATAATTCCTGCACCTGGTTTCCAAAATCCACAACCATACTTTGCACATGCTGATTGTAGAAATTTGAAAACTTCACTATTTTCATCTAATGAAACTTTCATATCAACATCACCCTGTACTTCAGCACGGATTAGATGATCACAGTGAACAGTTGTTGGCAAGGATGTTTGATTTAATTCGGCTTGCATAAATTGAAGCATAACCATTTGTCCAGTTACATCTTGTAATGCAACTCGATCAGGTTTAAGGAAAACATAGTCTTTTCCACCTGAAAAATTTTTTTCGTTAATTTCATTAAAATGACCAGCTAGAATTTTTTCAGTAAGTGTTAATGGTCTATCCACAACATTTCTAAACTTTGCAATATTTTCTTTTAATTTCAAATAAACATTAGAAACAAGTTCAGGAGTTGTGTCAATTTCCATAAAATAAAGAAAATTCTACCCGAATTTAATATTTACAATTTAAAAATTAAAAAAAATATGAAAATAGGCACAGTAATTCTCAACAATTATAAGCCAAACCCAGCTTTATAATGCGTTGTCAATAAATTCAAAATTTTGTAAGGAGAAACTTCAATATGGTCAATAAAGGATTCCCAAAATTTGGAATGTCACAAGCAGGTTCATTTGTTGCTGCATTAAAAAATTATAATTTACCAGATTTCATCCTAGTCTTAATTGCTAAAGAATGTAAATCCGAATTACTTGAAAGAGGAAGAATCGATGATAGATTACAAAGTATGAATGATGATGCATTACATTTATTGCACAAAGTCTTTGTAGATTGTGAAGAAGATGATGCAGGCAAATATGCACAATACAGATTTTTTGCATATGTATCAAGCATGTATCATAAATGTGAAGTATTAGTAAATGAAACCATACCAGGTGCATCAGGTAAAAATCATAAAATTTTAGTTGCAGTAAAAAATAATGGAATGTATATTTCAGTTGCACATAACAAAGCAACAGGCAATCCAGTAAACAAAAAAGAAACAAATCGATTTTATGATATGGTGGATGATATCAAAAAAGGAGATCATGGAACAATGTTAACTGATGCAGTTTATGGCTCATCAGTAGGCTTTAGAACAGATGCATTAGTAGAACTAAAAGAGTTAAGCAAGTCTAGAGATAATGATCCTGAGAATAAACTAGATTTTAAAACAGCTAATTTTGAAAATAATATTTATTCAGTTACTAAATGTTAAAATTAATTTTTAAAGTTACTAATATCCATTGTTAAAAACATAGGTTTGCCTTCAGTACTTTGAAAATCTTCTCCGTATTGTTGAAATTCTAATTGATCATAGAAATGTTTTGTCCAAACATCATGAACATCGTGAATGTATTTTTTATGACCTTTAATTCTCAACATTTCATGAACAATTTCATGTGAAACAGTTGTACAATTTTTCTCCGCTAAAAACAAATCATCATCAGATTCTTTTGGAGATTGCCAAAATATCATTCCAAAGTTTTCAGAGTGATAACCTTCACAAGTACAATCTGTCCAAAGAGGTTTAAAATGAGTCAAATAGAAATGATAGGTGTCATTACCACGTTGTTCATGATCACGAACAAGTGTATGAGTATCAAGTTTTTGAAAAATACTTCTAGGTTTTGTAATTAATTCATCACATTTAATTTCATAATCTATTCCAAAATTTTCTTTTATCCAATTTTTATAAAATTGTGCCATCTTTTTGACATATTCAAACTCAAACTTTCGTTTTTCAAGATCCTCTTCTTTTACAACAAAAATAAAATGCAGAATCATATTTAGAAAAAAGGGTGTTTATGTTTGGCCTTCAATACCCATAAGGGTAAGAGTAGAACGAATCTTTTCAATTTTTCTGATTTTCCAGGTAATTGTTTCTCGTAGTTTTTCAACGGTATCAGATTCAATCTTGGCCAAAATATCGTATGCACCAAAAGTTCCATGAACTTCTTTTACACCTTCTAAGCCCTTTAGTTGCCCAATAATAGCTTCTTCAGAACCTAGTTCACAGTTTATTAAAACATAAGCTGTTGCCATAGATTAATTAGATAATTCTACTATATCAATAAATCTATTAGACTAGCCTTGTGAAATTTTTAAAATTTCATCCCAAATAGATTTTGGTACAGGCATCACAGATAATCTTGAAATTCTAACTAACTCCCAATCTTTAAATTTTTTATTTTTTTTTATTTCAGTTAATGTTACTGGTCGTTTCAAAGTTTTTTTATATTTTACATCAACAACAATAAAACGTTCAACATCCTCTTTTGGATTAGAATAGGGTTTTGAAGTAACTTGCATTATTCCAACTGCTTGTCGTTCAACACCAGTATGATAAAAGAGAATTAGATCACCAGACTTCATTTCTCTCATATGTTTTAATGCCAAATTATTATGAACCCCATCCCAAACAGTAGTTTTGTCTTTTTTCAATTGTTCAAAATTATATCCTCTAGGTCCACTTGGTTCCTGTTTAGCTAACCAATAATTCACCATTACAATATTTGGTTAATGACCAACGTTTAATGGTTTTTGAAATAATTTATGTTCCCCGGTTCTGACTCGCAAAATTTCATTGGACATAGCCATACGCCTCATTACGTTCTGAAACCGGGGTTGCCCATAATGTAGCACACCTGGGTGAATTAGAAATCATTGGTATCGATTACGATCAGCATCATCCTATTCCGTATATGTGCCTGCTCTTGGGCGTTTATTATTAGATAAGCCTACTAAAAACTATTAAAAATTTATTAAAACTGAAATTAAATCGTGTGAAGGAATTTTGGAAATTAGAAATCAAAAGAAATTTTTGGTAGGATTAGTAATTATGATTTTAGGCACATTTATCATAGTTTATGATTATCCCCAAATAGAATATTTTAATAATTTAGAAAAAGAAAATTTTCAAATATTAGAAAATGATAAAAAAGAAATTTTTCAAAAAATCTTCATTGAATTTTCAATTGGAATGATATTTTTTGGGTTAGGAATTATGTTAATTTTGATTTCAGTTTTTAAGAGATTTGAGAATGGATTCAGATAAAGATATTTCAAAACCAACTGCAGGTACACGAATTTTATAATTTTCAATAATTTTAGAATGAATTTCTCCAATAATTCCAATAATATTTCCATTAAAAATAATATTAGCACAATGACCATCTTCAAAACTAGAATTAACTGTAGTTTTGGTTTGAATTTTGATTCCAAATCCAATTTTCAATGCAGTTTGTAAAATAGATTTTATTTCAGTAAAATTTGCATCTTTGTGGGCACTAATTACTGCAAGATTAATTTTTTCAGATATAGGCTCATGAAGATTAAAAATACTACCAGTTTCAAACATTTTTTGAGGATAAGATTCATGAATATTTCTTGAAAGGTTCTCAATTAGTCCAGGAAGAATAGAATCACGTAAAATAGTGTGTTCTTGACTTTTTGAATCAAGTACAGAAATAATTTTTTTAGAATCCCTATTAGTCATATCATATAATACACGTTTACTACTCAAACTTGAATTCAATGCCTCCAGAAATCCTAAACCAATCATTGTTTGATTAAGAGATTTTAATTCAAAGGACACAGGATTAGTCTGGCCAATTGTTTGAGAAGGAGACATTGTGGGTTCAAAATTTTGAATCCCATAACCCAAAGCAACTTCTTCAACTAAATCCATTGGACCAAAAATATCAAATCGATATGCAGGTATTGTACAAATAATATTTTTTCCTTTAGAAATTGCATTTAATCTAGATTTTTTTAATGAAGTAATAATTTTGGAAGTGTTAAGATTTAATCCAAGAGTTTGATTAATTAAAGAAGAATCGACTTTCATTTTCTTGTCTTGAAGTTTAGGGGAAGAATTCTTTGCTCCTGAAATTTGAATATGTTCTAAAGTAAATCCAGCACTTTGTAAAATAGTTGCAACAACTGAAAGCATATCTTCAGCATCATCCTTATTGATTCCAGTAACTTCCACAAAGAGATTTTTTGTTTTAGTAGTTACAGTAGTTATTGCAGCATTAATGATAGGAGGGAATGAAACTGTTTTTTGATTTGAATCAATAATTACTGGTACTTGAGAGGATTGTCCAAGAAGATGACCATAATCTTTACCTGTTTCAGTATCAGAAATTATTTTAGAAATTGTAAGTTCTTTTTCAGAATTTAGAGGAATAAATTTATGATTTCTATTTGTAGTAGTATAGATCAAAGGAAATGAAATTTTATCTAAATCATGTATTCCAATAGAAGATTTTTTTCTTTTTCTGCCAATTCCAAAATGAAGATCCTCTTGCATAGTCATTAATTGTTTAATGGTTTTATCATCAATTTTGCCATTTTTGGCAATAATTCCAGTCACAAATGGACGAATTTTAGAAACAGTTGGTTTTACAATTATTGAATAATTTTTAGATTTTTTGATAGAAATTTTTACTGAACCTGTTTTAATTCCAAGCAATCCTTGTAAACCAAGTGCGACTCCATAATCAGTTGAATAATCCGGACGATTTGGACTATACTCAATTCTAACTAAATCTTTATCTTCAGATTCAATATCCAATCCTAGAAAAGGTAATGAATCAGAAATTTGTTTTTTAGAAACTTTACCAATTAATTTCTGAAGACGAGAATAAGATAATTCAATTACTGGCATTTTGTGTTACTCCTTAACCATCCTAAATTATTATTGTAAAACTCTCTAACATCATCTAAACCATATTTCAACATAGCAATTCTTTCAATACCTCCACCCCATGCTAAAACAGGTTTAGTAATTCCAAGAGGTTTAGTAACTTCAGGTCTAAAAATTCCCATTCCAAATAGTTCAATCCATTTTCCTAGTTTTTCATTGTAAACCATAGTTTGAAGAGATGGTTCAGTGTATGGAAAAAAAGTTGGCCAAAATTTAATTTTAGTAATTCCAATTCGTTTATAGAATTCTCTTTGAATTCCCATTAAATTTCTTAAATTAGCATCTTTACCAACAACTATACCTTCGATTTGATTAAATTCAACAAGATGTTTGTAGCTAACTTTTTCATTTCTAAATACTCGTCCCAATGAAAAAATTCGTGCTTCATCAGGCTTGTTTTCAGCTAAATGCTTTATCGTTACACAAGTAGTATGAGTTCTTAAAACCATTTTACGAGCTTCGTTCACATCCCATTGATATCGCCAATTTTTCTTATGAGATTCAGAGACTTTCCTAATTTGTTCAGGAGTTGCAATTTTTTTTGCAGAAATCCCATCTAAGAAAAAAGTATCTTGTAATTCTCTTGCAGGATGATCCTGGGGAGTGAATAAAGCATCAAAATTCCAAAAACTAGATTGAGTCATATTTCCAAGAATTTCTGAAAAACCTAATGTTACAAAAATTTCACGAATTTCATCAATAGTGTCTTTTAATGGATGTGTTCTTGCAACAAAAATTTCAGGAACTTCAGCTTCAACATCTATCGCTCCAGAAGTATTTGAAATATCTAAAGATTTTGCTGAATTAGTTAAGCTAATTTTTTTATTTTTTATTACATCCTCTATAACAAAATCAGGACGTTTCAAAAGTTCATTTAAATCATTTTTGTCGATTTTATCTAAGGCTAATTTATTATTTCCAATTTTTTGAAGAGTTTTTTCACCAGGTAATTCAGATGGAGAAGTTTTAAGAATTATTTCATCAGATGAAGTTTCAATCCAATTATTTTTTCTAGATAAACCAATTGCAGGTCCAAAAACAAATCCCAATTCTTTTTGTATTTCGGATAATTTTCTAGGTCCATCTTTTACTAGGTTTAGTAATCTTCTTTCAGGTAAACCCTTTTCAAAAGAATCTAGTCCATTTTTACCTAAACTGATAACACTTGATTTTGATTCATCCACAATAGCCAAATCCTTTAATTTTAGCCATTCAATTCCACGTCGAACTTGATCTGGTGAAAGTAGAGTAGATTTTTCGAGAGTTTCAGGGCTCTGAATTGAATTTTCTTTTAAGGAATTAATGATTTTTTTTTCAATATCGTGAAAAACTTGTGACAATAGATCAAAGATCGAAAAAGACTTTTTAAACCTTAACCTAAGTCATGTTGAATGTCAGCTGATGAATTCATTGTAACTCCTTGGCATGTTGAAGGAGATATAGATTATGATAAATTAATTGAAAAATTTGGAACTCAAAAAATATCACCAAAATTACGTGAGAAAATTAAGAGTATGACAGATGAGGACCATTTTATGCTCAGAAGAGGAATATTCTTCTCACATAGAGAAATGGACCGAATTTTAGAGGATTATGAAAAAGGAAATGAATTTTTTCTTTATACTGGAAGAGGTCCATCAGGTCACACTCACATAGGACATTTGGTTCCATGGGTGTTTGCAAAATGGTTACAAGATAAATTTGATGTAAATTTATACTTTCAATTAACAGATGATGAAAAATTCTATTCAAAAACAAATTTGACTTTAGAAGAGACCAAAAATTTTGCATATGAAAATGCATTAGATTTCATAGCATTAGGTTTCAATCCAGAAAAAACAAAAATTATAATCAACACAAAAAATATTCAAACATTATATCCAATTGCAGCTCAAGTTGCAAAAAAAATTAATTTTTCCAATACAAAAGCAACATTTGGATTTACTAATGAAACAAACATTGGAATGATTTTTTATACATCATTACAATCAGCACCATGTTTTATTGAGGATAAACCAGTTTTGATACCTTTAGGAGTAGACCAAGATCCGCATTTTAGATTAACAAGAGATATTGCACAAAAAATTGGAAAACAAAAACCAGCATTAATTCATAACATTATGATTCCTGCATTAACAGGACCTGGAGGAAAAATGTCAGCATCAGAAGAGAAAGGAACAATTTACACAACAGATACACCAGATGTCGTAAAAAAGAAGATTAACAAATATGCATTTTCAGGAGGGCAACCAGATATTGAACAACATAGAAAACTAGGAGGAAATCCAGATATTGATGTATCATTTCAATATTTGAGAATATTTTTTGAGCCTGATGATGATAAATTAAAGAAAATTTATGAAGATTATAAATCAGGAAAACTACTTTCAGGAGAATTAAAGGCAATTTTAATTGAAAAAATTAATGATTTTCTTAAAACACATCAAGAAAAACGAGAAAAAGCAAAACAGCAAATACAACAATTTCTTTTAGAAAATAAATGAAAACCAGCATAACATGTGATGATGAATATGAAGCTCAAAAATTAATGAGTCTTATTTTCATAAAAGAGGATAAAGAGACATTCATTACAGGAATTTTAAATGTCATAAAAAATGAAATGGTCATTTCTTTGAAGGATAAATCAGCTCATAGTATTTTGCTTAAAGATGAGGAGAATGTAGAAAAATTTGCGGATTTTATACAATCAGTATTAGATAAAGAGCATAATTTAGTATCTACAAAAATGATTAAATCAATTATTGAAATTACCAAAGAATGAGTTAAAGATTATCTAGGAAAATATTTACTTCTTTTAGAGTTATTTCGTGGACGTTCTTCTTGTGGTTTGGGAGCAGGTTTAACAGCATCATTACAATTTGAACAGAATATTTTGAGTTCTTTTTTAGCAACATCAGGTGCAGAAATATATTTTCCCCAAGATGCAGCTTTGCTACCACGTCTAGTTTCAGTAGATAATTGATTATTATTTTCGTCACAAATACCTAAAGATCGTTCATCAGTGGAACTACAACTAGAACAAGTTTTTCCACCTAAAATTTCATATAATTTTTTCTGTAACGATTCATTGAATTTTGCAGAACCACCAGAATAGAAACTTTCTTGTTTTCTCAAAACTTTATCATTTCTTCCTCTGCTAGATCTAGAATTATCTCTAGAATTTCTTGAACCTCTATCGTCTCTGGAATATCTTGAACCTCTATCGTCTCTGGAGGGTCTATCATTACTAGAATCATCTGGTTTGTATTGTCTGAAACAATCACTGCAGTAAACTGGTTTGTTACTTCTTGGAACAAATGGAACTGTACATTGATCACCACAATCAGCACAAGTTACTGTGGTGTCTTCTCGGTCATTATCTCTAGAATTTCTTGAACCTCTATCGTCTCTGGAATATCTTGAACCTCTATCGTCTCTGGAATATCTTGAACCTCTATCGTCTCTGGAATATCTTGAACCTCTATCGTCTCTGGAATATCTTGAACCTCTATCGTCTCTGGAGGGTCTATCATTACTAGAATCATCTGGTTTGTATTGTCTGAAACAATCACTGCAGTAAACTGGTTTGTTACTTCTT
>Ga0209041_1002167_pt1 | contig 10867 bp, 8 predicted proteins | sample SaaInlV_100m_DNA_4_FD_184647 | JGI IMG/M metagenome (GOLD analysis project Ga0209041, IMG submission 184647) | Marine microbial communities from expanding oxygen minimum zones in the Saanich Inlet - SI037_S2LV_100m_DNA (SPAdes) (version 2) | ecosystem: Environmental > Aquatic > Marine >... | reverse complement strand
TTTTTAGATTGACTCAAATCTAGTTTCCGATATAATTTCAGCATTATTCCTCGATAGCTCAGCTGGTAGAGCAATGGACTGTTAATCCATTTGTCGGTGGTTCGAGCCCACCTCGAGGAGCCATATTCCTAAAGGGTTTGCGCAAGCAAGCCCTTTTTTACGTCCATCAAAAACACCCAAATAGCCCACAAATTGTCGACAATATGTCGTCATTTTTCTTCATTTAATAAAAAACTTGAGTGTTTTTAGCTTGTTTTAGCTGTTTTTAGCGGTTTGATAAATGGACAAGGTGTCCGCATTTTAAACCTCTACCCAAGATGGGTTATTGAATAAGATTGATATAACATAATGGCTAAAAAAGGCAAAAATATTTACACCTAAGTTTATTGATGTATTTACAATGTATATATAATATATATTTACATTGTAAAAAAATATGGTATCATTTCATCAATTGAACAAATAGAAGATAAAAATGGGATTTGTAAAAGAACGCACTCCATACAATGCTGACAAGAAAAAAATGATTAGCGCTCGAGTATCAAAAGACGTGATGGAAGCATTAAATAGTGCTGAAGGAGATGTGGATGCACTTGGTTATGGTTTCAGTATAACTCAGATTATTGAAGAGGCTTTTGGTGATACTTTAAAAGAGCTTAAGCAAATAACGGGAATTGACTATTACAAGTTAGTTAAGTGGAAGCAAAAAATACTTAAAGCAGAAAAGTGTTTACCAGCAACTCAGGCACTTGTTCAAATTAATATTGATAATGAGATTGAAAACTTTAAGGATTATTTTAATGCTACAAAAGGTTTGAATGGGGTGCTTGATTTTGATGAATTGCTTCAGAGGCATGAAGACTCAATTGTTGATAATTGGAATGAATGCATAAAAGAGCAGAATGCTGAAGTTGAAAAAAATACTCTTGATATCTTTTATAGTGAGCCATCTGCAGGTGAATTTGCATCAGAGCCTGTAAAAAATGTATCGGGACACACTGTGCAAACATTATCTAGGTTATTAAGAAAATCAACTGATGAGGTAATTGACACTTTAAACAACGCAGGTGTTACAGGAAAGAATGCTGATTCGCGCATCTCAACTGATGACAGGCAAAAATTAATGAGTAGCTTATTTAAAAGTTCTGGCAATGGAATTAGTGTTAAGTTTAAATAAGGTTGTGACAGTGTATAAAAAAACGCAGTGATTTAGATCAAAAAAATCATTATTGCATTAATTTAAGGAATAAATATTATGATGGTAAAAGTACAAAATAATGGTCATGCAAATTTGGATTCATTCCCATTCAGGTATGGTTTTAGTTATGACAGCTCTGTAAGAATTGAATTAAAAGATGTTAAAAATAAAAGTGATATAGTTGACGATAGGTATCACATTGATGCTAGTTTTCTAAATCCAATAACAAATATAGTGGAAAAAGGCCACTTTGTACTTGTTGATGATGAGTTAAGTACTGTTGTTACAGTTTGGAGAATTGGCCGAGATAATAAAGATGAGACTCGTTTATCAGAAACATTAAGATCTGCTCGAGTTCGTGGAAAGATCACTACTAACGATATGATAAAAATGCACAATCTTAAAATCAGCACACTAGATGAATTTATAGACTACCTTGCTATAAAGATAAGTGCAAAAGAGTTAGAAGAGATTACAACGGATGCAAGTGAAAGAATTGATAAATTAAGTAATGCATTGCGAAAGCTGAGTGAAGAAAAACAGGAATTGCATTCTAATATAAAACAACAAGAAGAGGATATAGAGTCTTTATTTATAGAGCAACAGGCGCTTAAGTCTGAGAAAAAAGATCAAGATGCTAAAACCAAGGAGCTCTTAAAAATAATTGAAGAGCTTGAGTCTGTCAGTGTTAGCGCTTATGATAGCCGAGGTAATGGAGGAACGTGGAATCCTGGCATTTATACTGTGTCTAGTGTTCGTTGGGGAAACAAGGGTCGAAACAATCAAAGGGCGGTATTAATGAAGATTAAAGATGAAAATGATCTTGAATTTGAAGCTGCTAATAATTGGGCAAGTGGCTTGGATGATAGATATAGGCAGGTGGAAATGCTTATAGGTCAGAAGATTAAATATTCAACATGGAGTAGTTTTTCTCGAGATTGGTTTATGAATATTAGTACAGATATATAATTATGAAAAAAAATGCATTACAAGCATTAGGGTTATTTTTCATAATGCTTATATTTTTACAGCCAGTTAATGCAGCCTATAGAAGTGCAGTTATCACATCAACTCCAGAGCTTGAAACAATTACTATAGATGGTAATAAAGTAAGCGTCTTGAAAGGCACTAAAGAGCCTTATACTGGAACGACCAGCATAACCAATAGTGCTCGATATGATGTAGTGGCAAAGCAAGACTATGTTGATGGGGTTACTGATGATATAAAGATTTACTATCATTCATCTGGTGTCAAAATCAAGGGTGAGCTTATGTTTCCATATTCTGATGGAAGTAAACATATGATTGTGAAGTTAATCCGTGGCATGCAGCATGGAGATACCAAATCTTGGTATCCAAGTGGAATTTTAAGTTCCAAGGTTAGCTACAATATGGGTGTCAGAGTTGGCAACTATGAAACTTATTATAAAAGTGGCAATAAGAAACAAGCGGGCATTGATGGTGTTGACGGAGCAGTAGAGTGGGCTGATTGGTATGATGGTGGCGCTAAGGAAAACTATTATAAATTCAACTCAGCAAATATAGGTCCGGTTGTTGCAAAGCATTGGGACCCTAAAGGAAGAAAGCATGGTTTATGGATTGATAAGTATGATGATGGCTCCATACATAAGCAAAAGCAATATGCGCATGGCTGGCCTTCAGGCATGTGGAAGGTTTGGCATGAGAATGGTAAGCAGAATATAGAGATGGAGTTTATGCGTGGACTGTTGAACGGGCCTTTTAAATTCTGGAATGAGAAAGGTGTATTGGTTGTTGACGGCAAGTTTAAAGGATCTAAAGAAATTGGCCGGTGGTCGTTTAAAGACAACGATGGCAATAGCATAAGAAGGCCAAAGGATCTGGATATTAGTATTACAGATGAGGGTGAGCCTATTACGGTAATAGGTCATGATAACAAGGAGATTAAACCGATGGAATACTACGTTTCAATCTACATGCCATTGGCAATAGCGTTGTTTATATTACTGCTACTATTAGGTATTGGCATACGCCTGCTATACGAAGGCAAGAGTAAGAAGTGACAGGCTTGCCTATTAAAGTTTATTAGGTCGTTATATAATAACCACAAAGACGCATTTAAATTAGTTTTCCATTTGTAAATGGAAATTGAAAAAAATAAGCATATTGAATTTTATGAATAAAGGTTTGGGTATATGGTGTGCAATAAGTGAGTAAAACATTTACAGAGCTATTTGAAAAAAGACAGAAACAAGAAAAGCCAAAGATAGGCTCTTTATTAAAAGGTACAATCGTTAGCATTAATCGTGAAAAAGCTATTATTAATGTTGGATTGCAGTCGGAAGGCTTTATCCCGCTAGATGAATTTAAAAATTCACAAGGCGAGTTAGAGATTGCAGAAGGCGATGTGGTCGAGGTTGCTCTAAAATCAATTGATGATGGTCTAGGTAATACATTATTGTCATATGTTGACGCTAAGCGCATTAAGCTTTGGCAGTCTCTTGAAGTGTCAATGAATTCTGAGGAGATAGTTACAGGTCTTGTTACTGGTGTTGTCAAAGGTGGTTTATCAGTTAATATCGGTGTACTTAAGGCATTTTTGCCAGATAGATTGGTAGATATGCATTCAGTTAAAGATTTTTCACATCTTGTAGGTCGGGAAATTATGATTGTTGTTGTCAAGATGGATGAGGTTAAAGGCCGCATTGTAGTTTCTAGAAGGGCAGTTATGAAAAAAGATGATCTAATAAGTCATGAAACATTATCCAGTGTCTTGCAAAAGGGTGCGGTAGTTGATGGCACTGTTGTAAGGTTTGTAGATTATGGTGCATTTGTTAATCTCGGCACTACTGATGGCTTACTGCATGTTAAAGATATTTCTTGGGCACATATTGACCATCCATCTGAAAGATTGTCTATTGGTGACAAGGTTAGGGTTTTGATACTTGATCACAATGAGAATAGAGGCCGTATTTCACTCGGACTTAAACAACTTTTACCAAGTCCTTGGAATAACATCGCTGATCGCTTACCAGTTGGCAAGAGGGTGACTGGAACGGTATCTAATCTTACTGATTATGGCGCATTTGTACGTGTTGAAGATGGTGTTGAAGGTTTGGTTCATGCATCTGAAATGGATTGGACAAGCGTAAATATTCGTCCTTCTGCTGTTGTTAAATTGGGTCAAGAGGTAGATGTTGTTGTGTTAGATGTACATGAGTCTAAGAATCGTCTTTCATTATCAATGAGACAAGCTCAGATTAATCCATGGGCTACATTTAAAGAGACATACAATAAGGGTAGTGAGATTATTGGTAATATTAGCTCAATTACGGATTTTGGCCTATTTATAGAATTACCTGGTGGAATTGATGGGCTGGTACGTTTAACAAATATTTTGCAGGAGAAATACTCTTCAGATGAGCTAGAATCTGTTTTTTCTATTGGGCAACAGGTTAAAGTTGAAGTATTAGATATTGATGCAGAAAAAAAGAGGATTGGCTTATCAATTCAACAGTCAAAAGATATTTTTTCGGTCAATAATACTACCAAGAAAAAAAATGTTTCTGATACTTCTCAAACTCAGTTACTAGATCCGGCACTGTCATCAGTTATTAATGATTACTTAATATTTATTGATACATGTAGTTTAATGGAAGATGGCTCTAAAGATGTTTTTTCAAATGAACTTTGTGAGCAGCTGGTTAAAAATGATAGAAAAATAAAAATTTTAGATAGAGTGTTAGTAGAGCTCAATAACCACATTAATAGCAATCATGAGCGAAAAAAACAATTAGCTGCTAATGGTATTCAGATTATTGAAAAATTTAAAAAGTTTGATTGTGTAGATATTGTTGCAGTTGGTCAAGATTCTAGTAAAGACCCTATTCCTGATGAATTATTCCAATCAATTTTTGTTTACTACAGATCAAAAAATAAGATATGTTTAATAACGCAAGATGTAAATTTGTCTCATGACGTTCTTGCTTTGAATTCAAGTAGGTCTACTGGAGAAAGATATGGAAAGAAAACAATTAAAGGTATTAAAGTATTTCGAATTGACAGTCAAAACAAATTAAAGGAGTTCTATACGGATATTAGTAAGCTTGAGTTAAAAGATAAACAAGAGGATGCTGTAATAAAACCTTTTAAAAAAGTTGGAGATATCAACGCACTAAATAAAACCGCTGTAGTTAATTCATTGATACCTGAATCTGGTGATTTTGTTAAGACACTAGATGGTAAAAATATATATTTATATGATGAAATATCTATTGGTGGCGAAGGAAAAGTTTATTCCGTTAATGATACTGAGGTTTGCAAGATATACAAAAAAGATAAGTTTCTTGAGTCTAGTTTTCAAAAACTTAAATTAATGACATCAAACAAAGTTGAAGTAAAAGGGGTTTGCTGGCCTAAATCTATTGTATACAATGCAAATAATGAGCCTGTAGGATACTTAATGAATAAGGCGCAAGGTGTTGAATTATCAAGATCTATTTTCCAGCCAAAATTACTTGGCATACGCTTTCCAACTTGGGATAGAAAGAGTCTTGCAAAACTATGTGTAAAAATACTGGATAAGATAATTGCATTGCATCAATACAATATTTTTATTGGCGATATTAATGGACAGAATATTATGGTAACAGAAAGTCTAGATGTATATTTTGTTGACACCGATAGTTTCCAAGTTGAAGGCTATCCTTGCCCTGTTGGCCTGGTTCTTTTTACAGCGCCTGAAATTCAGGGAATTAATTTTAAAAGTTTTTTACGCACAGTGGAAAATGAAAATTTTGCCATAGCAACACTATTATTTATGATTCTTATGCCTGGAAAGCCACCATATTCACATCAGGGTGGCACCACAATTGCAGAAAATATTAAAAAAGGTGAGTTTTCTTACCCGTTACATGGAAAAACCTATAACAAACAAGCTCCTCAGGGACCTTGGCGTTTTATGTGGTCACACTTACCTCATAAAGTTAAAACTAATTTTAATAATGCATTCTCAAATAGTGATCGTTTTAGCGCTTCAGAATGGAGAAAAACCTTAGATCAGTATGTATTTGAATTAAATAAGGAATACCATTCAAATGAAATATTTCCAACTGGATTTAAACAGGTGGATGATAAGACAAAACAAAAATATAACGTTTAAAAAAGGAGAATTATATGAATGACTTGATACTTTACGACAAGGATCTTGCAGAGAATCCAACAGCAAGAATTCCAATTTGCCTTGTTCTTGATACTAGTGGATCTATGGATGGCGCTCCAATTGAGGAATTAAATAAAGGTGTTCGACTATTTATGGAGGCTATATTGGAAGATGAAATGACTCGTTTTTCTGCAGATATTTCTATTGTGACCTTTGGCCAAATTGTGGAAGAAGAGTTGAAATTCGGCAGTATTGAAGAGCAGGAAATTCCCACCTTCTATGCAGGAGGGCTTACACCTATGGGTGAGGCAATGCTGACATCTGTTGAATTACTAGACAATAGAAAAAAGGAATACCAAAAAGCTGGTGTGGATTATTTTCAACCATGGTTAGTTCTAATGTCAGATGGAAGTCCTACAGATTTAGTAGAGACAGAAAATGCAATAAAGAAAATTAGCCAACTACACAATGATAAAAAATTAACACTGTTTCCAATTGGAATTGGAAGTATGGCTGATATGAGAAAACTTTCTCAATTTGGAAAAGATGCAGTAAAGCTTGATGGTTTGAAGTTTAAAGAGTTCTTTGAATGGCTAAGTCAAAGTGTAAGCGTTGTATCTCAGTCCGCCCCAGGTGAGGATATTGTGCTTGATGCAGAAGGTGTAAGGAATTGGACAACTATAAGTTTATGAAACTTGTATTTAAGACTGCAGGCGCATCTGTCAGAGGCACTTCGCATATTAAAAAAAATACACCTTGCCAAGACAAGGTGTATAAGTGTGCAACAAAAAACACAATTACTATCTCGTTAGCTGATGGTGCTGGCTCATGTTCTATGTCAGAAATTGGAGCAGATATAAGTACTCAATTTGTTGCCGACTATTTGTGTGAAAATTTTGACAAAATTTATACACAAGATTCAGATAAAACAATTGAAATATTATTGTCAAACATTAAGCAACTTTTAACTAGAAAATCAGAAGATCTAAATGTTTCTTTAAAGGAATTTTCCTCGACACTTTTATTTGTAAGTGTTAAAAATGGTAACTATATAGCTGGCCATATTGGTGATGGATTAATAGGGTGTTATTTAGATGGAAATCCAAAAGTTTTATCTTTTCCAGAGAATGGTGAGTATTCCAATCAAACGTATTTCACCACATCTGAAACAGCTAAAGATCATTTAAGAATCTATAAGGGTGAGTTAAGTACAATTAATGGCTTTATATTAATGTCAGACGGCTCTTATGATAGTCTTTTTGATAAAAGTAAGAAAAAACTCGCACTGGCAAATGAAACTTTTTTCTCATGGATGAAAGATAGTAATAATTCCCAGCAAAAAGTTGAGGAAGCTTTAAGCTCAAATTTAGAAAGCCTATTCACCAAAGCAACAACAGATGATTGTAGTGTTAATCTATTATTAATTAGTTACATTGATGAATTGCCATGGCATGAAACATTATTAAATAAAATAAAAGGTATATTTTCTATAAACGATAAAGGTTAAGGGTATGACCAGTAAGGTGGTTGTAATATTTTAAAAAAACATAAGCTTATTCGCTAAATTTTGATAGAAGCAGCCTTGTAAATTTAATTATTTTTTTTAGATTTTTAGTGTTATAGTATGAAAAATGTTGACGATAAATTGTCGATATTTACGTGATAATCACTAAAAAAAGTTGACGACAAGTTGACGACGACAAACCTTTAAAACAGGCCAAAAACACTCAAGTTGGTTGTTGGAATGTTATAACAGAAGGTTTTTAGCTGTTTTTAAGTGTTTTTGCGTGGGCTGTTAATCCGTTTGTCGGTGGTTCGAGCCCACCTCGAGGAGCCAATTCTCATAAGGTTTTACGTAAATCTTATCTATCAAAACCTCCAGAAATGTACATTTTGTGTACACTAAGGAGGTTTTTTTTATGTCTACGATTCAGAAGATAAGTCGTGCTAAAGGTATTGTTTACAGAGTGTTAATTCGCAAGAGTGGAATGAAGGCGATTACCAAGACATTTCCCACTAAGAAAGAAGCAATACAATTCTCTCAAAAGATTGAAGGTAGTCTTTATTTTAAATCATTGAAAAATAACTTTAGTCTTTTTCACTTTCTCAATCTGAGCCTCAGTCATCCAACAAGAAAGGTAGTATGTTCCATCAGTAATCATACTGCCCAACTCAGCTTGTGATTTTGCCTCTTTGTAAGGTGCGATAAGGTTGATATTTTCACTTTCCAAAATACCAATAACTACACTTGATTTAACTCCAAAATTAACAAGTTCTGGTACAGCATCAAATTCTTTTATTCCCCAATCACGTTTAAGTTTAGCTACTGCAACACCAACTACATTGCCTTTATCATTCATAATCGGACCACCACTATTACCAGGCTGGAGTGCTGCATCAATTTGAAAGTTAGAAAAGTTGTTTCCAACTCCTGATAAAGAACTAACTATTCCTTTTGTTACTTTTACAGATGCGCTAATTCGTTTTCCAAATGGATGCCCTGCAACAAATACCTCTGTAAGTAGTTCAGGTGATTCTCTACTTAAAGGATAGAATTTTCTAGGTATGAAATTACCTTTTAATAAGGCTATGTCGTTACTAGGGTCGTAAGTAACAATGGATGCCTTAATTTTCCTACCTTTGTCATGTATTTTTACATCTGTACAGCCTTCAACAACATGATAATTAGTAACTACATAACCATCAGAAGTAACAGCAAAACCGCTGCCTGATGATGCAGAGTAAATCTCTTCATTATTTGCGTACAATAACTCATCATCTTCCCAAATGCCGCTTTCTATTGTTCCATCTGCATAGGTATATGTGCCTTGTCCGTTGTATTTGCCATTCTTAAACTCGCCAACGTATTTGTCTCCACTTGCAAAGGTATATGTGCCTTGTCCATGCCTTTTGTCATTCTTATGTTCACCAACGTATTTGTCTCCACTTGCATAGGTAAATGTGCCTTGTCCATGCTTTTTGCCATTCTTAAACTCGCCAACGTATTTGTTTCCACTTGCAAAGGTAAATGTGCCTTGTCCATGGATTTTGTCATCCTTCCATTCACCAACGTATTTGTCTCCATCTGCATAGGTATATGTACCTTGTCCGTTGTATTTGTCATTCTTAAACTCGCCAACGTATTTCTCTCCATCTCCACCTGCATAGGTAAATGTGCCTTGTCCATGCCTTTTGCCATTCTTAAACTCGCCAACGTATTTGTTTCCACTTGCAAAGGTAAATGTGCCAAAACAATTATGCTTATAAGTGCTGCTTGACTTACAATCTGGTAACTTGTTTACATCTACATCCAATAACTCATCATCTTCCCAAATGCCGCTTTCTATTGTTCCACCTGCATAGGTAAATGTGCCTTGTCCATGCCTTTTGCCATTCTTAAACTCGCCAACGTATTTGTTTCCACTTGCAAAGGTAAATGTGCCTTGTCCATGGATTTTGTCATCCTTCCATTCACCAACGTATTTGTCTCCATCTGCATAGGTATATGTACCTTGTCCGTTGTATTTGTCATTCTTAAACTCGCCAACGTATTTCTCTCCATCTCCACCTGCATAGGTAAATGTGCCTTGTCCATGCCTTTTGCCATTCTTAAACTCGCCAACGTATTTGTTTCCACTTGCAAAGGTAAATGTGCCAAAACAATTATGCTTATAAGTGCTGCTTGACTTACAATCTGGTAACTTGTTTACATCTACATCCAATAACTCATCATCTTCCCAAATGCCGCTTTCTATTGTTCCATCTGCATAGGTATATGTGCCTTGTCCGTTGTATTTGTCATCCTTCCATTCGCCAACGTATTTGTTTCCACTTGCAAAGGTATATGTGCCTTGTCCGTTGTATTTGTCATCCTTCCATTCACCAACGTATTTGTTTCCACTTGCAAAGGTAAATGTGCCTTGTCCATGCCTTTTGCCATTCTTATATTCACCAACGTATTTGTCGCCCGCCCATTCGCTTGAATGTCCAAAGGTATATGTGCCTTGTCCGTTGTATTTGTCATCCTTCCATTCACCAACGTATTTGTCGCCCGCCCATTCGCTTGAATGTCCAAAGGTATATGTGCCTTGTCCGCTGTATTTGCCATCCTTCCATTCACCAACGTATTTGTCTCCACTTGCAAAGGTAAATGTGCCTATGCAATTATGCTTATAAGTACTGCTTGACTTACAATCTGGTAACTCGCTTACGTAGCTTTCTTGATTAGATTGAGTTTTACCGTTCTGAAATGTTAATGCTTCTGCATTGCCAATCAAGTTAATAGAGAGAAACAATAGTAGTATGGTTAGCTTTTTCATAGATTAAATTGTACTTAATTATTTCAGATTATACAAATTTAGAGTTATTGCATAAGGAGAGTCAATATCATTCCTTGTATTTAATGTAGTGGTCTGACAAACTTGGACACAAAGATAGCCTTATACCCCTCAAGGGGGTACTGAACAGAGTAATACAAACTATAAGGAGGTCAATAAATGACACAAGTAAAAACCAGGAAGCAACGCGTA
>Ga0209041_1002165_pt1 | contig 10870 bp, 7 predicted proteins | sample SaaInlV_100m_DNA_4_FD_184647 | JGI IMG/M metagenome (GOLD analysis project Ga0209041, IMG submission 184647) | Marine microbial communities from expanding oxygen minimum zones in the Saanich Inlet - SI037_S2LV_100m_DNA (SPAdes) (version 2) | ecosystem: Environmental > Aquatic > Marine >... | reverse complement strand
GCAGTTTGTCCGCAGCGATTCCAATGGCGACGGCTCGATCGATATCTCCGATGCCGTGGGAATGTTGAACTTCCTGTTTGGTGGCGGAAGCAGTGGATGTGTCGATGCGCTCGACGCCAACGATGATGGTTCGGGGGATATCTCCGATCCGGTCTTCCTGCTCGGCTTCCTCTTCAGTGGAGGTGCTACCCCGCCGCTCCCCTTCCCCAACTGTGGCGAGGATCCGACCGCGGATCTGCTCGACTGTGTCGGCAGTCCCGCTTGCCCCTAGGCGAGTTCACTCCTCGTCGGCTTGTTGGGGTCCTTTGAGCTGGTAGAAGCGGGTCGCATTCCCTCCTTCGATGGCACTTCTTTCGGTCCAAGAGAGTGGCTGGAGGAACGGTTCCACGAGACTTCGGACTCGCGAATAATCCGCAGCCAAGCAACAGACTGGCCAGTCGCTCCCCAGCATCAATCGCTCCGGTCCGAACGCTTCGATCGCTGTTTCGAGGTAAGGCGCAAGATCGGCAGGGGTCCATTCGAGCCAGTTGGCCTCGGTGACGATGCCGGAGAGTTTGCACATCAGGTGGGGTGAGCGAGCCAGTTCCTTCAGGTTCTTGGCCCAGGGGTCGAGTTGCCCCTCGGCGATTCTCGGCTTGGCGATGTGATCGAGCACCATCGGTACATCGGGTAGGGCTCGCACGAAATCGATGGCTGCAGGGAGCTGGCGCTCGTAGATGAGCAGATCAAAGGTCAACTTTCTCGCCGCCAGGGTCGATACTCCACGGCGGAAAGCGGCTCCATCGAGGAAACGATCGTCCGGTTCATCCTGGACGATGTGACGCACTCCGACCGCTCTGGAGTGCTGGCACAGCTGCTCGAGCTGGGATTCCAACTGATCGGACTGCAGATCGACCCAGCCGACCACTCCGAGGATCCAGGGGTGATCTGCGGCGAGCCCGAGCAGGAAGTCGTTTTCTCGTCCTGAAGAGTCGGCTTGAACTGCGATGCAGCCGTCGATGCCTTCCGCTTGCAGCAGCGGCAACAACTGATCAGGAAGGAAATCCTGGCGCAACAACTGCATCTTTTCATCCATCCAGGTGTGGATGGCCGGGTCATGGCGCCAGAAGTGCTGGTGGGCATCGATCTTCATCCGCGGGGTCCTCTCGGGGGCATCCTCACCTTTTCCATCGGCGCAGTCGAGTGACCCGACTTGATATGGCGGCGGGTTTTGGCCAAACTCCTCGCACGGGAGGCACCGACATGAATCGTAATCAGGGATTGGCGTGGGTTGCGGGGATTCTGGCACTGATCGCAGCATGGACCAGCGGATCTCTGCTGATGCTCCACGCCGAGAAGGATGCTGATCTGGGTCTGCTCGCAGGGATTTGCGCTGCAGGAGATGAGGGGTGCGCCTCGGTGGTCAATAGCCGCTGGGGAGTCTTGCCATTCGAGAAAGAGGGGCAGGAGAGATCGGGCGAGGGAATTCCGGTGGCCGCCCTCGGCTTCCTTTATTACGCATTGCTGGCGGCATGGTACCTGCTGATCGGGATTCCCGATCGGGGGCGGCAATGGCTGGCGCGCGCGGTCCTATGGTTCAATGGGTTCGGCATGCTGGGTTCGATTTTCTACACGGGTGTGATGCTGTGGGCGATCGGAACTCCTTGCTACCTGTGCCTGCTGACCCATGGCTGCAACGGTGGCATCTTGCTGATCTCCTGGTGGTTACGTCCGCGAGAAATAGTGCAGCGAGGAGCGGGAGTCCCGTCGATCCGGTTGCTGCTGGCGGCGACTTCGGCAGTGATTCTCGCCTGCGTGGCACAGTACCAGATCCATCAGGTAGGGCTCGAGCGATCCCTCACCAGTGCACTTCGCCAGGAGAGCGTCGTGCTGAGGAAACTGGCCGAAGATGTCGAAAAACTGGAAACCCTTCACCGGAGTCAAGCCAAGATCGACACCGGAGTCAGAGACGATGATCCCATCATCGATGATGTGGGCGGGTATCACTATCAACTGGTGATCTTCTCCGATGTGGAGTGTCCCAACTGCGCTCGCTTCGATCAGTATCTCAAGGACACCATCTTGCCGATCTGGAGTGGCCATCTGGAGGTGGTGTGGAAACACTTCCCCAACACCGCGGAGCATCCCAATGCGATGCGTGGGGCTCAGGCGCTGGAAGCTGCGAGGTTGCAGGGCAAGTTCTGGGAGTTGCGCGAATGGTTGCTTCCACGCCGTACCACTCTCGGGGCGATACGCTGGGAAGATGCGGCCACTGCACTGGGAATGGATGCGAATCGCTTTGTCGAGGATATGAGTAGTCGCTCGGTTTCTACGCGGATCGGGCAGGACATGGCACTGGCGAGAAAGGCCAGCATTCGAGGAACCCCAGGAGTTTATCTCAACGGGCGAATGGTCAGTCGATTGGTGCGACGAAGTGCCGGCTTTTGGGAGATCCAGAGCGAGAGTTTGAGAGAGTTTCGAACGAGCAAGGGACAGGATTGGTGATGAAGAGTACATAAGTGCAGGAATGACACGGAACACATTCGAGCCCACTGTTGAGGTTTGAAATTGCAGCGGTATCCTAATGTAAAGGACTGGGGCGTAGTGGGCTTTTACTACGAGTCGCTCATCCCCCTCCGGTCAACTCAAAGTTCGCTGTAACTAATGATTTGTATACTTTGGTTTCGCTCGGGAAAGACCACAATCATCCCTGATCCTTTGGAAGTCTCTACTTCCGGGTTTCTTTGTGGCCTGAGGCGATATCGAGGTGTCAGGAAGAGGTGTTTCGATGCGTCATGGTGGTTTAATTCCCGGTATTTTTGTTTCACTGTTTGTGCTCTTCACCGCCTCTGCGGCGTGGGGTCAAGGCTTTGAAATTTCTTCCCCAGATCAAACGGTTCCTGCGGGCGGAGGATCCGCAACATTCAGTGCGACCTTCAGCATCGTGCAGGTCACGGGTGCACTCGAAGAGACCAAGGGGTTTTCGATGGCCTACGGTCACGATTCCACCTTGCTGGAAGTCGTGGGAACCAATCCTTACGTCCCGGCTCCTGTCGGGGGGCTAGCTGCTCTCAACGGCGGAACTGGACCGGATTTCATCCAGGGTGAGGTTTTCACCAATGGCTTCACAGTCGGAGTGATCTATGCATTCACCGACCAGAGCCAGGTCATCATCTTCGATGTTCCACTTCCGATGATCGAGGTGGACTACGCGACGATTCCGGGAGCCCTTTCGGGATCGACTGGAAATGTGGTCACGACCATCAGCAGTGCCAGCGACCTCGGAACTCCACCCGCCACCACCGTGGTGGTGATCGGAGCCGGTTCTTCGGCGCCGACCACTGGAATGCCCTTTTCGATCACCTTTCAGGCCGCTCCTCCCATGGCCTTCGAGGTGATCTGTGCTGATCAATCAGAAACCTTCAGTTCCTCCACAGGGGTCGGATCCTTCACAGGAACCGTGCAGATCGATCAGGACGTGGAGCCGGGAGATACTGCCGCGGAGACCCAGGGATTCTCACTGGGAGTGGCCCATGATACAGCCGTACTCGAAGCCACCGCAGTTGACTATGGCGCATCGTTGGCGAGCCTTGAAGGAGGAACCGGCCCGGAGTTCTTCAATGTCGGGATCATCAGCGGTGGAATCACCGTTGGTTGCATCTACGATTTCCAGGGTGGGTCCTTCATCGGCTTCGATACACCGACAGAAGCAGTGCTGGTCCAGTATGACACGGTCCCAGGAGCGCTGGCCGGCACGCCTCCGGGAGATAGCATCTCGACCACGTTGACACCGACTAGCGGCCTCGGGCCGACAGGAGTCACGATGGTGATGGTGGTCGATGGACAATCGATCGACATGACCGGTCAAGCGGGAAGCGTATTGCTCACGGCGATCGGTGGATTCAATCGTGGAGATTGCAACGACGATTCCAGCTTCAATATCGGCGATGCTGTCACCCTGCTCGATGCGCTCTTCCTCGGTGGATACATCGGGTGCGCCAATGCTTGTGATAGCAATGACGATAACCTGGGCAACATTGCCGATGCCGTGCACATGCTGGCGGCCTTGTTCAACGGCGGCCCGATGCCTCCTGGAACCGGTAGTTGCGCTCCCGATCCCACTCCCGGTGCGCTCGGGTGTGAGGATTACACCTCCTGTTCCTGAGGGGATTGGGTTGACCGGTAGATGGACCCTTTTTCATCGATCCAGGGCCGCGAGTCCAGCGGGACTCGCGGCCCTGGATTTTTGTCGGTCTCCAGGTGGCACCACCCGACGACGGCTGAGGTTCTCCGGGATATGGTGGAATTCCGGTATCGATTGCCGGATGAACCAGAACTGGGTTACCCGGACCCGACCGAGATAGGGATCCGCTCGTTGCCATCGAGAGTTGCGGTGGCTACCATCGAAGAAGGTGGAAATGGGCGATGAGATCTGGTCCAGCCGGACCGGATTTATGGTTTCGGACTCTGAATCCAAACAAGACTGTTATTCGTGAATTTCAATGAGAAAGGTGCATCCATGCGGGCCATGATCGCTGTGTGCGTTCTGCTGATTCAGTGCATGATTCCAACGACTGGATCGGGTCAGTCGTGGCTCCAGGGAGTGGTCGAGAACTCGACCCCGGGGAGCAGGATTCACATGATTTCAGGAGTCGACGGGCAACCGTTGCCGTACCCGGAGGGTGTCGCCCCGGACCTGAAAGATCCATACCAGGTATTACGCTATCACGGCGCTCGCTTCGGAATCCAGCATCCCGAGCAACAACTGAAGATCATCAAGACCGAGCGATGCTCTCTCGGGATGATTCACCACACCTTTCAGCAGATTCATCTGGGAGTGGAAGTCTTCACCGCTGTGATCAAGGTTCACCTGCAAGCGAATGGAACTCCGCTCTCCATCAACGGTGACTTTTTCCGCCTACCCAAGAAGTTGTCGGTGACGCCGCTGCTCTCTGCGGAAGAGGCTCTCGTCATCGCGGAAGCCGTACTAGAACAGCGATTCCTGGTCCAGACGATGGAACCTGAACTGGCCGTGGTGAATCCCGGTTGGTGGGGAGATGCTCCCCTTCCTCGACCCGTACTGGCTCATCACATGGTTCTTGAAGGCGCTGAGATGCTCGCCGAGCATGTGCTGATCTCCGCCAGCAGCGGCGAACTGCTCGATCGCTGGCCGGCGGTCCACACTGCAATGTTCCGGGAGATCTATGACGGTGGAGGCGGCACCTTGCCAGGGAGTCTGGCCCGCTCGGAAGGGTCCGCACCCAGCGGCGACACCGACATCGATGAGGGATACGACACCGCAGGAGACTTCTATCGCCTGCTGTTCGATGGACTGGGACGCGATTCCCTCAACGGGAACGGCTCGACGTTGACTGCCACGGTGCACTGGAACGATGGAATTTGCCCCAATGCCATCTGGAACGGTAATCAGATCGCACTGTGCAACGGTCTGGCCACGGATGATGTGATCGCCCATGAATTCGCACACGGACTCACCCAGTTCTCGGCAGATTTGATCTACCAGAACCAGTCGGGTCAGTTGAACGAATCCTATTCAGATATATTTGGCGAGGCGATCGATCTGTGGAACGGCAACACATCGGAAGCGGGCCCCCCCGGCGGCACTCCATGGCCTGGAGGAACTACCGGCGGCGGAATGGATACACCCAACAACACGAGAACATCTTGCAACGATGGATCTACTCGCTGGAAGATGGGGGAGCAAACCAGTCTCGGCGCGATTCGAGACATGTGGTTTCCCGAGTGCTTCAGCGATCCTCCCAGTACCACCGACCCGCTCTACAATCAGAACGCCTGCGGTCCATTTGACAGTGGTGGAGTCCACATCGGCAGTGGAGTGTTCAACCACTCCTTCGCCATGCTCGTCGATGGAAAGACCTACAACGGTCAGACCGTATCAGCGATTGGCATGACCAAGGCGATCGCCGTGTACTTCAGAGCCTTGACCGTATACATGACATCGGGAACCACCTTCCCGGTGGCAGATACACTGATGAATCAGGCGGCTGCCGACCTGGTCGGAACTGCGCCCAATGATCCCCGGACCGGTGCTGCCGGTGCGACCTTCACGCAGTCGGATGCCGATCAAGTCGCGGCTGCGATGACGGCAGTAGGAATGTCGGAGCTGGTCTGCGGACAGGCTCCCCCAGGGCCTCCTCCGGCCAACGATGACTGTGCCGGTTCGATACCGGTGTTCGTCGGCCTCAACAATATTGACAGCAATAACGCTACCTCCGGTGGGCCAGTGGCCGATGCGAGCCAGTGTAGCGGCAGCTTCCTCGGAGATTCCGGGAACGACATCTGGTACTCCTTTGTTCCGCCTGAAGATGGAGTGCTCTCGGTCAGCACCTGTGACATCGCCAACTGGGATACCGATCTGCTGGTTTACAGCGGTGATTGTGGATCCTTGACCCAGATCGCCTGCAATGGTGATACCGGCGGATGTTCCACCTTCACTTCGCTCATCGAAAACATCCCGGTCAGTGGCGGGTTGAGTTACAAAATTCGGGTCGCTTCCTGGAGTGACGGAACAACCGGCACCGGGCAACTGGATGTCGGTTTTGTCGGCGGTGGCGGAGGAGCGGTGGAGAACTGCACCAACGGAGTCGATGACGATGGCGACGGGTTGATCGATTGCGAGGATCTGGATTGCATCGCTGCACCAGCCTGTGTCCCTGCTCCACCGGGAGACGAGTGTGTCTCTGCTGAAGCTGCGGTGCTGGGTGAGAATCCGTTCGACAGCACCAGCGCAACCACAGGAAACGATCCGATTCCCACCCCGGCTTTGTGCGGTGATGGCCTCGGGTCGATGATCGGAGATATCTGGTTCACCTACACTCCGGACCAGTCAGGAAGCCTGTTTGTCTCCACTTGCCAGCCCGGCAGTTTTGACTCCGACCTGGTGATGTACACGGGGTCTTGTAATTCGCTGATCCTGCTCGCCTGTAATGGAGATGTGAGTCAGAACCCATCGACCTCTTGCCAGCAGTACTGGTCGGAATTGACCGCCAGTGTCACTGCAGGGGAGACCTACTGGTTCCGCGTCGGAGCCTGGGGCACACCGCATCCAGGCAATGGAGATCCGGGCCCAGGCGCATTGCTGCTGGACCTCACCTCGTCGGGACCGGTCGAGAACTGCAGTAATGGTGTCGATGATGATGGAAATGGTCTGATCGATTGCGAGGATCCCGGTTGTTTCACGGACCCCGCTTGCGTGCCGGTGGCTGCTGGAGATGAATGTGTCTCGGCAGCGGTGGCTGTCTTCGGGTCGAATCCGCTCGACACGACTACCGCGACCCAGAGTGCCGATCCTTTCGATTCCAACAGCTGTCCCGGCACCTTCCTCGGTGAGATGACCAGTGACATCTGGTATGACTTCACTCCGGACCTGAGTGGCGATTACACCATTTCCACCTGTGACACCATCAACTTTGATTCTGACATCGCCATCTATCAGGGTGATTGCGGAGCGCTGACCCAGGTCGGCTGCAACGGGGATGGCCCCGGTTGTGGAGGATTCAGTAGCCTGGTTCAGATGTCGATGACCAGCGGAGTGCTCTATCGCATCCGAGTGGGTGGTTGGAATGTAACGGCGAATGGAACGGGGACACTGGAGATCGGCTCCGCCACGCCTCCTCCACCTCCCGAGAATTGCTCCAATGGGATCGATGACGATCTGGATGGTCTGACCGACTGCGAGGATCCCGATTGTATCGGCGATCCTGACTGTGTTTGCAGTGCAGTGATCTCACTGTCGTGTAGCCAGGGAATCGGCTCCACTGTGAACCTCTCATGGTTCAACGGTGAAACTTATAGCGAGATTGCGGTGCGTCGAGATGGTCTGATGATCCAGACATTGTCCGGTACGGCTACCGGATTCTCTGATGGATCACCATCTCTTGGTGATCACGTTTACGGTGTGACCGGAGTCTGCGGAGGCAGTCAGCAAGCTCCCGAGGTGATCTGTTCGGTCACGGTCAGCCAGACCGCAGGCTTCAGCCTGGTGTCGCAGAATGTCACAGCGGGTTACAGCGCAGCGGGAGTCCAGTTCGAGACCACCATCACTGGCCGGGAGTTCACCGATCATCCGGGATACCCGACCAACACTGCAGGATTCTCTTTCGGCCTGGCACACAATCCTGACCTGTTCGCTGCAATCGATGCGGCGCCGGCGGGAGCAGTGGCCCAACTCGATGGCGGAGCCGGTCCGCAATTCTTCGACTCTGCGATCTATGCCAATGGCATCACGGTGGGCTGTGTTTACAGTTTCACCTTTGCAGAGACGATCCAGATGACCTCCGATACCGATCTGGCGTCGGTCAGCTACGACTCTTTACCCGGAGTCTTCAACACCACTACCGGAACCGTGATCTCCGCACTCGATTTCACCGAGTCACTGGGGGTTCCTCCGGTGCAGGCGGTGATCTCGACCGATTCGGGAACTGCCGTGGGAGTGGTTCCGACCGGAGCGATCGTGACCCTGACACCTTCGGGCTTCATCCTCACCGCCGTCGATCAGACGGTGGGCTTCTCGGAGTCGACTGGAGTGGCCAGTTTTGATGCTTCCTTTACTCTGGAAGAAGATCCCGGCAATGGCGGATTTCCCAGCGATACCCAGGGCTTCTCCTTTGGAGTGGAGCACGATGCTTCGCTCTTGACGGTGAACGCCGCTGTCGGCGGGCCAGTGATCGATGCTCTCAATGGCTCTACCGGACCAGACTTCATAGATGTGAATCTGTTGGCCGATGGTTTCACCATGGGCTGCGTCTACAGTTTTCTGGGAACCGGTACCATCCAGTTTGCCACGCCCATCGACCTGGCGATCGCCAGCTACGATACGGTTCCTGGCGCCCTCGCGGGATCGTCGACGGATGTGCTGACCACCTTGTCGATCTCAGGCAACCTCGGCATTCCACCGGTTCAGGTGGTGGTTGTGGTGAACGCTGGAGCCCTCAGTGCCGTCGGGGTCGATGGAACGATCACCCTCACTCCAGCGGTGGGTGGTGGGTTCTTGAGATCCGATGTCAATGACGATTCACTGGTCAACCTGGCGGATGCGATCACGGTTCTCGATGCTCTGTTCCTCGGTGGAGTGATCAACTGCATGGATGCCGCGGACACCAACGATGATGAACTTTCCAACATTGCTGACGGGGTCTATGTGCTCTCGTATCTCTTTTCGGGAGGACCTCCACCACCGGCGCCCTTCGGCGGGTCGTGTGGACCCGACCCGGCAGGAACTGCACTGGATTGTGCTCAGTACAACTCCTGTAATTGATGGGGGCCGATGAGACGCTTTGGACAGGTGATCGGAATCGATCCCTCATCGATAGCGGAGTATCGCCGCCATCACGAGAAGATCTGGCCACAGATCGAGTCGGCGATTCGAGAGGCGGGGATTCGCAATTACTCGATCTTTCTCGACGGGGATCAGCTGTTTGGCTACTTCGAGTATCACGGTCCTGATGAGGAGCTTACGCAGCGGATGCAGTCACTCGCCGCTTCACCCCGTATGCGGGAATGGTGGGACATCATCGAGCCGATGCAGCGTCCCCGCACCGGTGGTGCAGATGGAGACTGGTGGCTGAATCTGGAGGAGGTATTCCACCAGGATTGACCTGCTCTGTGAAAGCACAGAGCAGGAAACGGCTCTGGTGGATGAATTTCTAGTCGAGGGAATGCACGGCTTGCTTCTGTGTGCCGAGTCCTTCGATGAAGAGTTCCATCACATCTCCGGCCTTGAGGAAACGCGGTGGGTCGAGACCCAGGCCGACTCCCGCAGGTGTCCCTGTGGATATGACGTCTCCTGGCAGCAGGGTCATGTATTGACTCACGCTGGAGAGAATCGCAGGAACATCGAAATGCAACTCCCGCGTATTCGATCTCTGCAACTCCTCGCCATTGACCTTGAGCCACATGTCGAGGTGGAGAGGATCCGGCAACTCATCGGGGGTGACCAGTTCAGGACCGAGCGGAGCGAATGTGTTACAGGACTTCCCCTTGACCCACTGGCCGCATCGTTCCAGCTGAAACTCCCGTTCCGAGAGATCGTTGTGGAGACAGTATCCAGCGATTCCATCCGATGCCGTCTGTCGGTCTGCATAACTGAGGGTGGCACCCACCACCACGGCCAGTTCCACTTCCCAGTCCGATTTGGTACTCGCAGGGGGGAGTAGCACGTCATCATGGGGCCCCACGATGGCAGTGGTGGACTTGAAGAAGATCACCGGTTCTGCCGGCAGTTCCGCTCCCGTCTCTGCGGCGTGATCGCGGTAGTTGAGGCCGATACAGACGATCTTGCTGGGGCGGCAAATGGGGGCGCCCAGCCGAACATCATCCGCCACTCGGGGAGCAGCGGGGCCATCCCGTTCGATCCAGGAGGCGAGTCGTGACAATCCACCCGAGCCGAAGAACTGTTCATTCCAGTCCTCGCCAAAGGCGGAGCAGTCGATACGAGTCCCATCCGGGAGCACTGCTCCAGCAGTTTCATGGCCAATTTTTCCAAATCGAAACAGTTTCATCGATCCTCCTAGATCACCATCACGCCGCCATCGACGGGAAACGAATGCCCCGTGATGAAGGCGGATTCATCACTGCAGAGAAAGAGCGCGAGATCCGCGACCTCCTCTGGTCGGGCCATTCGGCCCATCGGTTGGTACTGGGACAACTCCTCGAACTTTTCTTTTTCCTTGCCGGGATAGTTGTCCCGGATGAATCCGTCGACAAAGGGAGTGTGCACCCGTGCGGGTGCCACGCAATTGCAGCGAATCCCTTGCTTCATGTAGTCGGTCGCGATGGAGCGAGTCATGGTGAATACCGCCCCCTTGGTCATCGAGTAGGCAAAACGATCCTCCAGCCCGATGTGACTGGC
>Ga0209041_1002162_pt1 | contig 10880 bp, 4 predicted proteins | sample SaaInlV_100m_DNA_4_FD_184647 | JGI IMG/M metagenome (GOLD analysis project Ga0209041, IMG submission 184647) | Marine microbial communities from expanding oxygen minimum zones in the Saanich Inlet - SI037_S2LV_100m_DNA (SPAdes) (version 2) | ecosystem: Environmental > Aquatic > Marine >... | reverse complement strand
TAAACCTAAGGTAGTAGGTGTTGTTCTCTGCCTTCATATCACCACTTACAGATACATGTGCCTTATACGCGGCATAGTTCAAGAGAGCCTCTGTGTACGTGTGAGGGAGCTCTAGCTTGGATCTAATGTTCTTAGATAATACCACTTTAACCGCTACTGCACAACCTTAAATTGATTTAATATTGGTAATGACTTAGTAAACTTACGTCCCCAGTCTTCTGTCGTGTATATATCAGATATTTTACTGATAGTCGGTCCAGTAACCCCTAGTAGCGGATTATTACCCCACTCACCCTGTTTCTGAACATCTAGGAATACCTGCGCAATACTATACAGTCCTGAACGCTCCATAGCATCTGCGAAGTCACGCTCAGGTGGCTCTTCATCTGCCATAGCATAACGGATCGTATCCCTAAGTAATAGCCCCATTAACCCGAGAGGTATAGTAGTCGCCACCGTAAGTATTGGTAGCATAGCCCTTGCATAAGCCCCACCGTTCGCGTGCTGTTTCGCCTCCCGCCCAACTTGGTTCATTATAGTAAGTTGGAACGAATACATAAACTGTTTGAGATGCCACAATAACGTCCACTTAGGATCCGATGCCCATATTGGCCGTTGTGTAGCATCAGGGCGCATAACAGCCTCATCTACAAAGCGGGTCATAGCCTCAATAATAAGTTTCTCGTTAACATTAGCTGCTGATGGGCGGGGTTTGCGCTTACCATTCTTAACCCAAGTATCAACCGCTTCTTTAGTAAGTCCTAATGCCTCAAGGTTCGCTTTATCCCCTGAAGCCGCCCACTTGAGCATAGACTGCTCGCCCATTGATAGTGCCATTAACCGTGAGAATCTAGTGAACGCCTGCATACCGTTATACTTAAATAGCTTATCGTTCCATTTATGCGCTTTCTCGTACATAAAGCCGTGCTCATACTGCTCTTGGACTGCGTGCTGCACATTCTTCTCTGTAACAATCCCCCACCACTCAGCAGTTTCTTGCAGTAATTTAGGATCGCTACGCATAGCTTTAAACGCGTCCTGCATACCTTTCCACGAATCTTTAAGTCCTGCATCCCCGCGTATAGCTGGTCCCACGAGATCAGGTAACTGTGAAGTAAGTGCTAACGGGAGGATTAACCAGTTAACGAGTGCTAATGCCCAACCCTGTGTTTTATACAATGAGTCGTTCATATCAAGACCTAGGCGGCCTTCAAGCGCAAGCATAGCTTTACTGAACATATCCACCTGCTTTTCCGTAGCTCCCATAACTTTCATCGAACGTACATGAGAGTGAATAGATGCTGATGGGTCCCACTGTGTACCGAAGTCAGTATGCACATACCCACCGAAACGCTCATTCCACTCTAATCCTTTAGCGACACCGTGATTATATTCTGTGAATATATCACCTAGTGAACTTCGAATAAGCCCATGCTTCAGTAGTACATCTGTAGGTATATTTAATATCCTATGCTTATCCCGCTTAATACTTGCTGGAGTCTGTGAGAACTCCTCTGCATCTCTAAATAATGCGTCACTTCCGCGTGTTGATAATTTATCGAACATATCTTCTTTATCAACCTTCGGAGTATACTCATCGAAGAGCTTAAACATAAGGTCTTTATTCTTAGCGACTACGATCTCGTCCCATATATGCGGGATATAGTTCTCCCGTTTCTGAATACGATCAGCCGGCTTCATACCCATTTTTGTCTGTTCGGCTAAGATATTATCAAACATTTCATCGAAAACGGCTTTAACCTTAACACCCTTAGCTGATAATTTATCACCATTAATAATAGCATCTAATATCTGCTTCTGTTCAGTAGCAATATCCCTATCTTTCATACCTTTAAATATACGGTCGAACTGCGTCTGATATTCACCTGTACGGTTCTGCAACGACTCCCGGAAAACCTGAGTCTTCCCAGATATATTCTCCGTAACTTTAGTACGTGTCTTATGATAAAACTCAGATATAACTCTGTCAGCTCCGGGAACCTTAAATGATTCTAGCATCCACGGAAGTGTCCATAAAGTCTTACGGGTTACGTCCCAAATGGGAGATCCCACTCCCCTGATACTCCGTCCGATTGCGGCGAAGAGGGCTTTCTCCCTACCGGGGCTGACGGCATTTTCGTAATGCGCGGGGTTTTTGCTATTACCGCTTTGTTTCTTCGTTGCCACTCCGGGTCCGACGCTACCCGCCGCCCCGTGTGTCCTAGTCCCTGTGCCACTTCTAGCTCGCTTAATTTTTGCATAACTGCCCTCTATATATTTAGTAATTGCAGGATACTCACCCCGCTTTTCGTGATGTAACAGGTAAGCCGCCGCGTACTGCGCGTGCAGCTCTAAAAGATACGCGCCCATCATATCGGGTTTAACGATTACACGGTCATTTTTAATATCCGCGAGTTTTCCGTTATTGTATGGATGTGCGAAAAAAGATGTGTATGGAGCTAACCCTTTAGAAGCCTCATACGCCTTAACGAACTTTTTATACTCTACTTCAACCGATGCAGGAGTAAAGTCCATATCATAACCATCGGCTGCGTGATGAATTGCGTGCCCTAACTCGTGCGCAAAAACATGAGCCATTTGCACCTTGTCCATCTTTTTGTCTTTCTCTGAGTACGCAATAACAATATATTCCCCCGGCATGTATGAGCCTAAAGTTGTTTCACCATCCTGCTGATCGGCTATCCATACACCATTTTTTAGGTTGTTAAACACCTCTTTAGGTAAACCATTCCCTTCAAAAAAGTCGAGCGCAGCATTGAAAAGTGCTATCTCCTCACCTTTTGGAGCTCTAAAGTTTTTATAGCTATTACGCATATCTGCATCTGGTTTTATAGCTCCTTGAGATATAACTCGTGGAGAAGCAGTTTTTTCTGTATTTGGGATAGTAAGATTTATATTAGTTGGAACATATTCTTTTAGTTCTCTCTCAAAAACTGCTGATCCGTTATCGCCTACATATTGGTCAACTCGTATTGAACTGTGTTTACTGAACTCAGCCTTAGCTGCATCTAATTCGCGTTTGCTCCCATTAAGTCTTATCGCCAGTTCATTAAGCGCATCGACTATAGGTGTATCGTGCATCTTACCCTTCTTATCACGAATTGGTATATTCCCATCAAGTACACCTAAATTAGCCGCTTCTTTTAGCTGCTTATTCATCGAGTCTATTACATCATCTATAATGTTATAGTTAGTCGATCTATCGAGGAACGCCTCATTAAGTGTTTGCCCAATATCTGGCATAGCGATAGGTGAAGCTTCAGCCGCATCATGTAAATTCAAGAACGGAGTTGCGGCTACATGTTTATTTAACGCTTCAACACTATTAGCCCCATCATACGAGTGCGTAAGTACAGGCATCGTAGCTGACCCAGGGTCAATAATACTTTTATGCCTAATACCTGCGCTTATACTCTTTTGCCCATTTACTGCCATATGAATCTGAACAGGTGGAGTATTACTCGCTATTTTCTTAGATTTCCCGAAGATTATCTCGCCAGTACCACCCTTCATACGAGGGAGCATAGGTTCTAAACTCTTCTCTATCTCCGCACGCTCGGCTTTAGTAATAAGGTCTTTACCCTTAAACGCTGCATCTCTAGCCTTAGCATATAAAGCTGCCTGTATAGACATAGCATCTGTAACTACTTTGTAGAAACTTCTAATTTCTGTGAGCTCTTTCTCTAGTATAGTAGCTATAGCACCTACCTCTGTATCATAGGACATAACCTCCACATCTATCGGTGTGGTTACGTCGCCTTTAGCCTCAGCCGCCTCATATAGCGCCATCTCAACACTATTAAACATACTACTATATAGTAACGTCGTTTTAACTGACTTTTTACTAGCCCCGTACATATATATGGTAAACGGTGACTTCAATAGCTTACGCCAAGGGGCATTAACGTGCCCTTTGGTTGTTACTGGCCCAAAGAGCTTAATTAGTTCCGGTATCTCTGAGGCAGGTATTTTTTTAGCTAGTGTCTGGTAAGCATCGGTTGTCTGCTTATCCTGTGCATACAAGCTGCTATTTTTATGCTTACTACCGGGGACAAACACTCCAATCTTACCTAGCCAATCAGTCCATTTAGTAATAAGCGGGCTGTTCATAAGTCCGATAGCAAACCCATTAGTTTTACCATCCATTTCTAGTGATATATTTGAAGTGAATATCGCCTCAGAGTTATACTTCTGAAGTTCAATATACGCCTTAAACCCATCGTAATCTACAGCGTCAAACTCAACTAAGAACTCTTTAGCGTGCGCAGTTGATACTGGCGCTTTATTAGCCTCTATCCATGCCAATGCCTTTTTGAATGTAGCTACATGCACGCTTCTTTTAGTATTTTCATCATTACCAAGGTGGTGCGAAATAGCTAAAACATACTGAGAGTAATTGCTTGAAGCTGACTTGATCTTAGGATTAACCCTAAACGACTGCTTTGCAGGACGTATAAATAATCTATGGAGTTTACTCCCCTGAGGAGTAATGATCCCCTGCATACCCATACGGATATTAGCCCACGCTTCATTCATGATAAAGAATGGATCCCATACTTTATCCCGCTGGGTTAGCGTGGAGAACTCCATCATATTATCCAAGTCCCGCTTAGTAGCTGCTAACTTAGCCCTTTCATCTTCTCTACGACCTTCGTGGATTTTATCAAAATCAACGTTCGTTCCTGATAACTCTAGTAGGAAATCTTCAAACCCCTTTGTATCACGAAGATTCTTAAAGCTATCGTCGTATACCCACTTAACATGCGAATACTTAAATAACGCATTTAACTGTTCTTTCTGTACTTTGAAATCCACCCCAAACTTAGCTTTAATAAATTTCTTAATTTGTTTAAAAGTAGGTTCCGCAAATGACGGCTCTTCAAATACATTATTTACACCGACTAATATATCGTATACAACATTATTAGACTTAGCTATGTCCATCGCAACTTGTACGTTTTTATGAGGTTTTTCAAGCCCCTGTTTATCGACAGTATGTATTACTTTAATAAAGTTAGTTTTAGACGCGCCCTTCTCTGACACTCCCGAAAATTTAAACTTCGTCCGCTCCGCAGCAGTCATACCCTGTATTTTAACAAGTGACATATCAGTTATAACACCCAGCGCAAACGTACCTAACGCCGTGTTCATACGCGCATCCATATCATGGATAGTATCATCAACCGCTTTAATACCTAACGCACTTTTAATCTGCCCCCCTAGCTCATTAGCAGCTACAGTCATTGGTATACCCATAGACTTAACTTTCTTATACTGAGCGTTAGTAGGTCGGGCATCCATAAGCATAATATTCTTAACCTGATCTTTACTCAGATTAAGCGTGCCACTACTACGCTGCGCAACCCACCGATGGGCAACTACTGATATAGTAGCTAAATCCGCATCGCTATACATAGCAAAACCATCTCGCATCTGCTGTATAAGTAGTGATGGATCATTTAATATATCGTCAGGGTATATCTTTTTACGTTGTGGAACTCTGCCTATTTTAATGGCCGCAGCACTAAAGATACCCTTAAACTTATTAATACTAGCCGTCAGTTTACCAATATCAGTAGCTTCTTCAAGTTTACGAAGCTGATCTTTATCAGTAGTTTCTAATGTTTCGGGTAATACCTTTTTATCATCACGGGTAAAGTTATCCTCAAATGTAGTACCCTTTAAGCCTTTACCTTGATTGCCAGACGGTATAACTTCTATCGGGGTACCCTCTTTAGCCTCTGCTACCAGCGGCTTCTTCTTGTCCCCCTTAATATATGCGATAACCGTATCAGCACTAATACCATATTGTTTAGCGAATGCTGCAACATCTGGTTTAAACGGTAAGTCATCAATGACCGTTTGCCATTCAGCTTTCTGTTGCTTAGGCTTAGGTGCCACCGCACCAATACTTTTAGCATACGCCTTAATCATTGCAGTTTTACTTGCTCCGTACTCAGTAACGGCATCCTCAACACTCATCCCATTATCTAATGCTACTTGCCATTCAGCTTTCTGTTGCTTAGGCGCTGGTTTAGGCTTAGGCGCTGGTTTAGGCGCTGGTTTAGGCTCTTTCGCTGCTGCTACATCAGCTTCTAACTTCGCGGTATATTGGGTATAAGCCTCGGGGGCTCTAACTTTCATCGCTGCTAGTAGATGCTTTAGTTCATCATACTGCATTTGCATTATACGCTTCTGCAGGTCCGATAGATCCATCTTCGGGCTACCACTCAATAGAGCAACAGCCGCACCCCACCGGTGATGAACTTCTTTAAAGAAGTAATGATTAGACACCTCAGTTTTGTTACTCCACGGCACTCCATCAAAAGCTTCCGCCACTTCCGCAGCACTAGGGTGTATAACTTCACCTTTATCGGTGTATGTAGTTTTAGGTCGCCACTGTAACCACTTGTCTTCTACTTGAGGATTAGTATCTTTTTCTATTTCAGGAAATCCATTAGATGCACTTTCTTTTACCCGCGCCTTAGACCTCTCCTGCGCCATATCAGTATAACGCGTTTTAATAGCCTCTACTAATTGGGCACGGTTAAGATTTGAGCAACTAGCCATTATGTACACGCCCCCATCTGCTTAGCTACATTATTTAGATCAGTCATACTAATATTTTTCCCGTTTTTAAACCAACTATCGGACTTTAGTTTACCATCCTTACGGAATATATTAATAGGTATTTCGTCTCGAACCTCTTCTTGCCTAGTGGCCGTCTCGCCTACAGGGGGTACATCTGAATCCCAAACAGGTGGAGGAGTGACATCTGCCTGTACATTGTCTTCTATTCCTTGCGCCCGCTTGAGCCCCGCAGCATCAACTACTTCAACTCGGACGTTATCTAATTTATCTATATTACCTATATCCACCTGCAGTGTTTCAGGGGTAGTCGGGACTATAGTCACCGTATCCCCTGTATCACGATCATATGCGACAATACCAGCGGCATTACTATTTGTATCTAAAGTTTCGTCTTCTGCGGTACGCCGCGCCTGCATAGCTCCTACTGCATCAACACCTGTCGATATCCCCATAGCCGCTGCCCCAGCAGCAACAGTCGTACCACCACCCGCCGCAGCTCCAGCAACAGCTGCTTGGTTACGTTCACTAATAGCCTCTGGGCTCATCATATCATAGTCAGGGTTATGGTGCTTCTTGTTAAGTTGACCTATAGCCGTTTGTGCGTACTCAGTTGCACCCTCAGCCACTGACGTTACTCCCGCCGCCCCCATAAGCTGTTTAAGTCGCCCTTTAATACCCCTAGACGTACTACCAGTAAGTTTCGCTAACTTACCTATAGCAATGCCTAACGGGGCAAACTCTAGAGCTGCACCCGGTACGCCAGCTATAAGCGACGAACCCGCAGCATCATCGGCACTAACGCCCTCAGCTAATAACTCATTGAAATATTCGCCCGACTGCACGCCATACGCACCCGCAGCACCACCAGCTATGAAAGCGTTCGTACCACTAATAAACGCTTTACCCACAGCGGCTCTACCCGCTAAACCTACTACACCGCCACTAAGCATAACCGCGAGGTTCGGTAGGTTCTCCACCATCTTCTCAATGATAAAGCCACCTGTATCAGCGAGGCTATGAACATCATCAGTAGTCGCGAACTTAGGGGGGTTTCTAGCAGCTTCAACTAGGTTCTGTACACGTCCCTCATCCATCCACGCTTCAGCAGATTCCAATCCAAACTTATTAGATACAGCCTGCCCAAAACCATATAACATACCCTGAGTTTGGTCTACTCCTCTACGAAGCGCCCCGCCTACTAAAGGTTGTTTATATGGTTTTCTAACATTACTACGTGTTATAGCACCGTGTAAACCTGCGGCTCTATTAGCCTCTCCGACCTTAACAAATTCAGATAGCGTATCATATTCTGGAGTACCTTCTATCGCTGATTGTCTATTAAACTCGCCTCTTGCTATATCATAGGCGTTAAACTTCGTGACATCGTGTCGTGCAACATCACCAACACCTTTAGCCACCATAACAGCATTAAGGTTACGCCCACTTGCATCTCTGGCAACTCCTAGTGGTCTACCGTAGTAACCGTATCCATCCTGCTCAATATGGTCTAATTTTGATAATGTCTCAGTTGCTATCCTATTTTCAATCTCTGACCCACGGGTTCCATAAATAGACCCACCTTCCGAAGCAATATCTCCACTAACGTGGCCTTCTTCTTTGGCATCAAACCCAAGAAGCCTGTACCGTTGTATAGTATCCGCATCTTCCATACCGCGAGCATCAGTTACATCAGATGCTCCGGCTATTAACCGTGCGACGGTATCGTCAAGACTCATTGCGGTTTCATCGGCTCAGACGTATCTTTCTCACCTATAATACGTGCGATAAGTTTGTCTAGCGTAATACCCGCATTATCGGCTTCTTCCCGCAATAACGCGACATCAAACTGTTTCTTACTTCCATCTTTAGTAAGTAGTGCGATTGTACTCTGTGACTCAGAAAACTTAGCTAGGAATTTAGATATCAGCATATTACCTGTACTGAGATTAGCTGCTCTGTCTTCAGACATTGGGTCGTACCAACTAGACTGACTCCCTTGGAAATCACCAGATCTATTCTTACCTATAATCTTCCCTGCGAGTGCGAAATCTGCTGGTGTCATTTCATCCATACTACGCCTTCCAAAAACTACTGCTATCGCCGCGGGTGATTGTGATAAGGTGTTATATATATCAGACTTAGCCTTATCGGTATCAAACTTTTTAACCCCCTTAGCACTTTTAGTAAAGTACCCTCGTGCCCCCCCATAATAGTCTTCCAGCCCAGGGACCACCATATCTAATGTGGAGCTAACCCCCTTCATTATATCGGATTTACTTTTAACCTTACTAGCCAAATCCTTAGCTGACATAGACAGTGTTCCGGTTTCAATGAAATTGGATAACGAATCCTTCCCGAGAATACCACCTTCTTGTAGTCTTCGTACAGCGGCTAACTTACGTGCGTTCCAAGCCTTAGTAGCCGTAGAAAGTACCTTAGTGGCCTCAGTCTCAGTCATTTCAATACCAGCCGCGTTCTTCCACATACGCTCAGTAGGCTCACCTGCTGGCGACGGAATATCCCCAGAGGGGTCTTTTTTATGTTCATTAACTTTAGCTTTCTTCTCATCATCTGAGAGCGCGCTACTGCCTAGATATACCGCTCCGCCAACCGCTGCAGTTTTACTTGATGTAAGTACATTTTTAACTGTAGGCGCAATCGTCCACTTCCCGTTAGCCGTCTGGATAACTTCTTGTGAACCCGCACGATAGTTACTCGCATTTAATGAACGCTGCGCTGCGGCCTCAGTATCAAAGTTTCTGCGGTTTGCTGGTATAGTTCTTCTACGGCCAAAAGCCCCTGGATCCCCATACTCACGGCGCGTTCTCCCTAACCCACGGCGTGTAGCAACCGTAGCACGTTTACTTAGTTCATCTGCAGCTTTTACGACCTGTTTACCTTTCTTATATACGCCATAGAGCTTACCCCCTGCACTAAATGATCTTAATACTGCAGATGCTACCCAACCAACTCCGGGAACAAACATAGCAGCAGTAGCTGCTGCATCTAATGGGTTTTCGGTAATCCAATCCCCCACCTTAGTCATCACCCCCGGATCTTTAACTATATCAGCTTCTATCTTTTGGGTATCTCCCAGCTTAGACTGAGTTTCTATATCCTCAACCGTAACAGCGGGTGGTTTAACCGTAACAGCGGGTGGTTTAACTCTCGATAGACCTAACGACTGTTGCGTAGGTCGGTTACTTTGGAAAGCTTCAATATCGCCTACCGCTTGTTCAGCTAAGAACTTTTCACGCTCACTCTTCTGGATGGCCTCAGCTCTTGCCAGCTCATTAGTAGCACGTTGTTGATTCTGTGTATCATACACACTACGCTGCTGGTTACCGTAACTAATAGACCTAGCTAGATTACCTAATGAACTCATTACGCATCCTCCTTGTTAACATTAGCTCCTGCCATATTTATGATAGCCTTTTCCAATAAAGTATTACGTGTTGATTCGTTTGCGTTACGTATGTTTGCTTGCTCATAAGCATTTTTATCATAAGCATCTTGGTTATACCTAGATTCAAAACGTTGCCCTAACCCTGCGATAGCGTTCTGCGTAGCTTGAGCATCTCGGCTATATCGGTTAGCATCCTGACCATATCCTTGCCCAAGTGCTCTCTGACTAGTAGCCATATCGCCATATGCTGAACCAACTCCAGTGGTATTACTTAGCGCATTACCATAGTTAACATCGCCAGTAGCCACATAGGATCTTGCTTTATTTCTAATATCTGCACCCTCTTTAGCACCCCTAGTTCTTTCACGAGTAATAGCTGCTGCTTTACCTAGTGCTTGACCAGATACATTATGGTATCCCGATCTAGCTAGTTTAGTAGGATCTATACCCATGCCAAGACTTTGACGTTGCTGAGATTGAGCTGCAGTATCATACTGCTGACCTATGGTAGAAGCTACCTCACCTAACCGTGCTGTACTATTGCCTGATAGCTCACCAGTAGCTGTAACATCTGCTAAACGTCCTTCTTGTTGTCGTTTAGCCTCAGCAATAGATGCGTCTCTAGCCTTAATCTCATAATCTAAACGCTTCTGAGATATGGCATTAGCTTCACGCATAGCTGCTGCAGACTCTCTCTGTGCTGCTGCTGCTCTTTTACGATCACTACGTCCAGCAAAATGACCTAGGAGTGATGATCCTGCTGTAATAGCTGCAGAACCAAGAGCACTAGTGCCTCCTCTACTATTCTCGTACCAAGGTGTAGACATAATTATTTCTCCGTTGTTTGTTTAAGTATATCATA
>Ga0209041_1002161_pt1 | contig 10882 bp, 5 predicted proteins | sample SaaInlV_100m_DNA_4_FD_184647 | JGI IMG/M metagenome (GOLD analysis project Ga0209041, IMG submission 184647) | Marine microbial communities from expanding oxygen minimum zones in the Saanich Inlet - SI037_S2LV_100m_DNA (SPAdes) (version 2) | ecosystem: Environmental > Aquatic > Marine >... | reverse complement strand
CACCGCTGATTGAGCAATACGAAGGCATAGACCTTCTGCTGACTTATGAACCGGAAGGACGGCACAAAGGCTGGTCTGGAATTATGCGTCTCAGTCATGAACTTCAGGAATTAAAATTTGACGCAGCCCTGCTTTTTTATCCTCGTGCGGAATTAGCGTTTCCACTTTTCAAAGCCAAAATTCCCTTGCGCATCGGGACGGCTTACCGCTGGTATTCATTCCTGCTGACTCAACGTATTTTTGAACACCGCAAGGAATGCCTGAAGCATGAAGCAGAATATAATCTGTCACTGCTTAGCTCACTGTTGCCCGGAGAAAATCCGTTACCGCAAGCTGAATTTAAAAAGTGGATTCCGGAACCGTGGTGGGACAATTTTCGAGCAGAGCTAAATTCTGCTGAATATGTCATCGTGCATCCCGGCAGCGGTGCTTCCGCCCCTAATTTGAACAAAGAACAGTACCGACTTATTATCCGGCTGTTGCTCGAAAAAACCGCTTGGACAGTTTTGTTGACCGGAACTTCTGCAGAAGAAAATTTGGTACATGAGATTGCTGCGGATTTCCCACAGGAGCGTGTAAAAGAAATAGTGGGTCGTTTTTCACTCGCGGAATTTTTTTCTGTAATCCGTAATTCTTCTTTACTGATCACCAGCAGCACCGGTCCGTTGCACCTTGCAAACGCGGCGGGAACACCGCTGCTGGGTTTTTTCTGTCCGGTAAAACCTCACACTCCAAAGCGTTGGGGACCGTACGATCAGCAGAAATGGGTTGTTACTCCTAAACTGGACAGTCCGGAAATTTGTGAATTTAAAAATTGTCCACACGGCGGATGTCTGCAGCTACTTTCGGATTCCGAAATTAGCACAGAATTGTGCGAGAAAAGATTAAAGGATTTAATATAAAAAACCACCAACCAAAAACTAAACATGAATAAATCATCTTCTTGGGAAAATTTTCAACAGCATTACCTCGAGCTACCGGAACTCGGCATCTCACTTGACACAGCACTGATGAATGCTCCGGATGTGCTGCCGAATTCTACGGAAATACTTTTCCAGCATGCTTTCCAACAAATGCAGGAACTGGAAGAAGGCGCCATCGCAAATCCAGATGAAAACCGCATGGTTGGACATTATTGGTTGCGCAACCCGGAACTTGCTCCCTCGCCGGAAATTCAAAATCTGATCAGTTCCACACTGAAAAATATTCAGCAGTTTGCACTGGAAATTCAGCAGAATAAACTCATCCCTCAAAAAGCTGATTCTTTCCGGAATGTGTTGCTACTCGGAATTGGCGGGTCTGCACTTGGTCCGCAATTCGTACAAAATTCGCTCGCTTCAAAGGCAGATCGAATGCAATTTTATTTTCTCGATAACACTGATCCGGACGGAATTGATCAAGTAATGTCCTCAATCGGAGATGAATTAAATTCTACTCTGACCCTCGTTATTTCAAAATCCGGAGGAACAAAAGAAACTCGGAATGCAATGTTGGAGGTGCGCCACGTCTACGAAAATTCCGGACTAGATTTCAGCAAACACGCAGTTGCAGTCACAGGGGAAAAAAGTCAGCTTGACCAACTTGCAGAAAGAGAAAACTGGCTACGTCGTTTTCCAATGTGGGACTGGGTAGGTGGTCGAACATCAGTTCTTTCTGCGGTTGGACTGCTGCCTGCAGCTTTACAGGGTCTGGAGATTCTGGAAATTCTCAACGGAGCAAAAGTCATGGATGAGCTGACACGCCGTAAGGATGTACGCAAAAATCCTGCTGCAATGCTGGCCTGGATGTGGCATCATGCCGGTGCGGGACGAGGTGAAAAAGCGATGGTGATGTTGCCCTACAAAGACAGACTGCTACTCTTCAGCCGTTACCTACAGCAATTGGTGATGGAATCTTTAGGCAAGGAAAAAGATTTGGCGGGAAAAACCGTTCACCAGGGACTAAGCGTTTACGGTAACAAAGGTTCAACCGATCAACATGCATTTGTCCAGCAACTGCGTGAAGGACCCGCTGATTTTTTCGTAACTTTCATTGAGGTGCTTAAAGAGCGGAAAAAAGCCGGTATCGAAGTTGAACCAGGAATCACTTCCGGAGATTTTCTCCAGGGTTTTATGCTTGGGACGAGTGCGGCGCTTTTTCAAAATGGACGTCCGTCACTCACCATCACGCTGGAGGAAATTAACCCGCAAAGCCTGGGTGCTTTAATCGCGCTTTTCGAGAGAGCCGTAGGCTTATATGCATCACTGATCGGCATCAATGCCTATCATCAACCCGGTGTAGAAGCAGGAAAACGCGCGGCCGGAGATGTGATTGAACTTTCATTAAAAATCCAGTTCCAGCTCAAGTCTCATCCGGAGCAACAGTTTTCAGCCGCTTCACTCGCAGATATTTTTGCAGACACGTCACAAACCGTGACCATTTTCAAATTGCTCGAACACCTGGCAGCAAACGGTCGTGTGCATAAATTTTCCTCAGACACACCATTTGCTGCGGAATTTAAAGCAAACTCTTAGTTTTTAGCTTCTTAATTTTTTCACCTGACCAGTAATTTTTTTTACAAACTACCACAGTTTTTTCAACAACAGAGTAGATGTTCTGAAAACATCCGTATTTTTAGACGGAGAATTTTATTTGTAACTGCTGAGTTCAATCATTTATTTGGGTTGACTTTTAGCCCTGAAAGCCTAAATTAGCATAGATTATGCACTATTTTGTGCGCTCTTTAAAATTTAGCTTAGGCAAGACAGTCCTGCTTATTTGGGAGAACCTTGCCGCAGTCATTTTAAGGAACAAGACATATCAGCCTGATTCTTCCCATGACAACGATTATTGTTAAACATCACCTTCATCCGTAAATTTTTTCTCCAATGCTAACACGGTTTCAAAACGGGAAATCTGCTTTCAGCACGATCATGTTTGTGCTGTTTATCATGCTGTGCTTTCCTGGATCTGCGGCAGCTTCTACGCATGAAGCGGAGATTCTCATTTTCAGTCTATCTGCTGACAAAGTAAAAGAACAGAAAGGCATTCTCAAAATTCAAATCAGCACCTTCAGTCCGATTCAGCAAGTAACAGTAAAAGGGAAGCCCCGTAAATTTCCAAAAGGCGCAAGCCTTGTTTGGCTGAAAATACCTTACACGCTCAATCCTGGTGTTAATATTTTTGAAGTTTATGTTAAGACAAAGCTCGGAGAAGCAAAGAAGAAAATCCGGACTATCTATGAAACCCCGGAATTACTAAATCAATCAAAACTTGGTGATCCTTTTCAGTTAATTACCATCCTTGGCGCGGCAACGAGTGATAACATCGAGAAGGTTGATGACAGTGATAACAAATCCTATGCATTTTCTTCAAGTCTGCTTTTTGTTCCGTCCTACCGCTTTGATATCTTTAACGACTCGAGCATTTATCTACGCGGAGTAGTGATGGGTGACCAACACCACAATGGTACATTTGAATCAAAAGAAGTCTCGTTCAAACAGGCCAGCATTGAGTGGGAGGAGCGTGAAAGCTGGGCTGGTGTCTTGACATTGTTATTGGGTACTAATGAAGCAGGAACCAGGGAAATTCCTCTGACCTCATCTCCCAGAGACAGTCTTTCCAACAAATACAAACGCGCGACACGTGATAACGTCTACACCATAAAAGCCAAACAGGAGCTTGAAAAAGATACAACCTGGAACTGGCAGCTTGACCGTAAAAAAAAACATGTGGAGGGATCCGACGACGACAGCGGTTATTCCACCACTCTTAGCGCAGCTTATGTAACTCCGCTGTTTGGGGTGAAAACAACATTTGGGGGAACGCTTGAGAATGCAAATCTGAATGGAACCTACAAAGATACAAATGCACTTAAAACAAAGCTCAAAGTAGATTATCCAATTCCGCCGGTGACTCTTGGTCTCCAATATGATTTTTCACAAACCGAGGACAAAATCGCTGATCCGTCACTGGCAGGCAAGACAAAAACGCGGAACCGGGCCTTAGCGCTCAGCCTCAATTATCCCGCTGCAAAGTGGTGTATTTTCGGGCTAACCCAAAAATATGAAAGACAGAGTTCAAACATCGTTGGAAGTACATACAAACTGAACACAACACAATTACAGGTGATCCTCATTTATTGAATGTTAAAATAACTGCTTGAAATGGAAACCTTTATTTCAAAATAATGATATTATTGATGGCTTCGCAAATAGTTGTCATCTCGAACGGAGAGAGAGATCTTAATAATATCAGTGCCTAACATAAAATAGATTTCTCGTTTCACTCGAAATGACAATGTTTTAGAAAGTTTTACAGCTTCATTAACATTGGTGAAATAACCAAAATTATTCTTATGAAAATTCGTAACTTATTTCTGTTCGTGCTTTTCCTGACACTCGTGTCTGTAGTCCCGCTGCAGGCACAGACGGGATTGCTGTTGCTGGAAAAAGGTTCGGTCAAGGTGATTGGTCCGGAACGTACACGTCTGTTGCGTAAGCCCGGAGCAAAAATTGTTTTACAGGCTAATGACCGTGTACAGACCGGTAAAGATACATTCGTTAAAATCAAGATCAAGGGCAAACCAGAAATCATTGAACTTTCCTCACGTTCCTTTTTCCGGATGGGAAAGATCACCCGACAAACCAGCAGTATTTCCCTGTTAACAGGCAAGGCTCGCTTTAAGATTGACGGCAAACTCAAAAAGAAGAGCAAAAGGAAACGCTTTCAGATTCGTACTGTAACCGCTCTGGTAGGCGTGAGGGGTACCGATTTTGTGGTTGGCGCTTCCAACACGCAAACGAGTCTACTCACTATTTCCGGCACAGTTTCAGTAGCGCCGGTGAGCATGCCTGACATCGAAATTGAAGTTCCGGCCAACCAGGCTTCCACAGTTCAGCAAAACTCCACACCAACCGCGCCGGTTGAAGTCACACCAAAAATGCGAGCGCAAATCGTTAATTCTGATTCAACAAAAGCTTTCAGAAACGTCAAATTTGGAGAAGCCGTTAATCCGGAAGAAGTACGCAAAGATAACGAAAAAAAGAAAAAAGAGGAAGAGGAAGAACAAAAGAAGGAAGAAGAAGAAGAAAAACAAAAAGAAGAATCCAAAGAAGAGGGAGAACCAAAGCAGGACGGAGAAGCACAAGAAGGAGACGAGGGAGAGCCAGAGAAAGATGGCGAAGCTGAAGATGGGGAAGAGAACCCCCGTGAGGAAAAAGAAGGAGAACCAAAAGCGGGCGAAGAAGATCCGGAAGGTGAAAGAAAACCCGGAGATGAGGACGGTCCTCCAGGTGGAGAAGAAGACGGACAGGAACCGCAGGAAGGTGAGGACGATCCTGAAAGAAAAGGCCCCCTTGGACCCGGAGTTCCCGGAGAAGGTGAGGACGAAGAAGGCGCTTTGTTCGGACCGGAAGGTGACGCGAAACCAGGAGATGAAGAAAGGCCTGGAGGTGAATTTGGACCGGAAGGTGAGGAAGATACTGGAGCTGAATTCGGACCGGAAGGCGAGAAAAGGCCGGAAGGTACTTTTCTTACGGAAGGCGAGGACGGCGGAGCACCTGGAGAATCTTTTCGTCCGGGTAGTGATGAAGCTGTACCCGGAGGGAGCTTTAATCCGGAAGACGGGGAGGGATCTCCAGGAGGTATTATCATGCCGGAAGGCGGCGACGATTTTGGAGGACAAGATGATTTTGGTCCCGGCGGTGACGATTTCGGAAATACGGGCGACTTCGGCGTAAAAGATGATTTCGGACCCGGCGCTGATGATTTCGGAAACACGGGTGACCTTGGTATTAAAGATGATTTCGGTGGAGATTTTGGCGGGGATGATGATTTCGGAAGCGGATTCGGTGGGGATGACTTCGGTGGAAGCTTCGGTGGGGATGATGACTTCACTGGAGGCGACTTTGGTGGGGAGGATTTTGGCGGTGATTTTGGTGGGGATGACTTCGGAGGCAAAGATGATTTCGGAACTGGGGAGGACTTCGGTGGGAAAGATGATTTTGGCGGGAAAGACGATCTTGGCGGGAAAGATGATTTAGGAACTGGGGAGGACTTCGGTGGGAAAGATGATTTAGGGGGAGGTGAGGATCTTGCTGGAGGGGATGATTTTGGAGACGGAGAAAATCTTGCTGGAGGTGATGATTTTGGAGACGGAGAAAATCTTGGTGGAGGTGATGATTTTGGAGACGGAGAAAATCTTGGCGGAGGTGATGATTTGGGTACTGGAGATGACTTCGGAGATAAAGACGATTTCGGAGGGACGGATGATTTAGGTACTGGAGATGACTTCGGAGATAAAGACGATTTCGGAGGGACAGATGATTTAGGTACTGGCGATGACTTCGGAGATAAAGACGATTTCGGAGGGACAGATGATTTAGGTACTGGGGAGGACTTCGGAGGCGGTGATGATTTTGGCGGCGGCGATGACTTCGGAGGTGGGGACGATTATGGTGGCGGTGATGATTATGGTGATTACGATGGTGGGGACGATTACGATGATATCCTGATTGATACTGGCGGGATCCTTGACGATATCGATGACACGCTGGATGACATAGAAACGGTCCGACGTGTGATCATTGAAATTAATTACGATTGAGAAGCAAAATGGGATTCAAACGGATATTTCGCTGGATGACGCTCGCGCTGCTGCCCTTATTCCTTTTTACGGGATGCGGAGATTTAGCGCCGGAAATGCAGGACACGCGGACCGTCATGCTGAAGATGGACCTCAGGCAAAATTCTTCCCTGCGCCGCTCGCAGGTTTCTGCTGCTGATCTGAGTGCCTACAATACTCACCTGATTATGGTCCTGCCTTCCTCGGAGCAACTATCCAACAATTACCGCAATTATTACCACATCTTTGCAGAAGAATTGATGGATCCGGAGAGCAAACAAGTCAGCCTCGAAATTCCACTCAACACGCAACTGAAAATCTTTGCCTTTCTCTTCAAAGAAAATTACAGCAAATATGATTTGTTTTCGGCAATAAAGGAGGTAGGTTATTACGGGGAGTCACCAAGATTTTCCATTGATGGAGAGACAAACAATCTCAGTTTAGCTGTCAGTCTGATACCGGTTTCAGGTACTGACACTGGAACTGATACCGAAACTGATACTACAGCACCTGTACTTACGGAGGTCTATCCAGTAACAACTCCTACCAGCAGTAACACCCCGGAATACACTTTTAAATCCACTGAAGCTGGAACCATCAGCTATGGGGGTTCATGTTCATCTGCCAGAACAGCTGCTGTTAGTGGAGACAACATTATCACCTTTAATACTTTAACTGATGGAACTTATTCTGACTGTACAATAACTGTTACGGACTCTGCGGGAAATATAAGCAACCCACTTTCCGTAACGGATTTCACTGTTGACACAACTTCAGTAGATACTACAGCACCTGTGCTTACAGAGGTCTATCCAGTAACAACTCCTACCAGCAGTAACACCCCGGAATACACTTTTAAATCCACTGAAGCTGGAACCATCAGCTATGGGGGTTCATGTTCATCTGCGAGAATAGCTGCTGTTAGTGGAGACAACATTATCACCTTTAATACTTTAACTGATGGAACTTATTCTGACTGTACAATAACTGTTACGGACTCTGAGGAAATTATAAGCAATATACTTTCTGTAACTACTTTTATTGTTGAGACAAGCTCTTCCAATAATGATACAACTGCACCTGTACTTACGGAAGTCTATCCAGTAACATCTCCTACTAGCAGCACAACTCCGGAATACACTTTTAACTCTACCGAAGCAGGAACCATCAGCTATGGGGGTTTATGTTCATCTGCGAGAACAGCTGCTGTTAGTGGAGACAACATTATCACCTTTAATACTTTAACTGATGGAACTTATTCTGACTGTACAATAACTGTTACGGACTCTGAGGAAATTATAAGCAATATACTTTCTGTAACTACTTTTATTGTTGAGACAAGCTCTTCCAATAATGATACAACTGCACCTGTACTTGCGGAAGTCACGGCTGTACCAGATACCACTTCCGGAAATCCACTAAATTACACATTTTCATCTACCGAAGCAGGTAGTATTACCTACGGGGAGGACTGCAGCAGTTCAACCAATAATGCAACAAAGGACAATAACACGATCACATTCAACACCCTGAGTACAGGGACCTACAGCAACTGCACCATTACAGTGATGGATAATGTAAATAATATGAGTGCCCCCTTGGCTGTAAGTTCATTCACTGTTACCTCATCATCATCAGATACAACAAAACCACAAATAACGGATTTAAGTTTTTCTCCATCCAGTATTGATACTTCTTCTTCGTCCCAGACCGTAACGGCAACAATATCCATAACTGATGATACAGCACTGCCCGATAGTGGGGGTTCAAACTTTTACATCAGATTAATGAGTCCATCTCAAAATCAATTTATAGACTTCACAGGATATGAGGGTTCAGAAGAAACAGGAGGAACTTCAGTTTCAAGAACGTTTAAAAGCACAAGTACATTCTCACAAGGCAGTGAGTCAGGAACTTGGACTGTTAGTTACGCTTCAGTTAAAGATCTGGTTGGTAACACAAAAAGTTATACCGCTAGTGAACTAACCACCCTTGGGTTTTCAACGACTATTTCAAATACCCATTCATCAAGTGACACCACGGTACCGACATTAAGTAGTGTTAGTATAGCATCAAATAATTCAACATCAACACTCGCAGCAGTTGGTGATAATGTAACACTTTCATTCACAGCTAGTGAAACAATATCAACCCCAGTAGTTACTTTCCTTTCAGGAGGTGCTGCTATTACAGATACATCCTTTACATACGTAAATACATCTGAAAACACTTGGACAGCTGTATATACTACAGAGTCTAATGATACAACAGGTTCTGTAGCATACAGTATTGCATTTAGTGATTCTGCCGGAAATGCTGGAACTGCAGTAACAAGTGGAAGTGGAAGCGTAACGTTTGATAAAACTGCACCAACAGTATCTTTAGTTACTACCACAGCTGACAACCAAAGTTCAATCTCAATAACTGATAACATCACAGTGACATTCTCTGAGGCAATGGAGCCCAGTTATGTCACAACTAGCACATCCGACATAAACTGTGCCGGTAATATAATGGTGTCTTCTGATAACTTCAGTAATTGTGTTAAGATGTCTTCAGATCCTGCAAGTTCTAATTCAAACATGACATTTACGCTAGACCCATATGACAATCTCACCGTTGGAACAACTTACAAAATTAGAGTTACGACTGGAGTGAAAGATACTGCAGGCAATGCTTTGAGTAGTCAGTACGAAACTTCAAGTGGGTTTACACCTGCAGATTTGATAGCACCAACTGTTTATTCTATCTATCCAGTTGACAACCAAAGTTCAGTGTTAGTAAGTGATAACATATCTTTGACCTTCTCGGAGATTATGGACAACAGTTCTATAACTACTAATACAGACAATACATCTTGTTATGGTAGTTTTCAGGTTTCCTCAGACAATTTCAGCACATGTGTCCTGATGTCATCCTCACCTTCCATTTCCAACTCAGCCAAGACCTTTACGTTTGATCCATCTGACAATCTTTCTTATGATAATAAATATAATATTAAATTAACCACAGAGACCAAAGACGAAAATGGAGTTTCACTGGAAAGCGCCTATGAAACATCATTTAACACAATTGACAACTCATTGGTTGCATACTATCCATTCAATGGAAATGCTGAAGATATCACTAGCAACGGAAGGGATTTAACAGTTACTGGTGATACAAGTTTAACCTTCGGCAAGGACAACTCCAGCAACAGTGCCTATTATTTCGATGGCAACGGAGATTATCTGGAATATGTAACAAATATCCCCAGTTTTGACAATTACACTATTTCACTCTGGGCCAAGCCCGCCAGTTCGGGAACTTATGAAGCTATGTTTTCAAGCTACGATAACTCAAACAATGGCTTTCAGATTGATCTTAATGGAAACAATTTTCATATCCGAAAATCAAGCGGCGGCAACATCGTTTTGAGCACAGCACAACTAGAAGTTTGGACGTTCATCGCTTTCACTTACGATGGTACTAATTCCATAGGTTATATTAATTCAGTCAGTGATAATGAAAGTTCTGGAGGTACGACTGAATTCAACCGTTTCAGAATAGGAAGAAACAGAAGCGGCAGCACTTATTTCAGTGGAGCAATAGATGAATTAAGAATCTACAACAGAGCATTAACTGCTTCTGAAATAGCTAGCCTTTATGCGAACTGAACCTTTAAACTCGTTCCGGGTCTCTTCCACAGAATGAAGTCCGGAGTGTTCGGCCTTGTTATTGTGTAATGCATGATGTTCCATTAATTCCCTTCTGCCCTTTCCCCGGAACGGAGTCCGGGGCTACCAATCCGAATTATTCTTTTACATTATCTTTGCTCACCGCTCTGTCATTTCCCCGGAACGGAGTCCGGGGCTACCAATCCGAATTATTCTTTGGCATTATCTTTGCCCACCGTTCTGTCGTTTCCCCGGAACGGAGTCCGGGGCTACCAATCAGAATTATTCTTTTGCATTATCTTTGCCCACCGTTCTGTCGTTTCCCCGGAACGGAGTCCGGGGCTACCAATCAGAATTATTCTTTTACATTATCTTTGCTCACCGCTCTGTCATTTCCCCGGAACGGAGTCAGAGGCTACCAATCCGAATTATTCTTTTACATTATCTTTGCTCACCGTGGAAGACGGAGCTACCGTTCAAGTAAGAAGATAAAGGGAGAATGGAGAGAATGAGTAATTGAATGGTGCACCCGGCAGGAGTCGAACCTGCGGCCTACGGAATCGGAATCCGTCACTCTATCCAGCTGAGCTACGGGTGCAAAATTTGGTGGGAGCGGCAGAGA
>Ga0209041_1002156_pt1 | contig 10896 bp, 7 predicted proteins | sample SaaInlV_100m_DNA_4_FD_184647 | JGI IMG/M metagenome (GOLD analysis project Ga0209041, IMG submission 184647) | Marine microbial communities from expanding oxygen minimum zones in the Saanich Inlet - SI037_S2LV_100m_DNA (SPAdes) (version 2) | ecosystem: Environmental > Aquatic > Marine >... | reverse complement strand
GCTAAAAATCAAGGTAGATGACTTGTCTGCTGCAACCACTGTCTTTACCACAGTATCAGAATATGAGATTAACAAAAGGGCAGAATATGGATTTGACAAGATGCATTCCCAATTGGAGTCTGCAATTGATTCTGAGATTCCAATCCAGACAATCAGCTATGAGATGCACCAGTTGGGAATCTGGCTTTGTGACAACATTAAGGGACTTCACCTTCCTGACAACCAGATACTTGCATATGCAATGATGACTGACTCTGTCTTGATAACATGTGACAAGGGATTGGAAACTGCTGCAATTGATGCCGGTCATGATGTCATCAACCCTGACCGTCCAATCATAACTCAGACAATAAGAAAAACAGATTTTTCATTACTTGCACAGAAAAAAGTGAGCCAGTTGAAACATAGAATCATCGCTCCGGTACAAACAATCAAAAAAATTCCTAGCCAAACTGTGAAAAAATCTGTAAGAAAAATTACCTGGAGCACATTTGTATGACCAAGCAAGTTCATTCAAACTCACTTGCAGACTGTCTGGGACAAGACGAACATGAAAACAAGGACTTGCCAAAATCTGCTGTGTCTGCCGAAGTTCAAGATCTGATTTCAAAGATTCCAAACAGAACTGGTGTCACTGTATTTGAAAGAAAATTGGTTTTAGAAAAGAATGTCTTGGAGGTTCAATCTGCATAATGTCTTACATCGTATTATCTCAAAAAATTACTTTTATAATTCACTGCTGGTAATTTTCTATGCGTGAGATTTTAGTTTCTAAATTATTTCAGGAATTACTCGGCCCTAGAACCGGAGACATTTATGAAACTTTAAGCTTTAATCAGTTGCCACTTTCCGAATTCACTACCGGAATTTTATCTCCTACCGACGATGATCAATCAAAGACTGTTATGGACAACCAGGCAGAAAATTGTATACTTTCAGACAGAGCAAACGGCGTTAGTTCTGTCGCATCTGGACTGCAAGGTGACAGTTCTGATGACAGTGATGTTACTTCAATGATAAACCCCTCGCTCAATCCTGAAAAAAAGCCTTCCTCTATGGGCATGTCGTTTCAGGCAAAGTCTTTCGACATTCCTGAGTTTGACATATGTTTAACATGGGCAAGATATCTGGGTACATCTAAAACATCCCCCGAATGGAAACGTTCCCCTAAGCATGCTTTGTTGACAATTCTGGGAAACCTTGACTCAGATCACTATTTTGATTCTCTTGGAAAAAAATGTTCCAAGGACGATGCTGAGATTTCTTTTCATGTAAAAAGCAAGGATGTTGGAGAAAATATTTTTCTGATAAGCTTGTTCTTTGTCAACAGAACAAAAATTCCCGCTGACTGGAAAGGAAGCGAGTCGCCATTTTATATTTTTCAACCTCAGATTAGAGTTGTAAAAAAAGATGGCACTGAAATCATCCCCATGAAGGACACATCATATGATCCTGAATCCATAAAAACTGAACTTCTTTACAAAAATAGGCCATTTTTTGCACGTGGACATATGACATCCGTCGTATGGAAATCCGTTGACCCTGAAATTATTGACGATGAAACAAAATCTAAATTCCCTGACGCTGTTGATCTTTTGGGATTCAGTTGGGCTGACAGAAAAATTATTCCCGAAGACAAAGTTACTCCTTTCCTGACTCCCGATTTGAGAACCGAGTACATTCCAATGCACTCAATTCTTTCTCCAAAAATTGACTGGCAATATCATGACAAGCTGGAACTTGATGCAAAAATTCTTTCACAGATGTGGGATTTCAATACGTTGGATGAATCACTTCAACCTATTGTTGAACAGTATGACTTGTGGATATCTGATCTAAAAAAAGCAAAAATAGACCCAGCTAAAAGTCCGACGGAAATTAAAAACAATGAGATTGTGGACGAAATTATTGAAGAGTGCAACACTGTTTCTGCCCGTATCAAATCTGGAATTGAGTTGTTAAAAGATGATGACGTCCGATTGGCATTCTGTTTTGCCAACATGGCAATTAATCTTCAAACTCAATGGAGGCGAAAGGAAGATTTCAAGTACAGGCCTTTCCAACTTGCATTTATTTTGATGTCAATGGAATCCATTGTTTCAAAGGATTCATTATTTCGAGACACGTGTGATCTTCTGTGGGTTCCCACGGGAGGTGGCAAGACCGAGGCATATCTTGTTCTTGTTGCACTTGAAATGGGGTATAGGCGACTTGATGCGATAAAACATGGAAAGTCCGGAGCAGGAGTTTCAGTAATTACCAGGTACACCCTTCGCTTATTGACCATACAGCAATTTCGCAGAAGCCTTTCAATGTTTACAGCTGCTGAATTTTTACGTGTTGACAATCTAAATTCTAAAAAACCGATTGGCTGGAGGCCTGATCAATGTTTAAACGACAACGATGTCTTGTGGGGATCCACTCCGTTTTCAGTTGGAATGTGGGTTGGTGCAGGAGTTACTCCAAACAAGTTGGAAGACACACCTTTGAGAAAACCGCCCTACAAAATTCCTCAGGCATTGTCAATTTTGGAAGACAATACAAAAGGCAAATCCACATCAGAACCTGCACAGATTCTGAACTGTCCCACATGTGATAACATTCTGTCAATTTCAAGCAAGGGGTTTGATCCTAATGTTGAGATATCTATCAAACTGATTATTCAATCCAATTCAAAAGAATCCTCGCTTATTTCTGCAATGTCCACGTTTTCCAATTCTGGAATGACCTTTGTTGATTACAGTATCTCTGAAATCAATCCCGGTTACTTTGTCTTTGAAATAAAATTTAAGAATCAGGCCCACACTGATTCCAGAACAATTAATGTTCTTTGGAAAGATATTTCAGAACATTTCAAAGTTCAAAAGCTTGATACAGTTTTGCAAAGCACGTCAGCTGCGCGTCCCGGTTACTTTTTTAAAAAATACAATTCATCATCTCGCGGATATGACTTTGAGATTTTTTGTACAAACAGCTCATGTCCTTTGCACAAGAACTGGTTTGGAGGTTCGCCAATGGGGGGTGTCAATGACACGTCTATCAACATGTCATCTATGACAAACACTTCCAACGACATCACATTAAATGACGGCAACATGTTGTCACAAGTTCAGAAATGCTTTATGACTGAGGACTTTGTATCTGATAGAATTCCGATTCCTGGAATGACTGTTGATGAGCAAGTCTATCAAAATCTGCCAACCATGGTTGTTGCAACCGTGGACAAGTTTGCTAGACTTCCGTTTGAACCAAGGGCATCTGGACTGTTTGGCAATGTTGAATATTACCATGTACTGCACGGATATTACAGACCTGAAGACGATAATGGCAAACCAAGCCAGTATGCAAAAACAGTAAAATCTGACACATACCGTAGACTGGAACTGAAAGAAATTCCGTCCCGTCCAAACTTCATCATTCAGGACGAACTTCATCTTTTGGAAGGGCCTCTTGGAAGTCTGACTGGACTGTATGAGACGTCTGTTGATTTTCTATCTCAGTCAAAACACAAAATAAAATACATTGCGTCCACTGCAACAATCAAACGAGGTGATGATCAAGTCAAATCTCTTTTTGCAAGAAAATTACAAGTGTTTCCTCCAAACGGTGTGGACGTCGACGACAGATTCTTTATCACTGAACGTAAAGAGCCTGAAAATCACCCGCTTGTCGACAATGAAGACGGTCGTCTTTACTTTGGAGTTTTGGCCCCTGGAAAAGGAGCTCTGACCCCAATTGTAAGAATTTGGTCTAGACTTGCACAAACTGTATATGAAAATGTAGCAAATCCTGACATTGATAGATTTTGGACACTTGTGGGATACTTTAATGCAATTAGAGAATTAGGTGGTACCACATCATTATACCGTCAAGACATTCCGCAAAGAATTAGAGAAATTTCCACATCGTCCAGAAACTTGTCTGACTCTGACAAGGTAGAACTGTCTGGCCGAACTCCCTCTGATCATCTGCCTTCAATTCTTGACACGCTTGATACAAAATATCCTAAAGCTCCTGATGCTCTATTTACAACATCGATGTTTGGTACTGGAATAGATGTTCAAAGACTTGGTCTGATGTTGGTAACTGGACAACCCAAAACAACATCTTCGTACATTCAATCCACTGGTAGGGTCGGAAGAAAAAAGGGTGCACTAGTTGTTGTCTATTTTAGAGCTACACGACCACGAGATCTAAGTCATTACGAATATTTTATTCGACATCATGTACAAATCCACAGAACCGTTGAATCCCCAACAGTCTATCCGTTTTCCCCAACTGCAGTTGACAAGGCACTAGGTCCAAACCTTGTCGCAATGCTAAGAAACATGAGAAATCCTACAACCCCTTGGAACCGTAAAAACTCTGCACGTTCAATGACTGCATCTTCTGGAAATCCTGAAATAGACAGAATTATGAATTTTGTCAAGGATCGTGTAATTCATCAACCAGAAAAACGAAAACCAGATGATATAACGAAAGATATACTTGATAAAATTTTAAGCAGTATTGGCACATGGCGTTCTATGGCAACTGATGAAACACAACTGGAATACTGGACAATTGATAAAGAAACACCTGCTGTAGTTTTAGGTGATCTAATTCATGAAAATGACGGTGCTGATGATGCCGTATTTTCTAATTCGCCACAATCACTTCGAGATCTTGAAGGGGAAACTGGATTCGGAACATGACTCAGAAAATTAGACCTTCTCAGTTCATTACCACTTATGGTCCTGGGTCAATTATTGAACTTCCTGACGGGCCTGTTCTGATACCTCTTGGCGACGAAGGATTGTTTTTAGAAAATAATCCGTACGGGTTAAAAGTTTCAGACTTTGCGATAAATGACCAAAGAATGTCCAAGGGTGTTCTCAAAGAAGCAAAAATATTTCGATTACCTACTAATTCCGAATTGGGATTGGAGAATGATGCAACAATTTACAGAACAAAAAAATTTCCCGAATGGAACCTTTGTCTGAATTCTGACTATCATCCTACCCGTACTGACATTCTTTACAATTTTAAAGAACGTGGCCAGTCAGCATGTCCAATCTGTAGAGTTATCCCCGATACCTCTCGTCTTTTGAAGGGCTCTGCAATCAGATTTGTTTCAGTATGTAAAAATGGACATCTTGATGACGTACCTTGGTACGACTTGATTCATCATGGGACCACCTGTTCAGAAACTAACAGTGTAATTAACGAACTAAAAAACAAAAATTCCCTTTTGTGGAAAACTTCGGCAGGAACTGGACTGAGATATACTGAAATTGAATGTCCAAGATGCGGCAAGTCTGAAAATCTTGGCAGTCTTTACTCGCGTGAGATTAATTGCACTGCACGATTTCCTGAAACTGAGGGATTGAAAGAGCCGCCATCCAGAAAATTTGATTGTAGCGTCAAGGCCAATATCATGCAAAGACAAGCTGCAAACATCAGGATCCCTGAAATCAAGACACTCCTGTCTGTGCAATCGGTGATGATGGATCTTAATTCCCAACTTCAAAATCCTTCCATAGTTGCTGCAATCAAGATTACCCTCAAATCAATAGATCCTGAATGGAAGATTCACAAAACCAAAATTACTACTCAAGAACAATTGGATGACTTTTTTGACAACATGGAAACTTTAGACGTTGCTCCAAAAATTATTAAAAAATTCAAGGACGAGTCTTTGGAAGCGTTAGTCCAACTGATGGATGATTTTAACAAACCAATACCTGTGGGCTATCATGATTTAATTTTAGATGAGTTTAATGAACTTCGCAAGGCCTCAATCTATGGCGCACCGCCTTCCGCACACCAATCAAAATCCAAAATTCTTTTTAAAGCTGAGAAAGGCAAAAGATTTGTTATTGGTAAAAATACATTTGTGGTAACGCCGATCAGCAAGCTGCAGACAATATCTGTCCAAACTGGATTCAAGCGAGATGACACTGGCGATGATTTATTGCAATCCGATTCTGAATTGGTCACAACCTCCTTCTTTGACGATGCTGGAAACGAGTGGTATCCTGGTGTTTCATATACCGGTGAGGGAATTTTCATACGTCTTGATGGGGATGGTGTCTTGAGTGATATTTTGAACGGCGATGATGTAAAACAATGGTTGAAAACCCATCATGAAGAGACTACCTCTGGAGAAGTGGACTACACCAGATATCTTTTCAGGGACTCTGAAAATTCTCGAGATGAATTGCATCCCGGATTTGTCTGGTGGCACACCCTGTCTCACTTGTTGATCAGAATAATCAGTGAGGAGTCAGGTTATTCTTCCAGCGCCATTCGAGAAAGAATTTATTTCAAATATGATGGCGGAAAAATCAATGGCGGAATACTTCTTTATGCTGCACAACCCGGTGCTGAGGGAACCTTGGGCGGATTAATAGCACTGCTTTCACATTTTGAATCATTTCTAAACACTGCATTTAAAAAATCCTCCATGTGTTCGGCAGATCCTTTGTGTACTGAAGATATTTTTAAACATAAAGATGTCAACGGCGCATGCTGCTTTGGATGCCTTATGAATTCTGAAACATCCTGCGAACATAGAAACATGTGGCTTGATAGAAACGTACTAAAAAAATCCCTGCCATGACAACAAAAATCATAGCAACAGGAACTGATTTTATACAATCTGGGATGTTTGCATTGCCTGTACTTGGAACTGCATCCACAATTGAAAAAATCATGGAAAACCCTCACACATTACGAATTTTGGCATATTCCATTTCTTCTTACGCCGATAATTTTTTAGAGTTGTTAAAAGAGGCGATTGAAAATCAAGTTGAAACAACTCTTGTAATCAATGATTTGGATAATCAGGAATATCGCGCAAAAAAAGTACTAAAGAATCTGAGTGCAGACTATTCCAACTTTCACCTGGTTGATTTTAATCGTACCGGCAATGCACAAATGGAAAGTAAGACTTCTGGAACGTGCAGCTTGTGTGGAAAATCATGGAATGCAAGTGAAATTATTTTCTTCCAGCAGGAAAATCAAAAAACTAATGCACCTTTTTTGAGATGCAATGATGAAATTTGTTTCAAGTCTAATGGCGGAAACATGTCGCCAAAAAAAATATTGCATGCTAAGGTGATTGTAGTTGACGAATACAGGGATACTGCAAAAGCCATAGTTGGCTCTGCGAATTTTTCATGGGGCGGACTTGCAAATCATTATGAGGTTGGGACTTATGTTGAGGGGGAACATGCCAAGGCTTTGGGCCAGATGATACTTTCTGTTGCAGATTATGATAAAAATTAATTTTTTAAAATTCAACGGTGTTAGTTTTCTGTCGGAACGTGCCCCTCTTTGATCATCAGTTCAATCTCATGTCTGATTTCTTCATCAGTTACACTTTCATGATTTTTGGACAAATACAGCAACTGAATTTTAGACACAAACTGATTTCCTAGATGGTAATTCGTGGGCTGTTTTTTCCAGTAACTGTCACTTATTGTCTCTGTCTTTGGCGGTATTGATCTTTTTACGTTGTTTCTAACTATTTCTCTGATGGTAAATTTTTTTAATTCGTCTTTGTTTTTATCAAAATTAAGACTTGAGATCCATTTTCCATTATTTTTTTTAATGTTTCCAGTTTCTTCAAAATCGCTTAGATATTTCTCCACTTTCCAATTGTGTTCTTTGCTAATTAGGCATTTTTTACAAATTACTTCTACATCAAACCAGTCATCTGGATATTTTTTAAAAAGGCCATGGATTCTTGCATGAACTGGATATTCCCAGGAATCTCCGCTACTTCTGACTTCGCCCGTCTCTTTGATTTCTGTCAGTAATTCAGAAATGATGAAACTTCCCAAATGGTTTCCGTCTCTCTCAAAGTATTCTGAAAGCATTTGTACGGTTACTGGATATCTAACACTTCCCATGATCTCTAAAATTTTCTCTCTCTTTTTGACAAGTTCGTCTAAAACTTCCTCATATCCGCGGTCATTTCCTTTTTTTATCCAGACAGTTGCGGTTTGCACGTTGTCATTTAATTTCAATGGATGGAACTCATCAGTATTTTTTAGGTACTGGCTAAAAACTGATGTTGGGATCTGGTATTTTTCAACATCTTCTAGTTTAATCACTTCTTTAGATTTGCACAGTTCGGCAAAATTATCTGCACAGCACTCCAGCAATACATCTTTTCCAAGTTTTGTAAGTTGAACATTGATTTCATCCTCTTCGATTAATTTTAAGAATTTTAACCATCTGAATCTTTTTTTGATTAATTCTTCATCTTGATTTTTTGATTTGAATATTGACAAGAGTGTTTTCTTGTCTATTGTTGCCCTTACATCCATTTCATTTTGTAACTGAATTAAAATATCAAACAGTGTTTTTACTCTTTTTACTAAACCTTTGAGATTTCTTTGAGCCAGTTTTTCTGGATCAATTAATTGCTCTTTACTTACTATGGGTGAACTTTGCTTGTATTTTGATCGAAGTTCTCTGATCTCCAATGTTGTTTTTACAAATTCTTTTGGGATGTATTCCTCCGGTATCGAATATCTGAATTTGACATTGTTACTGTCGATCTCAATGCAGTCCTCTTCTGATTTCAATTCTTGACCTAGAATTTTTTGGACTTCTAATTTTGATACACTGGTTCTTAGCCTGACGTGTCCTAACATGTTTTCAAATCTTAGTCTCTCGACATCTTTTTCTTCCTGCGCTAGAAATATTTCTGATTTTTCCAGCTTTATCTGACCTTCATCATTTGTATCGTACCATGTCACGCCAAAAAATCTCACATATTTTTCTCGAAGTTTGTCTGGGTTGTTTTCTTTAAAATTATAATGTTCAGAAATTGAAAATTTCTGATTGCTGTCGTCCACTATGCTTTTGATTTGCATTTTAGCTCCCCTAGTTGACGGCATTACTTTTCCAAATGATACAAACGGATAAGCTAAATGCTGTTTAATCTCTGACTGTTTGGAATCTGCCTCGCAAAAATTCTCCATCTCGACAGACTTGCCCAACAGCTTGATGTCTGAAAACGAGGTAAACAGGAAATCAAATTCGGACAGCATGACTGTTTTTTCTTCTTGAATATCTGTGCTCCCTTTTGTCTGGAAAATTCTATTTGTTAGCGGAATTGGCTGGCAATTTTTAAATTCATGATACTGGAGAGTTTTTTTGGTTGTACTGTTCTCCTCAACACTCACACTCATTACAGTTTGCAGTTGTGGGAACACTGCAGATACAGTGACATTTCTGTTTTCTGCACGCTTGTCTGTTTTACTTGGCTTGGATGTGGCAAAAATCCATCCGTCTAAACCAACTGATCTTTTGCCTTTAATTCCCCTGATTGTATTTTTTAAATACTGTGCAGATAACTCGACTGGTTTTAGAAACTGTTCTTTGTATACATTTTCATCCTTTGTTATCATTTTTACAAATTCCAAATATTCGCAGAAATTGCTCATTTTCATCTTGTCTTCTTGATTGCCTCCGAACTGAGTATAGCTAATGTCCCATGGGTCTTCAGTTAGTAAAAGGTCTGTATTGACTTCTGACTTCCATATTGCAGTAGAAAAATCCTTCATCCTGCTTCTAATATTGGATTCATTTAGTATGGTGTTGTGATTTAATTTATCAGGCAATTTGTTTCCAATGTCTAATTGAATTATGTTTGATATATGGTTCTCGTTAACCGTCTTTGTATCCGATACATGTTATTTGTAATACGATGTAATAAAATATAATAAAATAATATGTTTTTAAGAAAAAATTATTGGATTCCCAATTTGTCGTCATTGTCCTTTAGGTTGTTTAGCTGCGTTGCACTCATTGCCTTTTTTAAAAGAGAGCCGATTGTTCCGTCTGATGACTTGAGTTGAATCGATACAAATTCCTCACAGTTGACCAAAGTTCTTTTTTTTACAATGACTACCTCGTTTACCCTTGACTCGTCGGCCTGGGGCTGCCTTTGCTCTTCTTCATTTTGTTCTGTCATTGGTTATTATACAATAATTTTAGATAATAATAAGATGTCAATAGTATGCATACTATACATACTATAATTCATGGTATTTTTTAGAAATTCCAGGCATAAAATACTAAGATTTATTGAATTTTCCACAACTAATCATTTTTTACGTCGAGTTTTAACAACTTTTTTCCTTGAATCTTTTTCTTCTTCTGACTTTCTTTTTTTCTTCTTAAATTTTCCTTTGACTCTATTTCCCTTAGGATCAATTATCCTCAAAAGAATAGTCTCAATGTCTTTTGTGTGTTCCAAATCTTGTATACGATACCATGAAAATTTTTTCCATTTGTCTTTATGGCGGTCTCGTGTGTGCTTTTGTATGCGTGACCGTAAACTACAATTTGTCAATCCAACATAGTATAATCCGTGATCATCATACAATGCATATATTCCCGAACCTTTTGGGTCTGATTTACTATTGGGAATTTCTGTGGATTTGAAATCTGGATGATTTATGTCAATAAATTCTTCCGAATCTACAACGATTTTTCCTTTATTGGATTTTCCAGTCTTTTTTCTTGATATGTAAAAACATAAACAAAAAAATTATTTAACACTTGTCCATATTTTGATTCTACAGTGACCCCAAAATTTTATCGGCACCGTTGCCTCCTGTGTAATTGTAATAGCAATTTTTTCTAGATATGTGACGACGGAGACCTATACACGAACAGCTCGCGCACATATACAGAAGGATTTCTTATGTGACTAGATAGATAACAAAATAATAAATTGAAATGTTTGTTTCTAGACAGGAATTGCTAATAATAATTTCTGATGACTAAATTATTTAGGTAATTTTTCTTAGCTCAATGTGTATATTTTGGCATATTTTCTAAATTCAATTTTTTATCCATACATGGATTTATCCAGAGTTTCTTCTCCTAAATTAT
>Ga0209041_1002151_pt1 | contig 10905 bp, 13 predicted proteins | sample SaaInlV_100m_DNA_4_FD_184647 | JGI IMG/M metagenome (GOLD analysis project Ga0209041, IMG submission 184647) | Marine microbial communities from expanding oxygen minimum zones in the Saanich Inlet - SI037_S2LV_100m_DNA (SPAdes) (version 2) | ecosystem: Environmental > Aquatic > Marine >... | reverse complement strand
TCCAACTATCTGTATCTGTGGTATCTACTACCACCCAACTCTCACTCGGTACATCTTCTATGATATTGCCCCATACTCGCACCGTACCTATAGCGTGACTTAGTGCCAGACCATCTTGGTAGATTCTATTAACTGTATGGATATGTGGATCATCGACCACCGAACCAATTGTTAACCCTTCCTCTACAACAGTTGCCCCAGCTGTTACTACTTCGTCACCTAGTATACTAGCAGTTGCTAGACCTGTAGTTGTGTAATAACTACTACCTGAAACAATCACCACACCATCATTTGTAACTACAACAGCGCCCATCGGTAATACAACGGCTTGGGCGTGTACTACTTCGTCACCCTGCCCTGTATAGCTGTGGATTCCTGCGGGGGTTACTGTACAGTTAGCGGCAACAACCACACTACCTACTATACCCCCTGTTGTTACGGCTATCGTTGGGGCTACGGCGGCTCCAGCTATACTAACCGTATTTATGTGACTTGCAACAACACACCCACCACTGCCAGAACCAGCTCCCCATACATCAGTGTTCCAACTGCCTCTTCCCCAGCCTTCTACATATGTATCATATGTTATGTCAATTGTACAGTTAGCTAGAACAACCCCATCACCTATTTGTGACGATACCTCAAAACCAGTTGACCCTTGTCCCCAAGAGCCAGTATTCCAACCGCCTCTACCCCATCCATCTAAAGGGATGAGTACATCAGTCATTAGGTGAGCCTAACAATCGCGTTACTGGCGTCTGCCGCTGGCATCTGGATTGTAAAGTCACCATTAGTTGAGACTTTATCAGAACCAAAATCAAGTACTGCTACAGCTCGATTGCCGTTGGTTGCATTGTAAATCAACGCTCCGCGTGCTGTTAATGTAGCACTGCTCCAAGTTAAATCCCCGAAGTCAATAAACGCAGTAGTTCCAGAGGAAGTAGGAGTAATCTCAGTCAACTCCGCCCCGCCTGCTGTATAACCTGTGCCACTCACTTCATTTGTTGTGCTGTACGCTGTGGTAGTTGCATCTAAAGTTGCGCTCGATGTATACAAAGCAACTTTAAAACTATCACCTGTACTCGCTGTGAAATTGTGCAACCCTTGTAACAACTCCACCTTAGCGGATGTACATAGTGCTTGTGTTATTGCCATCTTACTTATCTCCTATTTTAATTGATCTATCTCGGTATTCGTCAGTACGGTTTCGCATATCTTCCTGTACCAACAATGCCTGTAGTGCCTGTCCATATCGAGCTTCGTAACCCTGTACATCTGCGGCTTCTGATTTCATAAACATCGAAGCTTCTAACAAGCAGCCATATAACAGTGCTTGAGGTGCATTATCACCAATCCAAGTTGTAGTTGTGGATGCGGACAACCCTGCTGGTATATAAGTGTAACTCAATTCGATAGTCGTGTCACTACCTGGAGCTGGTACAACTGATGCTGTGTCATGATCCTGATGAGCATAATAACGAGGAGTCCCAGTTGTGGTTCTATCCCCGATATACTCATTTATAAATGAAGTGTCTTTTTGTTGTAAGTATGTTCTAACATTGCTCACTATGATCTGCATTGATCTGATTATAGCTACATCGGTTGGGAGGCTAAGATAAGTGTCCCCAGCAGTTAATGTAGAAGTTGCATACTTGCGAGCGACATTAAGATCCGCTTCTCTAAGGATTCGTAGTTCCGCAAACTCAATAAAATTGCCGATTTGAGAGACGAATGTCGCTTCCTCATTCTCTGTGTAATCTTTTATCGCCTGTACTAATGTTGAATAATTCATAACGGATTATCGGTTTCCCACTGGTTATCTACTTGAGTATATATCGCTGTATTTTGATCGTTGTTATCCGGTCTAGGTTCATTTAATGCCTCTGCATCAGGGGCGTGAGTACTAGGTCTATCCTGAGGGTGTTGCGTATCGAAACACTCCCCGCAAGTTAGCAAACCATCCCACTGCTTCTTTAAATCAGTATAGGCAACTTCGTCACCGCACTGGTCACACATCGCACGGGAATGTTTACCAGATGCAAACGCCATTTAGTAACCTTTGGCGGCGACCCACTTAGTGCCGTCCCACTTATGTGGCCTACCATCTATCATTTTAGTTTCTTGATTATAAGTCGGCTGGTAGCGTAACGACTGCGGTAACCCGCCGATACCTTGCTGAGGCTGCGCCCAACGCTGCCCGAACTGCCAGTCTGGGTTGTTTTGGACGACCTGCCGCATAGCATTAAAGTTAGGAGTACCAAGTTTCTTAAATGTATCTTGTGACATACTAAACCCAGGTTGATCAGGCGTACCACCGACCCTTTGAAAGTGACGATTACCTTCCGTTACAAAAGGAGCGTTATCATTACGGTAATGCACCTGCTCCCCGCTAGCCGGATCACGCATATAGATGTTGGTCGTGACTGGGTTTTTCATCTTAAACATGCCGTTCAACACAGCATCAAACGCCCCGTTCTGTAAGAAGCTCCCCATTACTTCTTCCTCCCACCGGGTAAAATATAAAGACTCGCGTTACTAGCATCTTCTTGTTTGAATCGTAGTAACTCTTCGTCATAAATGAACTTCAAATCAGATGCTCGCTCTGGTGCTACCTTAATAGCTAACGCGTAAGCAAGTCCTGAAATTACAACAGGTACTGCATTAATCGGTATGTCTAACTCATTATCATACCCGCCTACATCCTCGATGCGCTCACGGGCATAGAACCTGACTGTGTCAGTCGCATTCTCAGCAGCAGGGTAGATGTGTATAACTGAAGGGATTGCTTTCTCAAAATAAACTTGCGATGGTCTACCTTCAGTGGTCTTAGTTCGTAGACTCTGATAAGTCCCTCTGTCAATTAAACTCATAGGGGTATCATCACCGGTGCGTCTGAGTACTACATCGCTGATGTCAATGATGTTAGCCCCTAGCGTATAGGACGCTGTGCCCTGCACTAATGTCTGGGTGGTTAGCACCTCTTTCCAAAGTGGCTTATGGCTATTTTGAATTTCTTGCAGAAGCAGATTCAGACTACGCTTCGCTGTTTTAGCGTCATATCCAGATCGTAACTCTTTACCGCACCGCTCATATGCTTCCTCTATAACATCAGAAGCATCGAGATTAAAATTACTTGTGCCGCTAGTAGCCATCTTAGTTGTAAACCACCGTGCAGGATGTGATAGTAGTTAACTCTACATATATGTCAGTCGAACAGCGAAACGGAGTATGACTAAAATCACACTGCTTGGAGCCGCCGTTAGTAGTTGCTAAATCCAACAATACTGTACCGCTTGCGCCTCCATCTCTTATTTTAATACTGCCGGCGGCTAAACCACCTACATATAGAATACTAACCACGCGACCTGGGCCCGCAGTCACCACGCCGCTGCTTGTTAGTGTTGTAGCATGTGCATCGTTGTGCATAATATATTCCTGTTGTTAATTAAGTAAGTAAGTAAAGTATCCTACTATTAAACACAACTGTCAAGTATTAGTTGGGCCGCACCTACTCTTTATTGTAAGCAACAAAAAACCCCGCCGAAGCGGGGTTTCTAAGTCCTTAATAACTAAGAACTATGCACCTGCTGATCCAAATATTGAACGAGGATCAGAGTATCCAAAGCTGTAGCGTTCGCGAGCTTTGAAGCGTACATTACCAGACTCGAAGTCACCTTCCATGCCTGTTTTCATTGCAGCACGCTGGAAATGCTTCAGCCCGTTTGGAGCGTCAGTTTTTATGAACCAAGCGTCGCTATCAACAAGATAATGATTAACATCATATCCGCCTGACAGCATACCTTTCGATTTCAGAGCATTGATGTCATTAACATTCGTAGCACTATTTGAAATAGTAGTACTCAGGTCAGATTTCAATACACGCTCTGCAACGAAAGCAAGACTTGCAGGGATCACCAAAGAGAGTCCACGGACTGCTGCTTTGAGACCACGCTCATCTGTCATCTCAGAGATCTGAATAAGAGCCGACTCAAGAGAAGTCTCATTCATATCTGCTGGAGTAGTTAGCTCATTGGACATAACTCCACCACTAAGTAGTGGGTGATCTGTCGCAATCAGTTCTTTGCCATCTCCGCCTGCAAATGCTGAGTTAAATGCGTTGTTCAGAACAGACGCACCCTTAACATTCTTAGTGTGAGCCATACTACGAGCAAGTGCCTTAGTATAACGCGAAGAAAGTTTATCATAAAGATTATCTTCAATTGCCTCTTCCGTCAATGCGAAAGCAAGCGCGATAGTCTCATGCTGATAGCGAGCTGTCCAAGCTTCTTGTGCAGAGTCATAAGTAACCCCTGCGCCTTCTGCTTTAGTTGGAGCTGCTCCGAATCCACCTAACATAACCTCTTCCTCAAAAGCTCGGTCAGAACTTTCAGAATCGAAGATCATTTTGGTTTCATCACCATATTGCTGATACTCAAGACCGAACAATGCGTTCAGCCCTGGCTCTAGCTCTTTTACAAGTTGTGCGCGATTAATAGCCATAATTTAGGTCTCCTTATACGCCAGTTGCGACAGGTGCTTCACTTAACTTATGCTCTACAATCTGAACATACGCTTCTGCGTTGTCAGACTCTGAGTCATTGTCAGGTGAATCAACAAAATCAAGAATACGAAGTGTAGCAGTAGTGGTCCCTGTGGCGGAGCTAATCTCCTGACCAGAGCGGCCGTTTAATGTACTACCTGCGTGAGTAGTTTCCATGTCAGCAAGCTGTCCGATATCTGCGATACCTGAAGCTCCTTCAAATTGGGCACGATACGCAATGTTAGGATCACTATATACATTAGCTGTAGCATATGAACCGTTCACTGAAGTACTCGCTGCCCAGTGTGAACTGAACACTACTTCCCCGCTGTCTTTAGTATAAGAACAACCTGCGAATACACCGATTGGTTGATCTCCCTCACCTGCTACCGCGATAGTACCATCTGCTGCCTGAGATACAAGATCACCAGCGAAAATGCTTGTAGCATAGTCATCTGCGATACGCATCTCATTCATGCGAATAGTGCCACCAGTTAAATGGTAAGCAGGAGTAAACCCGTTTGGATTATTTGAATTAGCCATTGCTAAATCTCCTATTAAAAATTAAACGAAATATAATCTAATCTGCTATCGGCTACCAAACGAAGTCGTAGACTTCCTATTCGGCGCGCCCATTGGCATACTAGAATCACTTTCCCGCATGAGATTGTTGTCAACTGCGTCCATCTGTCCGTCAGTTTGTGCGCGGTAATATTCATTACGTTGCCCAACAGTCTCATCCGGGATTTTGGCAAGGATTAAACCCCCTACCCCTATAACACCTGCATGCTGTCCGTCTTGAACAGTTGGTGATGCAAACTCTGGGTGATCTTCAGCACGAACAGGCTCATAACCCTCACGCATCCGCTTACTCATATTTGTACTATCCAACTGGCCTGCGGCAGATTCACGTATCCACCTATAATGAAAACCAGGAGGTGGCTCTGGCGCATCTAACATCGAAGGCGGTGCCCAAGGTTTGTTAGAACGAGTTTCGCTATTGCGAGTTGTTGCCGCTCTTGCGGTCTTTGCTTTATTTACTGTTGCTGTCATAGTATTTACTCCTATACATATTTCGCATACTCTTTAAGAGGCACACCCAATCGATTCGCTATTGCTACCTGACTTTGTGTGAGTTTTACTTTGCGTCCACTTTTAACACCCGCCGATCTACCGGCTCCTGCTACAGTCTGGACTGGACCGTTACTTACTACTTTACTACTATTTTCTGAATTGTCAACAAATTTATGAGGGAAATTACTCTTCATATATGTATTAATCTTTCCGTAGTAGTCATCACTCTGTGGATCAAGATACTCTTCCTCCACTAATTTACGATGATAACCCAATGCTGCATGGGTCATCGCTTCATCTTCACCGAACCACTCATTAGCACTTGCCCAATCTGTAGCGCGACCATCTGGCGCAGCAGGTTGAGGGCGTTGCTGCTGCTGTTGCTGCTGCTGTTGCTGCTGCGCGTAGTACTGTTGAGTCTGCGCATTAAAAGCAGGAACTTGTTTAGCTTCAGTACGAGGTGCTCGACGTTTAATCGAATCCTGCTCTACCGCCAACGCCGATAATTCTCTATTAGCTTCAACAATTAAATCAGCATCACCTGACTCAAAGGCATCTTTATATCGCTGCTTCGCAGTATCTAACTCCGCATTGATTCGATTACCGTACTCCGTCTGGAGCTGAGTATCACGCTGAACATTAACTTGGCTCTGTTGCTGTTGATATGTCTGTAACTCTTGCTTAACCTGTTGCGCATACTGCACAGCAGCGTCTTCACGACGCTTGGCTTCCTCACGCTGATAAGTGAGTTTATTAATACGCTTCTGAACCCCGTCTCCATACTCTTGAAGTTTTGGATCACTTTCTAAGTATTCCTTAACTTGGGCTTCTGCACTTACTTCTTCATCTGCTTCTACGGTAGGGGCTAGGGATAACTGATCTACCGCGTTAGCGTCTAGGTCAGCGGCTCTCGGATCCACCTCATCTTCTGGGACTTCTAATTCGAGTTCAATTAACTCATCTTCAACTACATTTTCATTAGGCATGGTATTCTCCACGTTTATGCCGAAAGTATATCTTCGGGATTATCAATAACTGCTAAAATCTCATCATCATTTAACAGGCGCATGTCACCACCGTCTATCTTAAAGCGAGCTCCCGCATAACGACCAAAAATAACCCAGTCACCTTTTTGACACCACGCTCCCTCTGGGAACTTGCCGGTATCTTTATAAGCGTCTGCGCCGAGCTCGACTACATAACCAACTACGGCCGCAAGTTTCTCACGATCTCGCGTTTCGTCAGCTAATATAATTCCGCCTTTAGTAGTTTGAGAGGGTGAGAACGGTAAAATCAACACTCTATAACCGGTGGGCATAGGTAGTTTCGATGTCTCACCTGCTTCAATTTTCTCAGGGGTAAGTAAGACCTCCTCATCAGGAAGAGGTTTATTTATATCATGTAGCGGTTTAAAGTCTGCCACGGTAGACTTACCTTCAGAACCGAAGGCTATTGCTGGTTTAGTCATCATCGACTGTCTCCATTTTCTTAAGCAGGTCTAAAACGAGTTGTTCAGCTGAAGTAAGACCTGTAACCTCTCCAACTACTCTCTGATATGACTCCCAATCTTTCACACTACCATAGGTGAGTGCTTGAGATCGGGTGTCAATCTGTGCTCGGAGCGCCTTTAATAAGCGCTCCGATAAACTTATTGCGTCCAACTATACATAACCCTTACTGCGTGGTTTAACTAACCCACCTTTTGCATAGGCTCTTTTCGTTTTCGATTTACCTAGTGTAGCACGAGCCTTCCGCTTAGCAGCAACGGCAGCTTGGCGCTCAGCAGGGGTGAGACGCTTGCGAGTCTTCTTACGAGTATTACGCGCTTTAGCCATTGCTTCAAGTTTAGCATTCGCAGCTTTGGTTACGCTATCCATACCGGTGGTACTTACAACATTACCGCTGCCAGAGCGTACCACTTCACCTCTTGTATCACGCAACGCTCCTTTTTTACGAGTATCCGCTTTATAAGTACCCGCCTTGCGAGGTGTTGTAGCTGCACGAGGTCTTGTAACGGTAGGTGACACCGCTTTAGGTTTCTCTCTTGGTAACGAAGCTAGGATAGCACCAGGCGCTGCACGCCCCGCTAGTTCCCTACCCCTTGCTTTGTTAGCTGCGGTGGTACGTGATTTACGTTTACCCAATGCTTCATTAGACCGCTTACGCTGCGCAGCAACACGGGCTTTTTGAGCGGGTGTTAGAACACGCTTAGTTCTAGTAGCGTGCTTAATTGGTTTTTTAGTATTGGATGCCTGCCTAATTGGAGACTTCTTACGGGCGACCTTAGGTTTAGCAGTCGTTGTGGTCTTAGGTTTAGCCGTAGTTGTAACCTTAGGTTTAACAGGCCCACGAGGTTTAAGCTTATTCAACTGACCTAGTGTAGTTGTCTTCTTGTCCAAACCTCTGAATGTTTCACTAGGTCCTTTCTTAGGTTTTGGAAGCTTACCCGCTGTTGACTTAGGTGGAGTAGTTGATTTCAAGAAACCAGGCTTCGCAGTTGGTGTTAATTTACGAGCCTTACGAGGGGTTTTACCCTTAGTAAGCTTAGTAGCATTGCGCGCTTTCGTCATTCTCTTTAGTTTATCAGACCGCTCTACAGCCTCAGCTTTCTTGAGTTTGTTCGCTGCCCTGGTTTCCGCTCCTTTCTTAGCGGAGGCCGCTTTCTTAGCTCTCTCGGCTTTTAATTTAGCTGAGCGCGCTTTACCGGCTTCAAACTTCTGTCTAGCAGTAAGCTTTGGAGTTTTAGTAGAGTCACTAGCACCCTTCAAGTATCGTTTAGCCCTTTTAATCAAACTTCCTATTGCCTTACCTTTTGTACCCATTATATTACCCCTTATCGTTTATGTGTCGTACCCTGTGTAGCACAGCCGCATCCTGCGGTGTGCGCCCTACCCTTTACTAAACCACCTTTTGCATAACGACGTGCTCGGTTGCCCGATTGCTCATAGTTACGTTTATTCTGTTTCATATCTTTACGTGATTTCTTCACTTGCGCCTTACGGTCCTGATACGTGGCATCCTCTTCAGGACTACCTACCACTGCTGAATATATATCAGCAACGTCGTCTAAATAAGGAATCTGACCTTTAAGTAAGTCATCCGCTGCCAGCGCCCACCCAACACCAGGTATTAGTTTCCCACCTGCTTTACCGAGTGCTTTGAGAACCTTTTTAGTTTTACTCGCAGCACCTTTAGTTTTCTTTTTACCCATTACATCGCCCCTTGTTGATTAAACTGCTGTTGCGCCTGCATCTGTCGATCTTCCTGCCGCTCTAAGTGATTCAACGATTCCTTAGCCACTGCGATCTCTGCTTTCTGATCGTCCTTAATTAAGTCAGCACTAATCTTAGCCGAAGCGATGTTCTCACTACTCTCTATTTTAGCAAGTGCTGCCTGATAGTCAAGACTATTATTTTCACGCTGCATCTCGATCTGCGAACCCTGTAACTGAACAAGCGGATCTTCTTGCTGTGGTGGTGCTAGGCGAGGTAATATCTCAGCAATCAACTTAGCTTCAATCTCTTCAACCGACGGACCTTGAGGTATACCTTGTTGAGGCATACCTTGTGGTAACTGCGCCATACCGCCGTTTGCAAAACCCTGCGGTAACTGTGCAGGTTGTTGCATACCCTGCGGTAACGCCTGCTGCTGCATACCTTGTTGTTGCATACCCTGCACCTGACTCTGCGCGAGGAACCCAATGTGTTGCATCACATCCTGCACTACATTAGCGTAGAACTCCGGATTCTGACTCACTGCTGGATTCTGTACAAACAATATATGCGCCTCAATATGAGCCTGATGGTTCTGATCCTGCATAGCCGTTAGCTTCTTATTCTCTAACACCCTCGCGTGCTCCAACGCTGGAGTCATAGCCTGTGGTTTGTCCTCAGGCACGAGCAGAGCATCCACATTACTTATACCCATAGCTTTATACATTGATACATACGCCGCGCGAAGATTATGAATCTCAGGTGCTTGCGATGCCATCTGCAACTGCTGTTGAGCTAAGATAATACGCTGCGCCATTGAGAATATATTAGGATCACTAACCGGTATAACATCAACGCGATCATCAAAGTCCGTCTGCATCACCATCTTATCAGCGCCGGCTATCATATACGGATACTGTGGGGGCATACTCTCTTTAATCACACGAGCTAAGATTTTAAATTCTAATTTCTGCGCATAGTGCATCCGTTTATGAATTGCACTCATCACCTTAGTGCCTCGCTCCAACATCGCAACCGTAGTCCCTACCGGCTGTTGCTGCCCAGCTGTATCACCCACTTGCACATCCGCAATAGATGCGAAGCGCTGACCTGTTTCAGTCAACGCGCCAAGTAAAGTCATCAATACAGCGGATGGTTCTTTATAAGGAAGGGGCATAAATGCGTCGCGCAAATTACCGCCAGGGACGTCAGTATCTCGCCACTCACCGGGAGCCATTGGTTCATCAGCCCCCTCTACGCGCATACCTTTCATCTTAAACCCACCAGGTAGGTTAGCGAAAGTCCCTGCGTCAATTAACTGACGTAAAATACTAGTAACTGACTTACTCAAGCCACCTATCATATGTACGAGACCAAACCCGTAGAAACCAAGTCCAGATGTAAACTTAAAATGACTGAAGAACTCAAGGCGCTTACTGAAGCTATCCGCTTCTGCCCAGTTTCTACGCACTGCTAACACTGACTCACTATCTTTCTCAATAGTAACAATATAAGGAAGCGCTATACCTGTTAACTCACCCTCTTCACTCTCATGCTCAAAACCCTCAAGATCGAGGTTCACATGGAACTCCAACAGCTCGTAACTCTCATCCCCCTCAAACACCACGGGGCTCAACCCTTGTAACTCATCAGTACGCTTCTGCACATCAGAGGCTTCGAGTTCACTTGCTTCAAGCTCAGTGTCCCGATAGAACCCTGTATATTGATTCTTACGGATGTCGTTACCGCTCATTGTCACGACGTGTGTAATTCGATCGGCACTAAGTAAGCTAGTGGACCCGTAGTTAACGACTAAGTCCTCTGCATTGACAAATTTACTAACCGGACGACCTTTAGTTTCATCATAATAAGTCTTCTTAAACGCTGAACCTGCTAACGGCAGATAATAAAGCATCTGATCCAAGTCAGGATCAAACTCCTCCATCACCTCAGTTATCTGATAATTCATAAAATCAGACACGCGCTTGGCCTGGTCTACGAGCTCAGGTGTCTCACTACCCATTACCCTAGAACTGACAGGGCCTTCCGCAGGGAGCATTTCCTTATACGCTTGCGCTT
>Ga0209041_1002133_pt1 | contig 10965 bp, 8 predicted proteins | sample SaaInlV_100m_DNA_4_FD_184647 | JGI IMG/M metagenome (GOLD analysis project Ga0209041, IMG submission 184647) | Marine microbial communities from expanding oxygen minimum zones in the Saanich Inlet - SI037_S2LV_100m_DNA (SPAdes) (version 2) | ecosystem: Environmental > Aquatic > Marine >... | reverse complement strand
TTTAAATAAAATAAACCGAAAAACAATAAAATTGCTAATACCAATGAAGCGTGAATTGTTTTTGATAATGATGATAATAAATTACTCATGATTCTTATAACTTATACACTAAATTAAAAAAAAATTTAACAGTCTTTTAATAGTTTATTTTAATAAAGGTTTTAAAAATTGCCCTGTATAACTGCCTGCGACCTTACATACATCCTCAGGTTTACCTTCCGCAATAATATTACCACCCTTTACGCCACCTTCAGGACCCATATCAACAATATAATCAGCTGTTTTAATCACATCCAAATTGTGCTCAATAACAACAACGGTATTCCCCAGCTTAACAAAAGTATGAAGTATTTCTAATAATTTTTTTATATCATGTTGATGAAGCCCTGTTGTTGGTTCATCAAGAATATACATTGTTCGTCCAGTAGATCTTTTAGAAAGTTCTTTTGCAAGCTTTATCCTTTGAGCTTCACCACCTGAAAGAGTTGTCGCTTGTTGACCGATCTTTATATAGCCTAAGCCTACCTTTTTAAGAGTTAAAAGTTTAGTTTTAATATTAGATATATTTTCAAAATATTCACAACCTTCATCAACGGACATATCCAAAACATCTGCAATGCTTTTATCCTTAAATTTAATTTCAAGAGTCTCTCTATTGTATCTTGTTCCTTTACACTCATCACATTGAATATAAACATCAGGTAAAAAATGCATTTCATATGTAATAACGCCATCACCTTCACAAGCTTCACATCTTCCACCTTTAACGTTGAAAGAAAATCTACCTGGTTTGTAACCTCTTGTTTTAGATTCAGGTAAACTTGTGAACCAATCTCTAATTGGCCCAAAAGCTCCTGTGTAAGTAGCTGGATTTGATCTTGGAGTTCTTCCTATCGGAGATTGATCTATATCAATAATTTTATCTATTAATTCTACTCCCTTATAACTTTTAAAAGCTTTAGGAACTTTTCTTGCCTTACTATTAAGTGTTAAATTTAAAGCATGATATAGTGTTTGCAATATCAATGTAGATTTTCCACTTCCTGAAACTCCCGTAATACATGTAAAACTACCTGTTGGAATTTTAAGATTAACATTATTAAGATTATTTCCACTAGCTCCATTAATTTCAACAAACCTACCATTTTTAGCTAAACGACGAGTTGTAGGAATTTCAATTGTTTTTTTATTAGACAGGTATTGGCCAGTAATACTATTTTTGTTTTTTTTTATTTCATCATATGTTCCCTGCGCTGTTATTTCTCCACCGTTTGTTCCCGCTTCTGGACCCATGTCAATAATGTGATCTGCATTTTCCATAGTTTCAGTGTCATGCTCAACAACAATAACTGTATTACCTAAATCTCGAAGTCTTTTTAGTGCGTTAATTAGTTTTACATTATCTTTTTGATGAAGGCCTATAGATGGTTCATCAAGAACATATAATACTCCAGTTAATCCCGATCCAATCTGTGAAGCTAACCTTATTCTTTGTGCCTCACCCCCAGAAAGAGTCCCTGACTCTCTTGAAAGAGTCAAATAATCTAATCCAACATTTAAAAGAAAGTTTAGTCTTTCATTGATTTCTTTTAATACATGTTCAGCTATTTTAAACTGTCTTTTGTCTAAATTTTTTTCTAAATCTTTGAACCATTTAGCTGAGTCTAAAATTGATTTTTTTGTAACTTGACTAATATTATGATTATCAATTTTAACACATAAAGCTTCTTCCTTAAGTCTATCTCCGTTGCAACCTTCACACGCAGAGTCTGATTGATATTCGGCAATAGCTTCTCTTTTCCACTCACTATCAGATTCTAAAAATCTTCTTTCAAGATTATTAATAACTCCTTCAAAGGTTTTCTTATGAGAATATTTTTCATAACCGTCATCATAATTAAATTTTATCTCTTCTTCATCAGATCCATATAAAATTACATCCTTAATTTTTTTTGGTAGTTTTTTCCATTTATCATCTAATGAAAAACTATAATGTTTTGCAATAGATGATAATGTTTGTGCATAATATAAAGTTGTAGATTTTGCCCAAGGTTCAATTGCACCATCAGCTATACTTTTTCTATCATCTGGTATAACTAAATTTGGGTCTACATTAAGTTTAATTCCTATTCCTTCGCATTCCTCACATGCTCCATAAGGACTATTAAAAGAAAAAAGTCTTGGTTCAATTTCTTCAATGGTAAACCCACTTTCCGGACAAGCAAATTTAGTTGAATATATTAATTTTTCAGTTTTTCTGAATTTTTGAGGCAATGTTTCGTCTTCATATTCTACAAAAATTAACCCATTAGATAAATTGACTGCTGTTTCTACACTTTCAGCTAATCTATTACCAAGTTTCGAATTTAAAACAATTCTGTCAACAAGAACTGAGATATCATGTTTGAGTTTTTTATCTAAATTAGGTGATTTTTCAATGTCATATAAAACATTGTCTATTTTAATTTTTCTAAAACCTCTTCGTTTATAACTTAAGATATCTTTTTTATATTCGCCTTTACGTCCTCTAACTACTGGAGCATAAATATATATTGTAGATTTTTTTGGTAATTTTTTAATTAAATCTACAATTTGTGTTATTGTTTGTGATGTAATAGCTTTACCAGTAAATGGAGAATAGGGGATACCTGCTCTTGCAAAAAGAACTCTCATATAATCATAAATTTCTGTGACAGTTGCAACAGTTGATCTTGGATTTTTTGATGTATTCTTTTGCTCAATTGCAATTGCAGGACTTAAACCTTCTATAAGATCAACATTAGGTTTTTTCATTTTGTCTAAAAACTGTCTAGCGTATGCTGACAGACTCTCGACATACCTTCTTTGACCTTCTGCATAAATAGTATCAAAGGCTAATGAAGACTTCCCTGATCCTGACAAGCCAGTTATTACAACAAACTGATCCTTTGGGATTTCAACAGAAACATTCTTTAAATTATGTTCTTTGGCACCCTTAATAACTATCTTTTTAATCATATTTTTTGTTGCTTTGAGTTAATAAAATTAATATTCACAAGAATTGTGATATAAATCTAATTAATAAATTTAACAAATATAAATATTATGGCTGGAAGTTTAAATAAAGTATTATTAATTGGTCGTTTGGGCGCAGACCCAGAGATCAAACAAATGGTTAATGGAAAAAGTGTAGCAAGATTAAGTCTAGCTACAAGTCAATCTTGGAAAGACAAAAATACAGGTGAAAAAAAAGAAAAAACTGAATGGCACCGTATAGTTGTATTTAACGAAGGGTTAGTAAATGTAATTCAACAATACCTCAAAAAAGGTGCTCAAATTTATGTTGAAGGTCAACTAACTACAAGAAAGTGGAAAGATGAACAATCTGGACAAGATAAGTATTCTACTGAAATTGTTCTTCAAGGTTATAACTCTACCCTAACAATGCTTGGCGGCGGAAATACTGGCGGTGGAATTCAAAATGACACTACTCAACAAAATAATATTGAGGACTCATCTCAAGTGTCAAATGATATGGATGACGAAATTCCGTTTTAATACCTATGCAAAAAACTGAAGCACCTAAAGATAATAATATTAAATTAATCTCAATGCATGATGAGATGAGCTCATCATATTTATCTTATGCAATGAGTGTTATCGTTAGTCGTGCTTTACCTGATGTAAGAGACGGTTTGAAACCAGTTCACAGAAGAATTTTATACGCAATGTATAAAGGTGGCTATGATTGGTCTAAACAGTTTAGAAAATCAGCAAGAATAGTCGGAGATGTAATTGGTAAATACCACCCACACGGTGATCAATCTGTTTATGATGCTTTAGTTAGAATGGTTCAAGATTTTTCTATGAGTTTGCCATTAGTACAAGGGCAAGGTAACTTCGGGTCTATTGATGGAGATCCAGCTGCGGCGATGAGGTATACAGAAACTAGACTTTCAAAAGTTTCACAATTTTTAATAGATGACATCGAGAAAAATACAGTTTCTTACAAAAGTAATTACGATGAAACTGAAAAAGAACCCACAGTTTTACCAGCACAGTATCCAAATCTTTTAGTTAATGGTGCAGGTGGTATAGCTGTTGGTATGGCAACCAGTATTCCTCCTCATAATTTAGGTGAAATTATTGATGGAACTTTAGCTTTAATTGAAAATAAAGATATAAAAATTAAAGAACTAATGAAACATATTCCTGGCCCAGATTTTCCAACTGGTGGAGTAATTATTGGTAAAGATATTATTAAGCAAGGTTATAACAATGGCAGAGGATCGTTTAAGATTAGAGGTGAGGTGTCTGCCGAGTCATTAAAAAATGGTAGAGATAGATTGGTTATTACATCTATTCCTTATCAAGTTAACAAATCAGTTTTGAATGAGAGAATTGCTCAATTAGTAAGAGAAAAAAAAATCGAAGGAATAAAAGATATTAGAGATGAGTCTAATAGAGAAGGGATTAGAGTAGCTATAGATCTAAGAAATGGTGTTGAGCCAGAAACTATTAAAAGGCAACTTTATAAAAATACTCAAATAGAAAGCTCTTTTGGTTTTAATACTCTTGCTATTGTTGAGGGAAAACCAAAAAATTGTAACTTAAAAGATTTTTTATCTAACTTTTTATCTTTTAGAGAAGACGTAGTTATCAAAAAAACTAAATTTGATCTTGAAAAAGCTGAAGAAAGAGCTCATATCCTATTAGGTTTATCTGTATCTGTTGAAAATTTAGATAAAATTATAAAGATAATTCGTTCATCAAAAACACCAGATGACGCAAAACAATCCATTTTAAAAACAAAATGGAAAATTAATAGAACTCAAAAATTAATTTCTTTAGTTGAAGGTAAAAAAAGTAAAAATCTTTATTCACTATCTGAACCACAAGTTATAGCTATTTTAGAATTAAGATTGCAAAAATTAACAGCTCTAGGAATTAATGAAATAGAGGTGGAAATAAAAAAACTTGCTGAATTAATTTCAAAATTCAAAAAAATTATATCTTCTAAAAAGGAACTTTTAAAAGTGATAAGTGAAGAGCTTAGAAATATTAAAGAAAAATTTGCTGTGCCAAGGCGAACAAAAATCATTGATGCTGTGCTAAATTATGATATTGAAGAAACAATTCAAAAACAATCGGTCATAATTACTGTTACTTTACAAGGTTATATAAAAAGAGGATCGTTAGATGGGGTTAAACAGCAAAAAAGAGGCGGCAGAGGTAAATCTGGAATAACAACAAGAGATCAAGACTCTGTTATACAGACACTATCTGTAAATACTCACACCTCAGTACTATTCTTTTCAACGGAGGGTTTAGTTTATAAAGTTAAAGCATGGAAAATTCCTGAAGGATCTACAACATCAAAAGGTAAATCATTGTTTAATATTTTACCTCTTAAAAATCACCAATCTATTAGTTCAATAATGCCAATGCCTGAAAGTCAAACTGAATCAAAAAATTATCAAATAATTTTTGCTACAGCACAAGGTAAAGTTAGAAAAAATAGTTTAGAAGATTTTTCATCAATTAACGCTTCAGGTAAAATAGCAATGAAACTTGACAATAACGATAAAATTGTTGGTGTTAAAATTTGCCAAGATGATCAAGACATAATTTTGAGTACAAAATTTGGCAAATGTATTAGATTTGAAGCAAAAAAATTGAGAGTTTTTAAAGGTAGATCATCAAAAGGAATTAAGGGAATAGAATTATCAAAAGATGATCAGATCGTATCTTTATCTGTCATTGATAAGGATAAAACTAAAAAAAATGGTAAACAATCTAAAGATGAAAAATCTGAAATTAAAGCTAAAGAAAAATTTGTCCTATCAATAAGTGAAAATGGTTATGGTAAAAAAACTTTTCACATAGATTACAGAGTAACTAATAGGGGCGGCAAGGGTATAATTGGTATAGTTAACTCACCAAGAAATGGAAGCATAACTTCGTCATTCCCAGTCTTTGAGGGTGATGAAATACTTATTTCAACAAACAAAGGAAGAGTGATAAGAGTTGCTGTTAAAGAAATAAGAACTGCGGGCAGAAATACCCAAGGGGTAAGAATTATAAAATTATCTGGCGAAGAAAAAGTAGTATCCGCAATCAAAATCGATGATAATCTAATCTAATCTAATTTAATGAATAAGACAGCTATTTATCCAGGTACATTTGATCCCATCACTTATGGTCATATTGATGTTATTAAAAAAGCATTAAAATTATTTGATAAAATTGTGGTTGGAGTATCTGATGTAAGTAATAAAAATTACTTATTTAATTCTGATGAACGTATTGATATTGTTAATAAAGCATTATTTAAAGATCTAAAATTAAACCCAAAAAAAATATCTATTGTTCCATTCAGCTCTCTTACAACTGACCTTTGTAAAAAATATAAATCCAACATAATTTTAAGAGGCTTAAGAGCCGTTTCTGACTTTGAGTATGAATTTCAATTAGCTGGTATGAATAGAAAACTTAACAATAGCATTGAAACAATTTTTTTAATGTCCGATGTTGAAAATCAAATAATATCGTCACGATTTGTAAAAGAAATTGTTAAATTAAATGGCGACATAAGAAAATTTACTACTAAAAGTACAATTAAATCTCTAAAAAATAAATATGAGTAGATTTTTAACAAATATATTTATTTTATTTTTTTTATTTACTAATCAATTAACAGCACAGGAGAATATAATGATTTTAAAATTAAAAGATGGTGATGTAAAAATTGAGTTATTTGAAGATGTAGCTCCAAATCATGTAAAAAGAATTAAAGAGTTAGCTGACAGTGGTAAATACGATAATGTTGTATTCCATAGAGTTATCGATGGATTTATGGCTCAAACTGGTGATGTAAAATTTGGTAATTCAGAATCTGGTGATTTTGATTTACGAAGAGCTGGAATGGGTGGTTCAGATCTACCAGATTTAAAACAAGAATTTAGCAGTGTGCCACATGATAGAGGCACTCTCTCTATGGCAAGATCATCTGATCCTGATAGTGCAAACAGTCAATTTTTTATATGTTTTAAACCAGCACCTTTTCTAGATAGACAATACACTGTTTTTGGTAAAGTTTTAGAAGGAATGGAATTTGTTGATAAGATCAAAAGAGGAGATGAGAGTAACAATGGATCAGTATCAGATCCAGATAAAATTATCAGTTTCAATTCTCAATAATTTCTTTAAATGGCATTAAAAAATTTTGCCTTTAAAATTTTAAGTAAAGATAAATTTGCCAGATGTGGATTAATTGAAACCCATAGAGGTAATATTAATACACCTGCTTTTATGCCTGTTGGCACTCAAGCTACCGTAAAAGCTTGTACCATTGATGATATTAAAAAAACTGGATCAGAAATAATATTGTCTAACACTTATCATTTAATGATAAGACCAGGTGTAGAAAGAGTTCAATCTGCTGGTGGTCTTCATAATTTTATGAATTGTGATTTACCAATTCTTACAGATTCAGGTGGATTTCAAGTGATGTCTTTATCCAAACTTAATAAAATTGATAGAGAGAAAGGTGCAATTTTTAATTCACACGTTGATGGTAAAAAATTTTTTTTAAGTCCTGAAGAAAGTATAAGAATCCAATTGGGACTTAACTCAGATATAATAATGATTATGGATGAGTGCCCTCGAAAATCTAATGACTACGAATTGATAAAAAAATCAATGAATTTATCTTTGTATTGGGCGGAAAGATCAAAAAAAGCTTTTGGTCAAAACCCTCACAAGGCTCTCTTTGGTATTATTCAGGGTGGTTTGTTTAAAGATCTTAGAATTAAATCGTTAACTGAATTGTTTAGAATTGGCTTTGATGGTTACGCTATGGGCGGGTTAGCAGTAGGAGAGTCACAAAATGAAATGTTTGGCGTTTTAGACGATATTAAAGAACATCTTCCCGAAGAAAAACCTCACTATTTAATGGGTGTTGGGACTCCATCAGATATAATTGGTGCTGTAAAAAGAGGCATTGATATGTTTGATTGTGTTTTACCTACAAGATCAGGAAGAACTGGATTAGCTTTTACATGGGAGGGAAGGATAAATATAAAAAACAATAGATATCAAACCGATAATACTCCATTAGACCCTAATTGTGGTAATTTAAATCTTAACAAATATTCAAAAAACTATTTAAATCATTTGTTCAATACTAATGAGATTTTAGCCTCTATGCTCTTAACTCTTCACAATATTAATTTTTATCAAGAATTAATGTCAGCAATTAGAAAAAATATATTTGAAGGTACATTTGATCAATTTCATGACAAATACATTGATAAGTTGTAGTAGATAAACAATTTTTAGTTCAATTTGACGTTTGAAAAAATAGAATAATTCTGTATATAACAATAATTCAATTTGAATATATGGGGGCCCTTAGCTCAGTTGGTAGAGCAATTCCCTTTTAAGGAATGGGTCGATGGTTCGAGTCCATCAGGGCTCACCACTATTTGAATTAAGTAAGTTTAATTGGCGGATAGTCCAAAATCACTTCATTCATTTTTTCATTTAAATCTTTAATTCTATTATCTGATGATGGATGTGTACTCATAAATTCAGGAGGTTCTTTACCTTTGTTAAGTTCCTTCATTCTTTCCCAAATTTTAACTGTTTCCCTAATGTCGTAACCGGATAAGGATGAAAATATCATTCCAAGATAATCAGCTTCACTTTCTTGCTTTCTATTAAAAGGATTTAGAATTCCAAGTTGCGCAAGTAAACCAACGGTATTTTGTCCTGTGGTTCTGTTAATATCCGATAAAACACCACCACTGGCTATATCAATAATTCTAGTTCCAACATTTAATAAAGTTCCTCTACTAGCTCTTTCAACAGAATGTTTTGCAACAGCATGAGCAATTTCATGACCCATTACTGCAGCCAAACCATTAGTATTTTTTGTAGCATCTAATATACCTGTGTAAACGGCTATCTTTCCACCAGGCATACACCAAGCATTACGTACTTTTTTTTTATCAATTAAAATATATTCCCAATCAAAATTTTTTGTTGGATCATTTAAATTTTCTCTATCAAAATACTCAGAAATTGAGTCTTCCATTTTTTTACCAATTTCTTTGATTTCATTAAGTGTTTTAGTGTCATCACTCATTTTTTCTTTTTCTTTAATTTTTTCATAAATCCTAGCAGCTTGCGCGTTAAGCTTAGCTTCAGAAACAATTTTTAACTGTTTTCTTTCAGTAATTGGAGCTGTTGTACAAGAGGGTAGTAAAAAGCTGCCACAACCACAACCAACATAAGATAAAAATTTTCTTCTATTCATTTTCATATAAAATTGATAATAACACTATATCATGAATCTTAATAATAAAATTCTATTAGTATTATTTATTGTTGCAATTTCTTTTGTAATTTATTCAAGTTTTAACTGATAATATGAAAAAAAAATCAAAGCGAAAAGCATTATCCCTAACACTTCGTAATTATTTTATTACTGGTGTAGTTGTATTGATTCCAATTGGTTTTACTTTATATCTTAGTAAAATTTTAATAGGCTTATCTTCAAATTTAATTCCAAAAAATCTTAACCCTAATCATTATTTACCTTTTGATATTCCTGGCATAGAAATTTTAATTTCAATATTATTAATAACTATAGTGGGTGGTCTATCTTTATCTTTTTTTGGAAGAAGAATTCTGAAATTGATTGATGATTTATTTAAAAGAATTCCTTTTTTAAGAACTGTTTATTCTGCAATTGTTCAAATGACCGAAACATTCTCCAAAAAAGATGACAATAAAAAAAGCGTTGTTTTGATTGAATACCCAAGAAAAGATGTTTGGGCTGTAGGTTTTGCAACGAAGGAAAATACTGGTGAGATGGCAGAAAAAACAAATAAAAAATTAATCAATGTTTTTGTTCCAACTACACCAAATCCTACAAGTGGTTTTTTGTTAATGTTTCCAATTGAAGATGTGATTTATTTAAATATGACTTTTGAAGAAGCTTCTAAATTTATTGTTTCTGCAGGAACTTCTAGCAAACAATCCTAGGCAATATCATTTATAATATCTGCTCTATCGTATAATTTTATAAGTGGCTTATACTTACTAATATTAGAATTATCTCGTTCAATTCTTCTAATTTCTTTCTCTGCTAGTAGAAAGAGATCACTATTATGTATTGGGTCAGCTAATTTAAAATTTTTAATTCCACTCTGTTTAAAACCCAATATATCTCCGAAACCTCTAATTTTCATATCTTCTTCAGAAATGTAAAAACCATCAGTAGATTCTTTTAAAATATTTATTCTTTTTTTTGCATTTTCACTTAAGTTAGATTTAAACATCAGTATACATGTAGAGTCTTTATCACCTCTTCCAACACGTCCTCTAAGCTGGTGTAGTTGTGATAATCCAAATTTATTGGCATTTTCTATTATTATTACGTTAGCATTTGGAAAATCTATACCAACTTCAATAATTGTCGTAGATACTAAAATTTTAAATTTATTCTTTAAGAAATTATCTAAGATTATCTCTTTATCCTCTAAATCAGTTTTGCCATGCAGCAAAGATACTTGATTTGGAAAAAATTTATTTAAGTATTCAAACTTCTCAACAGCTGATGAGTGATCTAATTTTTTACTTTCCTCAATAAGTGGGCAAACCCAAAAAATTTGATTTCCAGATTTTATCTCTTTATTAACAAATTTAATTATATCATCAATTTTATTTTCTAATTTACTATATGTTTTGACAGGTTTTCTAGATTTAGGTTTTTCTCTTATAATTGAAAGGTCCATATCCCCATAAAGTGTCATCGTTAATGTTCTGGGTATAGGGGTTGCGGTCATTAATAAAACATCGCAATTTTTTCCACCTTTATCAGATAGGAGCTTTCTTTGATTAACGCCAAACTTATGTTGTTCATCTATAATAATTAATCCTAAGTTCTTAAAAAGAACTTTTTTTTGAAAAATAGCATGA
>Ga0209041_1002117_pt1 | contig 11005 bp, 10 predicted proteins | sample SaaInlV_100m_DNA_4_FD_184647 | JGI IMG/M metagenome (GOLD analysis project Ga0209041, IMG submission 184647) | Marine microbial communities from expanding oxygen minimum zones in the Saanich Inlet - SI037_S2LV_100m_DNA (SPAdes) (version 2) | ecosystem: Environmental > Aquatic > Marine >... | reverse complement strand
TTTGGGCCGGAAGGCAATTTGGTTGCGTTATATGCAGAGATAATTCCGCAGACTGGAATTCGGGCAAAATCGTTAAACAACGGTGAAACTGTTTCAAACACTTTTCCGCCTACATTTTCGAAATAAACATCAATTCCATCAGCACAAGCAGCTTTGAGTGCTTCTGCGAAATCCGGACTATTGTGATTAACGCAAGCATCAAAGCCAAGTTCCTCTGTAACAAATTTACATTTCTCCTCAGAACCCGCAATGCCGACTGCTCTCGCACCTTTAATGTGTGCGATTTGGCCCACCACCGAACCTACTGCTCCCGATGCCGCCGCCACGACCACCGTTTCATCTTTTTTGGGCTGACCAATGTTGAGTAGACCAGTGTATGCAGTAACGCCCGGCATTCCTAAAACACCAGTTGCGGTTGAAATTGGAGCCAGCCCAAGATCAATTTTCCTCAACGCTTTACCCTCCGATGCCCAATAATCTTGCCATCCCCCATAACCGTAAACAATGTCACCTTGTTGAAAATTTGTGCTTCGAGATTTAAGTACTTGTCCTACTGTTCCTCCAGTCATTACCTCATTGATTTTGACTGGATCTGCATAAGATTTGCTGTCATTCATTCGTCCCCGCATATATGGATCAAGCGACAAATAAATAGTTTTGCACAAAACCTGTCCCTCTTCCGGAACTGGAACAGAAGCATCAACTAAACTAAAATCATCCGGCTGCGGTTTTCCGCTTGGACGGCTGGCTAAGACAATTTGACGGTTTATTTTGTTTGACATATTGACCTGTTTTAAGAATTTAAAAAGAGTTAATGTTATTGCCTTAGCCACTGATCCGCATACCACCTAGCAAAGGAAGAGACATTCGCTTCCAGTTGCGGCTGAAATCGCCCCTGACGAGCATCTAAAGAATCGAGTCCACGCTGTTGGTTCACCAAGGCCGGAATATCTTCTTCGATTCCGGCATCAAAACGTTGATAATAACCAGCTATTTTTTTCTCAAAGTCCGGAAGTACTTCGGTTTCAGGCGGAACACAAATGCTCTGGTAAACTTGACAACAATCCGCACCGAGTGGATAGGCTTCATAAATCCAGAGTACGTCCATACCGGCCGCAAAGGCCATATTTGGAAATACCCAGGTGTATTGGACACCGGAAGTGGCACGACCTTGGAGATTCGTCATGTTTGGCAGGGGTTGTTCTTCAGAATCCTGTAAGAGTCCTCCGGTGCCTTCTGTTTTTCCAAACTGACTGGCAAAGGCTCCAGTCACTTTGTCTGGTGGAGTTGGAAAATTGTAAATTTCATCAAGTGAATCCGGATGCACAAATGGCAAATGGTAGTATTCATTGAATACATCCAGAAAGGCTTTCCAGTTGCAGTCAACAGTCAACGATTTTCGCCGTGTTGTCACCAGTGATCCAATGGGCCATGGAGCATGAATTTCTGCAAAATCACCAAGGTAATCATCAAGATCGGGCGCAGAAGGATCTAGACATATGAAGACAAAACCAAGCCGCTCCTCAGCATGATAACTGATCAGTCCATAATCTGACCTCTCAAAACCTGATACCTTATTCATGTGCGGCGCTCCGGAGAGAGAGCCATCAAGTTTGTAAGTCCAAGCGTGAAACGGACAGCGTATATGTTTACAGTTGCCCTCATCGTTCAAAAGACGGGCCCCTCGGTGGCGGCAAGTGTTGGCAAAAGCCCTCAAAACTCCATCATGATCCCGTAGTACAATTACGGGTTTTCCACCAAGATTCATCGTTTCATAATCTCCGGAAACTGCAAAACGATCTGCACGCCCTAACCCAATCCAGTTGTGTTGAAAAACTTTTTCGAGTTCCTCCTGCAAAAGTTCTTCCGAAGTGTAACATTCCGGTGGAATCGAAAAGGCTTGCTCTGCCGGCAGTTGGCAGTTGGCAAGTTGTTCACGCAGGGTTTTCATTTGAGCAACCATTGAGTGAACTCTCCAATTGGGTTGTTGGTTTTCAACTCTTGAACAGTTGAGTTCATGGGGGGATTAATTATGAAATGGAGTGTGGATTTTGTTCACTTGGTATCATAAACCTTATGTTTAAGTCGTTCCACTTCAGCTTGGAAAGTAATCATTTCCGGAGCAAAATTTTCCGTACAAAGTGGTTCCGTACGGAAATGATTGAAACGATCTTCTCCCCGTAAAAGAGTGGCCGACTCACGGTCTGTGTGTGTCTGTCTCATCCGGGGTGTGAGATATTGAAGTGAAAGACCGATCCTCCGATTACCGGATGTATTCGGATATGAGGCGTGTGGCGTCCATCCGTGGTGCAGAGAAACTTCTCCCGATTGAAGTTCAACACTCACCACCCTATCCTCATCAATTTCCAAATTTAGTTCTTGACCACGGTGCAGTATATTTTCTTCGTCAAAAGTACTATGGTGTTCATATTCTCCTTCACGATGTGAGCCTGGAAATATTTTCATACACCCGTTTTCAGTCGTCACTTCCGAAAGTGCAACCCAGGCCGTCACAAGTTCTTCTCCATCCAATCCCCAATATGTTAAATCCTGATGCCATGAAACATACTTTTTGTTTTTAGGTTCTTTGATAACGTAAGCTGAATCCCAAAGCAAAATATCCGGCCCTAGTAGGCTTTCTACAGCATCCAACAGTACCGGATTCTGTGCTATGTCTATAGCCGATTTCATCAGTAAATAAGGCTTTGTGCGGTAGTGCATCAGACCGTGTTTCGCCTCCATATTTTCTAATTGCTCTCTGTGGTCGGCGGCTTCTTCTGCTGATAAAATTCTCAGAGGAAAGAAAAAACCGTCCCGTCGATATTGTTCTTGATCTGCTTGGCTGAGTTGATGGCTCATATAGTTTTTTTCGGCTGAGTAAGTTTTCCTTCATCAATCGAAGTGGTTCCACGGCTCGCTGATAACACGCCCAACCATTGGTTTAAAATGCTCTAAAGGCAAGGTGTCGTAATCCGGATCAAATGAACATTGATCCCATTGGGAACAGAAATCAACACACGCTTGATAAAACTGGTGATCCTTGAAATTATCCCGGATGTTGCGGTCTTTATTGATGTGATGAAAATAGTAGTAACCTTGAAACAGGCCGTGATGTTTGAGTACCCAATAATTGCGCTCGCTAATGTAAGGTTGAAGAATGGCGGCAGCGACTTGGCTGTGATTGTCCGGAGCTAAAACATCACCAATATCATGCAGCAAAGCACAGACAATGGTTTCTTCATCCGAACCATCCCGTTCTGCTCGAGTGGCCGTTTGGAGAGAATGCTGATAGCGGTCAATTTGATAGCCCAAACGATCTCCTTGCATTCGCTTGAGCAATCCCAATAGCATCTCCGGAATTCCATCGATGCATTGAATATAAAGCGGCTCGAGGAAAGCATATTCCTCCTTTGTACCGTCTTCCATTTTTGTGAAGCTGACTGTATCCATAATTTCCTCCAAAACTATTATTGCAGTAATGTATTGCCGGTTTTTCTCAATCTGCGCTGAATTACAGTTAAGTGGTTGCGAATATTATCGTGCTCAAAGTAAGCATCCTGCAAATGTCGGTTTGCATCTGCTACAAATTCTTTGCGAGCATGTAACACTCGATGCCCTGCAACGAGTAAAATTTGCCCTCCTTCCAAACGAAAAATTGCTTTTGCCTTATCACTGGTAATACGGGTAGAAAACTCATGGTAAGCTCTATAAAACTCATTGAGTCCGGTTCGTACCGGATTCATTGGTTGCATAGTTTGATTGGAATAACGCACTCCGGTAATCTGTCCGCCTGTATCCAATTGAATGATAGGTTGAGTGGCAAAAGTTTCGTTGTTGTCATCAAAAATCCTGAATGGAACCGGAGTACAGCATAGACGATCAAACCAGTTTGGATGATCGTTACGGAATTGGGTTGCAACAGCAAATCCATCCACAATAATCGACTCTCCATGTTCCGTTTCATTGACAAGCATGTGCAGAGCTTGAACACTCGGAGGCCAGGAATAACTAGGCAAATCGGTATGTGGGGGCAGTTCTAAGTTCGTACTGGCAACATTGTAACCTGTGGAATCCACCACAACATTATGAATCCTTCCGAAAACTGTTTCTCGCAACGGCCCCAACATCGGCGATAGATTTTCCAAACATTCTTTCGTTGGAGCGTTGGTCAGTAAAATAGTACCTGAGCTCAGAAAATTTTCAATCACATCGACAGCAATGCTATCGTTTTGTATAAACTTTCCGTAGTCAAATTGCTGAGGACGAAACTCTCTGCTCCAAAGCCGCAAATGAGTTGTTTGAGGAATCGTTAAAGCGCGAATAGCTGACCCTTCATAAACTGACTGGTGTCCGTCAGGCCAAAGAAGATACAGTTCATCTTCAATCAGATCAACAGTTTCTGGCATCAAGTTAACATCAACTTGGACCAATTGAAACAACTTCTCTGTTGTTTGAGTGTTTCGACACAGATCGCAAGCACAATTATCTCTCAACCACAAATTCGGAAGAAGCGTGGTCTCTCCATTTTCCCAAGTAATTTTAACCGATTCATCTTTTTTGATTATCATTCTTAGTCCAAAATATCATTTTGTAGTGATTCCATCCATGTTAAAATATTTACAATCTATAAGACGCTTCTTCTTCATCAAGAATTGCTTTTAGTTCTGCTAAATGTGTTTCAGTGTAATCCGGATATTTCTCCCATTGTACAGCGGTTTTTTCTGCAATCTCATCAGAAAGGAAGCGAAGCGGCTGACCTGTCCAGAGTGCTTTGATGTAAGTTTCCGCAGCCCGTTCAAAATAATAAAGCCGATTGAAAGTGTCGGCGACATTTGAGCCGATAACAAGTACACCGTGATTGCCCATAATCATGACTTTGATCTTAGGATCGTTGAACAATTCAGCACACCGCTCACCTTCCTTCTCAAAAGCCATTCCTCCGTATTCCTCGTCAATCACATAACGCTTGTAAAATATGGCAGTATTTTGGTCGATTGGTGGTAAGTTGCTGTCTGCGAGGCTGGCAAGAACTGTGGAATAAACAGGATGCAAGTGCATCACACAGCGTGCGTGCGGACAGTTTCGGTGGATTGAAGCGTGGAGTCCCCAGGCAGTAGGATCAGGTGCGTCAGGTTGTTCCATAGTGCTCGAATCATTTGCGTCCAACACGAGAATTTCGCTGGCTCTGATAAGGCTGAAATGACGCAGATTCGGATTCATTAAAAACTGCGTGCCCTCTTCGTTGACAGCCAATGAAAAATGGTTGGCAACACCTTCATGCATGTCCAACCGCACAGTCCAGCGGAAAGCGCAGGCCAGGTCTATACGTTCATTTTTATACAAAATATCTCACTTTGCTCGAAATGATACTGTTTTAAGACTTTTTAATGATTCATCAACGTTTGTTAAAGCCCAGTTTTTGGCGCGTCTCAGCAGGATTGAGGATTCTACCACCAAGCCGTTCAACAATTTGCACGGCACGCTCAACCAATTGTCCGTTACTGGCAAGCACCCCTTTTTCAAGATAGAGATTGTCTTCGAGGCCAACCCTCACATTTCCACCCAGAATCATGGCTTGCGCTACCATCGGCATTTGCATTCGTGCAATTCCGAATCCAGCCCAGATTGCGTTTTCGGGAAGCATATTCCGGAGCGCCAACATATTTTCCGTATTAGCTTCTGCGGTCCAGGGAATTCCCATGCAAAGCTGAAAAAGCGGCGGTGCGTCCAGCAAACCTTCCTTGAGCAATTGTCTCGCGAACCAGACATGACCGAGTTCAAATACTTCAATTTCCGGTTTTACTCCGCAAGTCTGAATTATTTTCGCCATTTCACGGAGCATTTCCGGAGTGCTGACATAAGCACTGTTGGCATAGTTTTGTGTTCCTACATCAAGGGTGCAGATTTCAGGAAGCAGTTTCACAACATGTGCAAGTCGCTCGGTTGGGGTCGCCATGTCCGTACCGGGACCTCCTCTTCCAGGATCTTCAGGATGAGGAACATAATCTCCGCCCATTCCGGCGGTTAAGTTGATGATGACATCGGTTGAACTGGCACGAACGCGTTCAACAACTTCCTCGTACCATTCCAATTTGCGCCCCGCCCCTCCGGTTTCCGGATCACGTACGTGAATATGAGCTACCGCCGCTCCGGCATGCGCCGCTTCGATTGCAGCATTAGCGATTTCTTCAGGAGTTTTAGGAAGTTGAGGATGTTTTCCAGCCGCGTCTCCGGAACCTGTAACCGCACATGTTATAATAATATCGTAATTCATTGAATTTATTTATGTTAGTTAGTTTTACTTTTCACCACTGAGTCACAGAGCACAGTTTAAAGCTACTCTCAATGTCCGAATTTTAACTATGTTGAGGTTACGTTAAAACTTTACTTACCTTATAAATTTGCCTAAAACTCTGTCATTTAGAGCTAAACGATAAATCTTATTAGAGTGACTACAATAATATTTTAAGATTCTCGCTACTCTCGAAATCACAAAGTATAGTACGGATTCTTTTCGTGACCGTCAATTTTATTTATTAGGCGCTTGTTTTTATATTCCGGATTCCATTTCCGGCATAATCCAGAACAGTTAACTTTTGGTGTCCTTGCCAGATTTTTGCAAGTTTTTCATAAAGTTTTTTTCCAAGAGGAGCCGCGCATCCTGCTTCTGTATCAACATGCAACAGCATGTGTTCGCCTGTAGCAAGTATATCTCCGGAAGAGACATGGAGTAGTTTATGAACAATCCGGAGACGTTTTTCATCGAAACCGAGCAGTTGTGTTTGAACAGTAAGCGGTTCACCTCCCGCGACTTCAAGTAGATGCCGGATGTGAGTTTCAACAGTATACACCGAAAATCCCTGCGTCCGATATGCTTCGTCCATACCGACAAAGTTCAGCAACGCATCAGTGGCATCTCCAAAAACCTGCAGATAACGGCTTTCCGTCATGTGACCGTTATAATCCAGCCACTCAGGAAGAACTTTTGCATCAAACAAAGATAAAGGTTTTGAAAAGTCCGGATCACTTGCGGCTACTCCGGAATGAGCTTTTTGGTAGAGACGTTCTTCGTATTCCTTGAGAAGCGCACCAGCGCCCCAATCATTGAGTTTGAGTCCCTGCATGATGGCTACAAGATTATCATCACGAATGCGTTCCAATTCACGGATGGAATGCATTCCTGATTGCGCGTCTGATTGCGACACAATTTTTTCAATCAATTCCTCATTTAATTCCGGTACATCTATAAGTTTGGTCCAGGGCAAACTTAAAGTCGGGCCGAATTGTGAAATGAAGTGTCGCATACCTGCTTCACCACCGGCAACGCGATAAGTTTCAAACAATCCCATTTGTGCCCAGCGTAGACCAAATCCATAACGAATAGCGTCATCCAATTCTTCTGTGCTGGCCACATCATCACGTATCAACCAGAGTCCCTCACGCCAGACAGCTTCCAGCAAACGGTCGGCAATAAACGCGTCAATCTCTTTACGCAAAATCAAAGGTTTCATGCCGACTTCACGATAAAATTCAGCGGCGTGTTGCTTTGCTTCCGCAGAAGTTTGCTCGCCTCCGCAAATTTCAACGAGGGGTAAAAGATAAACAGGATTAAAAGGATGTCCGACCATGAAGCGTTCCGGTTGCTCCATTTCGGCTTGCAGAGAGGAAGGTTTTAAACCGGAAGTAGAGGAACAGATCAGTGCGGTTACAGACGCATACCGGTCGATTTGATTTATAATGGAACGTTTCAGTTCGAGACGTTCCGGCGCACTTTCCTGAATAAACTCTACATCTTGAACTGCCTTTTCAAGTGAATCAAAAAAAAACAACTTGCCCGGTTTTAGGAGCGGAGCCATTGTCAGTTTCGAATAAGCGTGTCTGGCGTTGGACAGCATTTCGTTCAGACTACGCTCCGAGCTGTCAGACGGATCAAAAACGTTCACGTCAAGACCGTTCAACAAAAAACGCGCGGCCCAGCCTCCGCCGATTACGCCTCCTCCGATCAGCGCCACTTTTTTTAATAGCTTAGTCATTGATTAATTAATTTTCATATCTGAGACAGTCATGAAAAGCCTAAAACTGTTTCATTTCCGTTAAATGCTATAAGTTTTTTTCCGTGACTTCAGAATTTGGGGTAAAGCGACTCCGATCATAACCAGCAACGCACCGCTTGACTTGAGCAGGGTGATCTCTTCTCCCAAAAATATTGCTGCAAATAAAAATCCAAAAGGAATGATCAAAACTAGTAATAAACTAGCCATGCCGACTGGAATGTGGCGCATTGCCTGGTTGTATAGAAAAAATGGAATTGCCATAGAGAATACCAGGTAAACCAAGGTCATAATTGTTCCGGATGATGCCTGAAGCGGACTATCAAGATCTCCAAATAGCAGCATATTAACCAGTAGAACAGTCGCGGCGGAAAACATCTGACTTGTAGTAGCCAGAATCGTTGGAATTTCAGATATCATTATCTTCCGTGTCAGCAGTTGGCTAACCGCCATCAAACAAAATACTGTCAGCAAAAGCGCGTTTCCCCAGATACTCTCGGACCCATTAAAATCTTCTCCTATGAAAAATATTGCAAGCCCAAAAATAGCAACTACTCCACCTGTCCAGACTGAGGACTGGAAATCTTCCTTCAATACCATCCGTCCGAGAATCGATTGAGAGAAAGGCATCAAGGCCATTATTAAGACTGTGTTGGAAGCACTCAGTACTGTCAGCGAAGTAACAAAAAGCAGGGAAGTCAATCCTGGATCAAGGATGCCCAGCACAAACGGACGCCAGCCAATCTCCCTTGGTCTGAAGCGGTGGCCTGCATATAGAGCTACAGTCAACAGGATTAGCGCTGCAAAGACAGCGCGCATAAAAACCAGCTGCGGAACGGCGATATCAACAAGCGCAACTTTATTGGCGACAGGATTCAGAGACCATAAAAAACAGGCCACGAGAATGAATGTGTAGGCACGAACTATCATGATAATGCTCGGTGAAAGTATGTAAATTAACTGTTCTTACATAATGATTATAAATTATCTGTACTAATCAAAATAGCAATAGAAATAATCAATCAATAAAAATATTATTTTTCTCTTGATACCATTAAGTAATTGTTTTACAAGTGATGAACATTAATTACAATTGATCTTTTTTAATGATTAGGATTAGGAATATTTATGGATGGTTTTAAAGGGTTTCCCTCACTTAACTTTCTCAACACTTTTGAGTCGGTTGCTCGTCACTTGAGTTTCACTAACGCGGCTAAGGAACTCTTTGTGACACAAGCCGCGGTCAGTCATCAGATTAAAGCTTTGGAAGAATATTTAGGTGTGAAACTTTTCCACCGTGAAAAACGCAAAGTATTACTATCAGATGAAGGGCAAAAGTTATTACCTTCTGTGGTGAGTGGATTACAGGGAATTGCAGACAGTTTGGAGAATATCCGCAATTACGAGATGGAAGATACGATAGTGGTCGGAGTTGGTTCATCTTTTTCCGCCAACTGGCTTGTGCACCGTTTAGGGGCAGTTTACCAGAAGTATCCTGAAGTAAATCTTCATCTGAAAATTTCAAATAATGATCCGGATTTTGGCGCAGATGGAACTGATTTAGCAGTTGTCTGGGGCAAAGGAGACTGGCAGGGCCTGATGTGCGAAAAATTAATGGCCGTGGAATTTACACCGGTTTGCAGCCCTGATTTATTAAAGAAAACACATCCGCTGAAAACCCCGGAGGATTTGATTCACTATCCGCTGTTGGATGATCCGGATGACAACATATGGCAGGAATGGTTGGAAGAAGCGGGTATACCTGAGCGAAAATATAAACGTCGTACTATCATCAGAGATTCCAATGTACTCATCCACTCAACTTTGGAAGGCCACGGAATTGCGCTCTGCGCGGTGGGAATCGTACAGGAATATTTGGATTCAGGACAGTTGATCCGTCCCTTTGATCTTTCTATTACCGGAGGTGGTTTTTACTATCTCGTCTATCCTGAAAAAGCATTGCGTAAACCGCTGGTGCGTTTATTCAAAACATGGTTGCTTAAAGAAGTCTGGAAAGATGAATCCGGGGATCCTTTCCAGGAAACTCTATAATAATGCAAATCGAATTTCAAGAATGGTTCGGCCTCAGTCCGTTAATGTTACTATACGCACTACTCGCCATCGGAGTCGCGGCTTATATCCGCGGCTACAGTGGTTTTGGTTTTTCAGCATTGACAGTTACCAGTTTAGCACTAATCTTACCACCTTCAGAAGTAGTACCCACCGCATACATGCTGGAAGTCGCGGCCAGTATTCACATGCTGCCTTTGGTTTGGCGTACCATAAACTGGAAAATTCTACGCTGGCTGGTTTTTGGCGCTGTCATGGGAACGCCTTTAGGCATTACTTTTTTAGAAGAAGTTCCGCAGGAAATGATGCGACTGGTCATATCCGCAATTGTGCTGACTGCCAGTTTGTTACTCTGGAAAAACATTCGTATTAGAAGTTCCGCAAGCTGGTATTCGATGCTCGGAGTCGGATTTTTTTCTGGAGTAATCAATGGAGCAGCCGCAATTGGAGGATTACCGGTAATTTTGTTTTTCCTTTCCATTTCTGCGGGCTCGGCATTATCCCGCGCCTCAATGGTGGCCTATATTTTCATCATTGATCTTTACGCTGTTTTCCTACCGGGTAGCCAACAAATGATTTCAACTGAACTCCTCGGACGTACAGTCCTTTTTTTAATCCCGTTGCTGGTTGGAATTTACATCGGACACCGCAGTTTCATTAAAACCACTCCTGAATCCTTCCGTAAATTCGCACTGAGTTTATTGATTGTGTTGTCATTGGCAGTCATCGTTCGTGCTGTGCTGGTTTAGTTTTGACTATCGTCTCTCAGCTTTCCTCTTGACGTTTAAGTGGAATAAGACGCAGAATACACCTTTCAAGTTTTGTCAACCGTCTACAATCTCAATAGGTCTGTGACATAATTCGGAATAACTTTGCATCAGGTA
>Ga0209041_1002109_pt1 | contig 11027 bp, 9 predicted proteins | sample SaaInlV_100m_DNA_4_FD_184647 | JGI IMG/M metagenome (GOLD analysis project Ga0209041, IMG submission 184647) | Marine microbial communities from expanding oxygen minimum zones in the Saanich Inlet - SI037_S2LV_100m_DNA (SPAdes) (version 2) | ecosystem: Environmental > Aquatic > Marine >... | reverse complement strand
CACCGCTGCTCCTACCACGACCAATAGCAAGATGGATTCGCGTAGCTCCGGCGAAAGCCAGCCTCCGATACCCGCCCCCAGCACAGCGCCGAGAATTCCGGTCGGCGCTGCAACGAGTGCCGTCGAAAGGGAAAAACTGCCCGATCGAATCGCCCCCACTGCGCCGGTTCCAGCGATGAGAGCGACGATCCAGAGTGATTCGGTCACGGCGATCTCGAGCGGTCGACCGAGACCGTGGACCAGGATCGGAACGGTAAGAATGGAGCCGCCGGAGCCGAGCAGGCCCAAGGCCACCCCGACCACGACGGCTCCGAGAAAGGTAATCATGACTGGCAATTCGTGGTGCGGTTCCACGGTAACCAGGAGATCGCAGTTGCAAGGGCACAACTACCAGAGAATCCGGCATGAAAGAGGCCCGTTCCTACCGCCAAAGTGGCTGCGATCCACAGCGGGGACACGAACCAGGAGAGAGCCGAGAAGGTCAACAGGGCCAGCCCTGCCGCCATCTGCGTCTGACGCATCACGTCGATGCTGGTGCCGGTTTGAGACTTCTTCACCGGCTTCCCTTCCTTTTTCCACGCTTCAATCCCCCCGATGATGTGTTGAGCGTCGAAACCCGCTTGCAACATCTTTGCCAGCGCCTTCTTCGAGCGAACGCCCGTTCTGCAGTAGAAGATCGGCCGCCGGCCATCGATTTCCTGGCTCAATGCATGAGCATCAAAACCAGAAAATGGATGGGCGATGGCATCGGCGACCGCCTCCACCTGGTGTTCAAAAAGTTCACGAACATCCACAATCACGTACTCTTCCAGAGAACCATGCTGTTGGGCTTCTGACGAAGTCAGCTCAAATATCAAATTATTGGGCGATTGAAGCTCTTGGTTTGCTCCTACACTCATCGGACTACCTTTCCACTGCGGACATTTTGCATTCCACCGGCCAAGTTGATCACCGAGTATCCTCTGGAAGCGAGGAAGCTTGCGGTACGTTCCGATCGATCACCTGTTTCGCACATCAAGTGCCATGTTGTGTCCTTGTCAATCTCGTCGAGGTGCGCTGCGAGACGAGTGTGGGACAGATTCAAGGCTCCCGAGATGTGCTCCTCCTGGTATTCAGTGGCACGCCTCACATCGAGTACCTTCACATCGTCGCTGTGAATCACCGAGTGAACCTGATCCGCAGCCACTTCTTCCACCTGCAGCCAGCTACCGTCAAATCGACTACTGGACTCCATCTTGTCGGAGGGGAACCAGCCAACGATTCGATCGAAGCCAATCCTGATCATCCGACGCACCACTTCCTCGATCTCTGTCTCTTCTCCTACGATGATGTAGGGCGCTTCCGCGTCTCCGAAGGAACCGAGGTAGGAGCCGAGGCGGCTGGTCATCGGAATCGACCAGGCTCCCGGCAGGTGTGCCTGCTGGAACCGTTTCCACTGGCGGGTATCAATCACCCGCACACCCTGCTGGTAACTGGTGACGAACTGATCCTCGTCCATCTCTTGCGGAGTCGGAAGTGCTCCGAGTACCGCAGCTCCGTCGCGATTGAGCTTTTTCATGTTTGCAAAGTACAGTGGTGGCTCCGGCTGTCCCGACAGGATCTCTTCGATGAACCGTCCCTCGTCATCCGAGAAGGAGAGTGCGCCGTTGAAACGACGCTCGTATCCAATCGTGCTGGTCGGAACTGCTCCGAGAGCTTTCCCGCAAGCGCTTCCCGCACCGTGACCCGGCCAGACCTGAAGGTGCTCCGCCAAGCCATCGATCAACTGGATGCTCTGAAAAAGCTTCTTTGCCGAGGGCTCCATCGAGCCCATCTGGCCCGCGGCGCTCTCGAGCAGGTCAGGACGTCCGAGATCGCCAACGAACAAGAAATCGCCGGAGAGGATCGCCATCGGCGAATCGGCTCCACCGCCATGATCGGTGACGAGAAATGAGACATGTTCCGGTGTGTGTCCTGGTGTGTGGACCACCTTGAACTCGATGTTCCCGATGGCAAAGGTCTCTCCATCCATGATCAAACGATGATTGTAAGAGGATCCCGAAGAATGTTGATCGAGCCAACCAGGAGTCCAGTCAGCTCCTCCTTCTCCTGAAACCAACAACAGCGTGTCGTTGTGCTCTCCGAACTCTCTCAGTCCAGAAAGGAAATCGGCATGGATATGAGTTTCCGTGGCCGCAACGATTCTCAATCCTTGCTGCTTCGCAAGATCGATGTAGCGATCGATGTCCCTCTCGGGGTCGATCACGATCGCCTCTCCTGTACGCTGGCAGCCGATGAGGTAGCTCACCTGGGCCAACTGCTCATCTTCAATTCTTCGAACAAACATGGTGTTTACCTTTCAGGTCAGAGGAGTTGTTCCTCACCCCATGAGAGACACGAACCGGGGTGATCGTTCCCTGATCTCCGAAAGAAAATACAAGTTGTTTGTTAGTAAGGGGTTACAGTTCGTCTAGCGCCGTCAGTAGGCGCTCCTGAAGGCCGTCGGGGACCTTCCCGTTGGCCAGATCGGAACAGACATCCTGGGTCAGATCGAGGGAAGAGAAGACCGACTGGCACCGCTGACAGATCACCTCGGAGCGGAATTCCGATTCCCGATCGAGAGAGGACTGCTTGGCAGCCAGCAGATCGAGACATACCTGGATCGGATACGCCGCTGCTGGAGGAGCCTCCTTGGTTCGAGGCAACCTGTCATCGATGAGCAACCTCAGTTTCAAACGAGCGCGATGAACTCGGCTCTTGATGGTTCCCTGTTCAATCCCGGTCGCCTCGGAGATCTCGGGCACCGTCATTCCAACGATATCCTTCAACACCAGTGGCATCCGGAATTCCAGAGGAAGCGCAGCAATCGCCGCTTCCATCTCGGCGACCGATTCATTTCGAATCTGTTTCACCACTTCTTCTTCCAGATCGGAAGCCACCTGTGCGATCAACGGCTCACCGAAGGGAAGTAGCTCTTGCAAGGAGCCGATGTGATCGGGTTCGCCTGCACGCTTCCTGTGCATCCTCTGGCATACCCTGGAGGCGATACTGAAGAGCCAGGTCGACACCTTCGATCGATGTTCAAAGGAGTCCCAGCTTCGATACGCCTGGATGAAGGTTTCCTGGACCAGATCCTCCGCCTCGTCGGAGTCACCGCAGAAACGCATTCCCAGGGAGAAAAGCAACCCTCCCTGCTCCTCGACCAGTCGAGCCATCGCTTCTCGCGGATCGGACGGCCACGGCTGCTCAATATCTTGCTGGTCATCCACTTCGATTCACTCCTATGATGGCAGGGCAAGTTGTGAGAAAGCTACGGTTACACCATCTCGGAGCCCGAGTCTAACACGATGAAAGGGGGCCATCTTGTCTGCCAGAGAATCCCGGATCATCCCGAAGCTCTGGAATGCCGGTATCCAACACTTGCGCCAGGTAGACCCCCCTCTGGCTCGGGTGATCACCGCTTACAACGGTCAGCCGTTGGTGATCCAGCGACGGCGCTCCCCATTCGAGTACCTGCTGCGTTCCATCATCTTTCAGCAACTCTCCGGTAAGGCGGCCGGCACCATCCACGGTCGCTTCCTGACGCTGTTTCCGATGAAGAGGGCGACTCCCGAGCGTGTCTTGCAGTTGAGACCGGCCAGGTATCGCAAGGTGGGAGTTTCCGGTGGCAAGGAGCGCGCGATCCGTGACCTGGCTCGCCATGCTCGTGATGGATCGGTTCCAGGATTCGCCGCCCTCGAGCGGATGGATGATGAACAGATCATCGAGACCATCACAGAGATTCACGGCATCGGTCGCTGGACCGTCCAGATGCTGCTGATCTTTCAACTGGGAAGACCAGATGTGCTACCCGTCGATGACCTCGCAGTCAGAAAAGGCTTCGCGATGATGCGAGGAAAGAAAGTACTACCAACTCCAAAGCAACTGACCCGCGCCGCCAAGAAGTGGCAACCCTACCGCAGCATCGGCAGCTGGTACTGCTGGCGTGCGACGGAGATGTGAGCGTTACTTCTCTTCCAGCAGGAAGGAAGTGGGTGGATTGTGCTCCCATCGATCGAAGTCGTCGTGCTGCACTGCAGCAGCGGCAAGGTGGATATTCTCCTCCATGTCCTGACGCGATCTCCAGCGGCACATTCCGATGAGTTGCCCTGTCTTCTCGTCCTCAAACACTCGCCCGTCGATGAATCCATCAACATCTTCCAGCGCACCCCCAAATCTATGCATCGAATCGCGCAGATGATCTCGGAATGCATCCCGGGGTGAATGAATAGACATGTGGACAAACACTTTTTATTGTCCTTCCCGCAACTCGGCCAGCTTGTGCACCGTGAAATGGACAAACGACTCCGCGGGGCCGCTCTCCTCGAACTGCAGGCCCCAGTTCAGGTGCATCTGCATGGCCGGTTTCATCGTCGGGATCATCAGTCGCACTTGATGGCCATCTGCCGACAGGGTTGCCGAGTCGATGGCCAAATCGGTGGTTCCTTCATCCCCTTGATCCAGATCCAGTTTTGGTGAGCCGTAGTTGCTGCTCCAGCGGTAGTTCCAGCCCTCCAGCTGGAAGGAGGCGGCAAGAGACTCTAGAGGCGTGGTGACTTGTTGATTGAAGGTGATCAACAAACCATCGGTGAGTGCTCTGACCTGCAAGGGATAGGGCAATGGAGAATCTGTTTTCCTGACCCGGTAGAAGCCACCCGGTTCGGTCTTGTCGGAGGACCAGCCGAACAATCCGGAGAGATAAAGACTTCCGTCCGGATGGAATCTACCGCGCATGGTGCCGGTGGGAGTCTCGATCGGCAGCGGCACGAAGCCTCCCTGATGGACGCCATCGACCTCATCTTCTAGCAACAGATACACCTCGCCGGTGCCATAGGAGAGCCCCAGTAATTTCCCCGACAGATCTCCCCACACACCTTCGGGCACCCGCACCTGTGCCGCCGGTGACCGATCCACCGTCGGATGAATCCAGCACAACGGAGGTTCGTACTCGGTTCGCATCTCATCGACACCCAGCATGACTCCACTCCAATTATTGCCATGAAAGGAACCCGCTGCGATGCGATTGATGCGATTGGCGGGCATCCAGTGGCCCTCCTGATCGGAACCCCAGGCGATACCATCGGCATCGACTGCCAGACCATTCGGTGCACGGAAGCCCGAGGCCACCATCTTTGAACTGGAACCATCCGCTGCGATCTGGATCAGCGTGCCATGCTGAGGATGTGCCGGCAACTTGGCATGACGAGCAGCTTTCAGGTAATAGATGCTACCGTCGGGGCCCTCCTGTAAACCACCTGCCGGTTCATGAAAATGAGGAGAGTTCATCGCATCGACATTGAAGCCCTCGTAGTGATCGGTTTCGCCGTCGTCGTCGAGGTCGACCAGCCGTGTGATCTGATCTCTTCCCAGCACCAGGATCTCTTCCTGTCCCGACTCGCCGCGGGTCAACAACCCGAGCGGCTGACTGAGGCCACTGGCGATGCGCTGCCAGCGGAGGTTTTTGAGCCCGGCGTCGAGGCCATCGACTCGCCAGACGTCACCGTTCCAGGTCGAGATCGCCGCCGAATTCCCTCCATCGAGGAAGTCAAAATCACCAAATCGCATCCAGGAGTTCCAGGGATTCTCGTCGGGCCAGGAGATCCTGTCGATCTCGAAGGGGTGTTTTTGAGTGATGGCGCTTGCCGATTGCAGATCGGCGATGAACTCACCGAGTCTCGATTGCGGGCCATACCACTGAAGCAGTTCTCCCTCGACATCTGAATCGGTGGAAGGAAGCAGAACCGAGGCCTTGCGCTGCCACACCGGAAACTCCCCCGACATATCGGCACTTTCGACGATCAGAAACTGAGCGTCCAGATCGCCGCGCAGCCCGTAAGCGGTCACGATCGGCTCTCCCGACTCCTCTGCCAGAGCCAGGATTCCCTCGGAGTGAATCACCTCTTTATGGATGCGGATTCCATCGATATAGCCGCTGAACCAGGGGTCTTCGGGAAAGTTCTCCGAAGTGAAGCCGATCTGGATGACGGTATTCTCGACCGGTCCACCAGGACTGAGCAATCCTTCTCCATCCTGTTTCCCATCGACATAGAGTTTGATCCTGCCTTCCCTTGGATTCCAGCTGAAGGCGACATGGTGCCAGCGCCCGTCGGTGACCTGCTGCTCACCTGCCACCGCGCCGACCCAGCCGATGTCGAAGCACAGATGTCCATCGCGGATGAAGAAGGCCTTTCCATCGTGGATCCACCGACCTTCCTCAGATGTCTGGGAAAAGAGACTGCCGTCCTTTGTCGTATGAACCCATGCCGCAAAAGTCATCGCATCGCTCGTGAACTCAAAATTGTCATGACGAGTCCACAAGGCACGGGCAGTACCATCGAAATCGAGCGCTCGCCCCTTGACCCCTCTTCTCCAGGTCACACCTTCCAGTTTCAGATCTTTCTCACCATCGACGACGCTCGCCATCGTATCGCCAGAACTCTCGTCGCAATCCCAGCCCGCCAGTGGCCGGGGAGGAGGTGCGCTGACTCTACTGACCACCACAATCGAATCGTCAGTGGAACCGACCGACACTCCCGACTTCGTCCCATCCATCTTGAACAGTTGAGGGAGATCCCGGACCTGGTGAGGAAGTTCGAAGCGATCCATTTCATCTCCAGCACTTCTGGCGATCAGATCTGCTTCATTCTCATCCCCGAAGATGGCGTTGCGTTCTCCGGCGAGAGTGATCGTTTCGGGCCACAGTGGATCACTTCCCTGGTTCCATACACTGGCTAGCGGTGACGGGTCGCGGAAATAGACCCGTTCGGTGATGACGCGGAATTTCGCCAACTGCTGCTGGCCGGTGATGGGGGCGATGTAGATGTGAACCGGAGCCGGATCTGCCACCTCTGAGCTGGCCATCAACACGACGCGGCCCTTGTGCGAGGAAACTCGGACGGAATCTCCACCACCGCGGATGCCGATGACCATCACAGGTTTCCCACGCTGCAGTATTATAAATTCGCCCTTCGCCCCCCCGATAGATGGTGAGAGAACCATCCCAGCTTCGAGGCTCAACAACGAGATCCTCAACATGTCATCGATTCCGATCAGCTGAATCGATCTCTTCCAGGCGTACAGATCTTCTCCGCGGGTGAAGGCTGCTCGCTCGAACACCCGTGTCTTTCCGATGTTGTAGTGAAGTAACACTCCATCTCGATCGCGCTGGAGCCCTTGCCAGCGCCCACCTTCGAGCGGCCCATAGGGTACCGGGCGTGTCTCGTCAAAGGTGCCCGCCTTACCCACAGCAAACCCGGGACCTGGAGGATTGATCCAATCAGTCTCTCCTGCGATGCGTGGCCAAATTCCGTGGGGCCCGTCGTAGACGATTCCGCGCAACTCGACAAACTCTCCCGACCATGCGGCTGCCCAGCGCAACTCTGCCGTGTCAAAGAGCATCGCGTGCTCTCCATCATCATCGAGCGGGATGGCGATCCCCTTGCAGGCGATATTGTCGGGGGTGACCTCGATGGCAGCAGACAAGAAGGGGCCATAGTCCATCGCCTGCCACGGTTCATCCTGTCCGTTACAGATTCCTGTCAGGATGAATGTTACTCCCAGAAAGGAGATGAAACTCAGTTCAACTATCTTCACGAGATTGCCTCCCTTCTCCGCTGAAGGAGAAATAATCCTTGAGTTCCTGGTTTCGAAAGTCCTTCGGAATGGCGATCCAGTGGTCTCGAAATTGAACGGGTAACAAATTCGGAGGATCGAGGTCTTCCTTTTGATCTGACAGGTCCAATTGTGAAGTTCCTTTCGAAGTCGATATTTCATTGCACTGATCGATCACGAAGCAAGTTGTCGGCTCGAATTGCATATGCTAGCCGCACTCTCCGAGGAATCCGACCACGAAAAGACCACGTAGATGAAGAAGAGTTCCCCGCATCGCTGGCCCTGGGAATGGCTCTTGGGGTACCCTGTCTGCAGGTCGAGCAGAGCCGGGCGATGGCCTGGCAGGGAGAATGCCGATGGAGCACCGCATCGAGAAAGACACGATGGGTGAGGTCAAGGTTCCGGTAGATCGATTGTGGGGAGCGCAGACCCAGCGCTCCCTCGAGAACTTCTGCATCGGGCATGAGCGGATGCGGCGTCCGCTGATCCGCGCGATGGGGCTGGTCAAGCAGGCAGCAGCTGCAGTCAATGCAGAACTGGGCGGTATCACCTCCGAGATTGCCAGTGCCATCAATTCCGCAGCCGAAGAAGTGATCCATGGTGATCTCGATGATCACTTCCCGCTGGTGGTCTATCAGACTGGATCCGGCACCCAGTCCAATATGAACTGTAACGAGGTGATCGCCAACCGGGCCAATCAGGCACTCGGGCAACCACTCGGCAGTCAGAATCCAGTGCATCCCAACGATCATGTCAATCACGCCCAGAGCACCAACGATTCCTTTCCTACCGCCATCCATGTCGCCTGCGCCAGTGAGTGCCACGATCGACTACTCCCCGCCATCGATGCCTTGAGGAAATGTTTGGATGAGAAAGCTGGGGAGTTTTCAACAGTGGTCAAGATCGGCCGAACTCACCTGCAGGATGCCACTCCACTGACCCTCGGGCAGGAAATCTCCGGTTGGTCCGATCAACTGCGCATCACTCAACGGCAGATCCAGGACTCCCTGACACTGGTTCTCGAGTTACCGATCGGGGGCACAGCAGTCGGTACCGGCCTCAACACTCGCCCTGGATATGCCGAGAAGGTTCCTGCGGCACTGGCGAGTAAGACCGGCATCCCGTTCATCCCGGCACCCAACAAGTTTGCTCAGCTCGGTGGCAAGGAAGCGATCGTCGGTCTCTCCGGCAGCCTCAAAAGTCTGGCCACCGCACTGCACAAGATCGCTAACGATGTCCGCTGGCTCGCCAGTGGTCCCCGCTGTGGCATTGGAGAGATTACCATTCCCGCCAATGAGCCGGGGTCCTCGATCATGCCTGGAAAGGTCAATCCGACCCAGTCCGAGGCGATGACGATGGCGTGTGCACGAGTGATCGGCAACGACGCATCCATCGGCTTCAGCGGAGCGCTTGGCAATTTCGAACTGAATGTCTACATGCCGGTGATCGGCGATTGCATCTTGCAATCGATCGACCTACTGGCCTCTTCCATCAATTCATTTCGAGAGAACTGCGCCTCGGGTATCGAACCGGTCCAGCAGCACATCGATGAGCTCCTGCACCGCTCGTTGATGCTGGTCACCGCTCTCAACCCTCACATCGGTTACGACAAGGCTGCCGACGTGGCAAAGACTGCCCATGCTGAGGGCAAGACCTTGCGCGAAGTGGCGGTGGAAAAAGGGTATTGCAGTGCTGAAGAGTTCGATGGCTGGGTCATCCCATCCGAGATGACTTTCCCAGCCAACTGAAACCATCTCCGGGGCCAGTCTAGGACCGTTCATACTCCAGTAAGTAACCCTGGAAGAGTCGCAAGTGCTCCTCTTCATCTGCCAGCAAGGTCACGCAAATATCCTCGGTGACCGGATCATCATCGCACATCTGAATGATCTTCTTGTATTGCGCCACTGCGGTCTCTTCGGTTTCGATGACTCCGCGGATCACACTGAGCACATCGGTCGGATCATCAGTGGGTTGAAGTGATTTCTGTCCCGGCCTGAATTGCATGCTGCCAGGAATGGTGCCGCCGATGATATGAATACGTCGAGCCAAAGCCTGGGCGTGTTGGGTCTCTTCGACCACATCTGCAGCGAGCGATTGCTTGATCGGCTCCGCACGGGCGCCGACAAGATTGGTCGAGGCGCAGATGAAGTTGATCACCGCTTCCAGTTCCATCCAGTAGGCGCGGGTCAACTCTGCGATCAATTCCTTGTTCATCTCGTTCCCCTCATCGATGTGGGATCAGTGACTGATCTCCGTTGTTCGATAAAAAATCAACCGGAGCGCCTTTAACGCGCTCCGGTCGTTCCTGAAGACCCGATCCGAAGATCGATTTCCATCGGTTTCAGTGACGCGTCTTGAATTCAATCACCGGAACGCTGCAATTTAACCTCTGCAGATCAAACTCAGCGAACCACCAGGTTCACCATCCGACCGGGGACCCACACGAACTTGACGATTTCCTTGCCCTCGGTGTACTCCTGCACACGAGAGTCAGCAAGGACTTGTTGCTGGATCTGTTCCTGACCGATATCGACGGCCACTTCGATCTTGCTACGAACCTTGCCGTTGACCTGCACCGGAACTTCGACCAATTCCTGCTCAAGCCAACGTGGATCCGCCTGTGGAAACTCCTCCCACATCAGCGACTCTTCATGTCCCAGTGCACTCCACAACTCCTCGGCCAGATGTGGAGCATACGGGGCGAGCACCAGACAGAAAGGTTCCAGGATCGCCCTCGGCCGCGTCTCCAGCGGATTGAGTTCGTTGACAAAAGTCATCATCTGCGCGATGGCCGTATTGAAACGCAATCCCTCGGTATCGCGATCGACCTTGTCGATGGTGCGATGCAATATCCTCATCTGGTCATCTGTGGCCGGTGCTGACAGGGTGCCGTGCAACTGATCATCCTGGTCAAAAAAGAGCCGCCAGACACGATCGAGGAATCTGCGCGCCCCCATCAAACCACCGGTGGACCACGGTTTGTCCGCTTCGATGGGGCCCATGAACATCTCGTAGACCCGCAGTGAGTCGGCACCTTGCTCTGCAATCACATCGAGAGGGTCAACAACGTTGCCGAATCGCTTCGACATCTTGCGGTGGTCCTCGCCGAGGATCATCCCCTGATTGACCAGTTTTGCGTACGGCTCATCGACGGGACAGACCCCGATGTCATGGAGGAACTTGGTCCAGAATCTGGAATAGAGCAGATGCCCGACCGCGTGCTCCGCTCCCCCGAGATACAGATCGACCGGCATCCAGCGCTTTGCCAGTTCCGGATCGACCAGAGCCTGGTCATTCTTTGGATCGATGAATCGCAGAAAGTAAGCGCTCGATCCGGCACTACCAGGCATCGTATCGAGTTCTCTGCGAGCCGGTGCCCCCGATCCTGGTACCTCTGC
>Ga0209041_1002085_pt1 | contig 11113 bp, 9 predicted proteins | sample SaaInlV_100m_DNA_4_FD_184647 | JGI IMG/M metagenome (GOLD analysis project Ga0209041, IMG submission 184647) | Marine microbial communities from expanding oxygen minimum zones in the Saanich Inlet - SI037_S2LV_100m_DNA (SPAdes) (version 2) | ecosystem: Environmental > Aquatic > Marine >... | reverse complement strand
GCGTGCGGAAAGATATAAACAGGAAGTATTAAAACAGAGCAAACGGTTTAATATTGATCCTATCATTGCGTTTGCTGTTATGGAAACGGAATCCGCCTTTAATCCCAAGGCCAAATCGCATATCCCAGCCTATGGACTTATGCAGCTTGTGCCAAAAAGTGGAGCAAGGGACGCTTATCTCTATGTCTATAAAGAAGATAAGTTTATTGATGGAGATTACCTATACCAACCCGGGAATAATATTGAGCTGGGTTGTGCCTATCTATCAAAAATTAGGCATCGATATTTTAAATCAATCAAGGATGATGAGCGCGCTTATATATGTGCGATCCCTGCTTATAATACAGGCATAGGTAACGTAGCAAAAGCTCTTGTGAATCAGCCTAAATTGAAACCTGCCTCTCAGAAAGCAAATTCAATGACTCCTGATCAATTGTATAATAAACTGCATAAGGATTTGAAATACAAGGAAGCCCGTGACTATTTAGAACGGGTCTGGACACGTAAAGATAAATATAGGAATCTTATCCAATGAGAAATAAATCAATCATCATAATTTTAAGTATAGGCTTGGTTTTTGCCCAACAGTCTTTTGAAGAATATAAAAAACAACAAGCTGAAGCTTTCAGTCAATATAAAGCATCAGTTACTAAAGAATACGAACATTACGAGCAGGCAGAAAAGGCAGCTTATGCTCAATTTAAAGAAGATGTGGAAAAACAGTGGGAAACATTCAGAAGCTCAACAAAAAAAACCTATGTTTCTTATGACGAAGATCTTCAATCTAGAGCTTCAATTGATTATGAAGATGGAGAAATTATGGTCGAAATCATTCTTGAAGAAGATGAAATCAAGGACTCCTACAATGATATCAAGAAAGAATATGAAGAAATAGACCATTTCGGGTATTTCCGATCATCTTTACTTAGAAATAATTTAATGTTTGTTTTAAAACCTTTTTTTATTTTGTATGATGTCAATGTACATCTTGATAATCTGAAAGGGGAAAGACCTACATTAGCAACTGCTCGAGATAAAATTGCAAATGCAAAACTAACAAAAAAAATAACAGGCTTAATTAATGAAAAAGATGAAAATGGAAAATCTATTCTCCATAACCAATTAATTAATGCAAAAGGAGTCGTTGTAGAAAAAGGCGGGATGGCACTGGATTTTGCCAAAAAAGTCACAAAAAAAAATATGGCAAAGAAAAAGAAATATACAGGAAAAGATGGAAAAAAACGATTTTCTTTCTCCTTGAAAATTCCATTACGTCTCAATCATCAAAAACATCGTTTAGGTTCGTATAAAAAGGAAATAATCAAGCAAGCCAAACGATTTAAAATTGATCCAGCTATTGCTTTGGCGATTACTGAAACAGAATCCGCTTTTAATCCAAAAGCTACATCGCATATCCCTGCTTATGGTCTCATGCAACTCGTTCCAAAGAGTGGTGCCCGAGATGCTTATCTCCATGTATACAAAAAGGATAAATTTCTAGGGAAACGATACTTATATAAACCAGATAATAATATTGAATTAGGATGTGCTTATCTAGCCAAAATCCGCTATAGTTATTTTAAAAAAATAAAAGATGATGAAAAAGCTTATATATGCACTATAGCAGCCTATAATACTGGTGCAGGAAATGTAGCAAAAGCTCTTACAAATACAACAAAATTGACACCTACTGCCAAAAAGGCTAATTCAATGTCTTCAAATAAATTATACAAAACATTAAGAAAAGATTTAAAATACCAGGAAACACGAGACTATCTTGAGCGAGTCTGGACGCGAAAGGATAAATATGATATTTAGTTTTTAACACTACTAAGATAAAAAGATTTAACTGATATAATGAAAAATTTATTTATACTACTTATTGTTTCAATAACAATGATTTGTGCTCAGGACATACCTGACTGGATAACAAATATACCATATGACGATGACTATTATTAGGCACGTGAAGAAATCATGACGCTTAATATGAATGAATCGGAATATAAAACGAAGGTCAATGAGCAAGCTTTATTGACGATTTCAATGCATGCAATGAAATTTCTGGCCGACAAAGGGTTAACTGATATTACAATCTTAGAAGATCGTGGGGGTATTTTGGCTCGACCTTATGGTGTCAATTCTTTTTTACCCAGGTTATTTGTTATTGATAAATATCAGATCGTTCAAATGGATGAAGGCGGTTTATGTCCCACCTGCATCCAGGACGAAGTAGGTGCAGTATTGGATAAACTTATTAATGAATAAACAATTTCCATCTTCTTTTCTTTTTATCCTGCTGTTTATGACGTTGGGCAGCCGTTTTTTACCCGCCCAGACCATCTCCAACGTCCAGGCCCAGCAGGAAGGGTTGGGAATCATCATCACCTACGATATGGCAGGGCAACTGCAGAAAGGTGGTGAAATAAAGGTGGGTTATTCCGCCGATGGGGGACGGAACTACAAACCCATATCAGGTGCGGAAGGCGATGTAGGCAAAAACGTAAAAACCGGCACCGGCAGGAAGATTTCCTTTCTGGTAACTGATGCCCTTGCCGGGAAAAATGCAAGTTTTAAGGTGGTTGTTTTTTCACCCCCACCCGGCATGGTCTTTGTGGAAGGCGGCACCTACCAGATGGGGAGCAACAGCGGCGACGATGATGAACAACCCATTCACACGGTAACGGTGAGCAGTTTTTATATGGACAAAACGGAAGTAACACAGGCGGAATACAGAAAAGTGATGGGTAAGAATCCATCCCATTTCAGCGGCTGTGACGACTGCCCTGTGGAAAGTGTAAGCTGGCATGACGCAAATGCATACGCCAAAAAGGTGGGCAAACGGTTGCCCACAGAAGCGGAATGGGAATATGCCGCCCGTGGCGGAAACAAAAGTAAAGGCTACACATACAGCGGTAGCAACGACCTTGATGCCGTGGGATGGTATGATAACAATTCCGGCAGTAAGTCCCATCCTGTGGCACAGAAACAGCCTAACGAACTGGGCTTGTATGACATGAGCGGAAATGTATGGGAATGGTGTTGGGACTGGTATGGCGATTACTCAAGTTCATCGCAGACTGACCCGCAGGGCTCAAATTCAAGAGAATATCGCGTTCTTCGCGGCGGCAGCTGGTACTCTGACGACTACTTCTGTCGGGTTGCCAATCGCAGCTGGGGCAATCCGGAATTCAGGCTCAACTACCTCGGCTTTCGTTTGGTTCTTTCGCAGGACTTGTAGCCCCCTTATCCCCCAATTCCGCGATAGCGGAATTAGAAAATATTTTGAAAATAAAAGATGAAGAAACTGGAAAAAGCCGGTGAATTATTAGTTATACAGAAATTGTATGATTATTTGATATGGGTCAGCCCAATAATCAATCGGTTGCCCCGGGATAAAAAATATACCATAGGAGACAGATTATTGAACAGGCTGTATGACGTGCTGGAAGATTTGATTAAGGCAAAATATAGAAGCCGAAAAAAGATAGAATTGTTGGAACAGGCAAATGTAGGATTGGAAATAGTGCGTTTTTATCAACGGTTAATTTTGTCTGATAACCTTTGGGACAGGAAACGATATCAATTTGCTTCCAAATCAGTGAACGAAATTGGTATTCTTCTTGGAAAGTGGGTTTTAAGCATAAAGGATACTAATGAAAAGAGTCGGTAATTTATGGTCGAATATTATAGATTTTGATAATCTATTGTTTGCATCATGTAAAGCTCAAAGAGGTAAGAGATTTCAAGATGACGTTTTACGGTTCAATTATGACTTGGAAGCGGAATTATTTGATATTCGGAACGAACTAATGGAGAAGACCTATCAGCCCGGGGAATACAAAACGTTTGAAATATACGAACCGAAAAAACGCATGATATCCGCCTCCCCTTATCGGGATCGGGTTGTTCACAACGCTTTGTGTAATGTCATTGAACCCATCTTTGAAAAGAGTTTTATTTATGATTCTTACGCGAACAGAAAAGAAAAAGGGACACATAAGGCATTAGACAGGTTTATTAAATATTTCCGTTCAAGCCAATATGTCTTGAAATGTGATATTGTAAAATATTTTCCATCCATTGACCATGAAATTTTAAAGAATCTTCTTCGCCGAAAAATAAAATGCGAAAACACGTTATGGTTGATTAATTTGATCATTGACAATAGCAATCCGCAAATACCCGCAAATGAATATTTTGAAGGTGATGATCTTTTTACACCTTTTGAAAGAAAAAAAGGGTTGCCCATCGGCAATTTAACAAGCCAGTTTTTTGCAAATATCTATTTGAACCAATTAGACCATTTTATCAAAGATGAATTGGGTATAAAAAAATACGTTCGTTACGTGGATGATTTTGCAGTATTCAGTGATGATAAGCTTTTTTTGAAGGAACTTCGTCAAAAGATTGAACTGGAATTGGAAAAATACCGTCTTCGTATCCACCCTGTAAAGAGTCAAATAACGCATGCAACATACGGAGAGAACTTTCTTGGGTTTAGAATATTTCCTAATAAAATTCGTGTTAAAAGTGATAACTTGAGACGGGCAAGAAGACGCATGAAAGATTTACAGGATGATTATAAAAATGGGTTGAAGGGGATGGATGAGATTGGTCAATCTATTCAAAGTTGGGTATCGCATTTGAACTATGGTGACACGTATCGTTTGCGAAAAGATATTTTTAGAAAATTGGTGTTTAGCCAATGAGGATAGGCAGAAAACCAGACGCGTTCTTCGCGGCGGCAGCTGGAACAATAACGACAACAACTGTCGGGTTGCCAATCGCAACAGGAACAATCCGGACAACAGGAACAACAACAACGGCTTTCGTTTGGTTCTTTCGCAAGTCTCTTTTTCGCTTGTTTTGTTTGAAGGGATTCAAATGATAATGCAAATAGAGGAGTCCAGCCCTGTTCTCGTGATTTTAAAAAAATCCAAAAATACTCAATATTGTGTAAGGCAAGTAATGAGAATGAACGTGTTGCACAAAAGCAAAATTGTGATTAATAGGAGGTCTGTAATGATTATAATAAAACGTCGATTTACTTTAGTAGCCATCGTCATGTGTCTGTGCATGGGCATGCTTTATGGCCAGGATAACATAAGCGGCACTATAAAAATAAAAGGCATTGACGACATTGCCCGGGAGCGCAGCCCGGAATTGTTCCTGCCCCAGGACGAATTTGAGACCAATGCGGAATACAACCAGCGTGTAGCCCGCAAAGAAACACTTTTAAAAGATATTCGTGTTCAGTTGCTGGCAGAAACGAAAGCCCGCAAGAAAGAAAAAGGAAGATTGTCTGCGGAAAGAGCTGTGGAAGAAGAACGGCTGCTGCAGATCAAGATCGCCGAGTCATTGGCACCGGCGGAGTTTACCCCGTCTGCTCTCGGGAGCTACGACGCGGAGAATAATACGTTTCCATTTAAAATAAATTGGAAATCTTATACCGTTAACGTACCAAGGTCTGAAGCCAGAGATTTCAAAAAGGAATTTTCATCTGTAAAAGTGGAAGGATATAAGCAACTGAAACGGGATTTGATAACTTATGATTATTTTAACATGGTGGCCATTCATCCCATAACGGGATCACGCTTTCCTTTCGGCCCAACCAAAGACCTTGCAGCCGCGCCGGTGATTGCATCGAAAAAATCCGTAGTTCCCCCGGACCTGAGTATGCGAGTGGCCTTTGTAGAGCCCAACGGCAACGGCTTTTTGGATGCGGAAGAAAAGGGCAAGGTAAAAGTTTCCATTTCCAACAGCGGCAAAGGCTCCGCCATGGGTGTTTTCGTAAAACTGGATGCTGAAACTTCAAACAGGGATATTTCCGCTGGAACGTCAAAGATCATTGGTGAGATACCGGCAGGACAGACAAAAACAACGGAGTTTGAGATCAATGCGTCCAAGTCCGTCACAAGGATGGAAAACCGGTTTACCGTCTCCGCCACGGAGAGCTACGGCTTTCCGCCTGATCCGGCTCAGATCAGTTTTGAGACGTTTCCCTTTATTCCGCCTAGACTGGAACTGGTGGACTTTGGCGTCAGCACGCCCAATGAAGGCAATGAGATCCGGCCCCAGACCACCACGGAAGTCCAGGCCCGGGTGCAGAATAGGGGACAAGGACCGGCGGAAGATGTGCAGTTCAGCATCAACCTGCCTAAGGGCGTTTATTTTACGCCAGACAGCCGGCAGGACTATTCTTTTTCATCCCTGAAACCGGGTGAGTTTAAGGACCTGGAATTTTCCTTTAATACGGCAAAAACGGTTGGCAAGACGATTGATGTTTCCATTGGCTTTACGGAAGAAAGCACCACCGGGAAATTTCCCTTGGATTTGGAAGTGGAAAAACCACAGCAGACTATCCAGCAGTTGGTTGTATCGGGGCAGGAAATGGGAACAATGGAATTTGCCGATGTAGCTACAGTATCCGTGGATATTGAAAAAGACATTCCCATATCAGGACGAAAAGGAAAGCATGATCTGGCAATAGTGTTCGGTATTGAAAGTTACAAGAACGTTCCCGGCGTTTCATTCGCCAAGCGTGATGCTGAATGGATGAAAAAGTATTTTGAAAACATATTAGGTATTCCAAAGAAACAGATTTATTACAAAACAGACAGTGATGTAGGCCAGGCAGAATTCAATAAAGTTTTTGGCGAAAAAGGGTGGATTGAAAAACGCATCAAAAAAGGTAAAAGCAACGTATTCGTCTATTATGCAGGTCATGGCGCACCGGACAAAAAAACGGCTTATTTGATTCCTTATGATGGTGATCCGAATTACGCATCCCAAACAGGATATGAAATGGATAAACTCTATGAACAGCTAGGCAGTTTCGAAGCAAAATCTACAACCGTTTTCCTGGATGCCTGTTTTTCCGGAGCGAACCGCGATAATGAAATGCTATTAGCCGATGCCCGGCCTGTATTTCTGGAAGTGGATGCATCTGCCACGCGGGACGTGACGGTCTTTTCCGCTTCCAGTGGAAGTGAGATCTCTTCCGCCTGGCCGGAGAAGAAGCACGGCTTGTTTTCGTACTATTTGATGAAAGGTATGCGCGGCGACGCGGATGCGAACAAGGATAACCAAATTACTGTTGGCGAACTGGGTAATTACGTAAAAGAGAATGTCTCTGATATGGCGGGAATGCTAGATAGAGAACAAACTCCGGGATTGCAAACGTTGGATAAAGAGAAGGTGTTGATTAGGTATTAAGCTATTATACGTAAATAAAATGAGATCATTGATTACAATATTATTTTTTACTGCTCTTCATCTTTCAGCCCAATCTGGGGAAACCTTAAAAGAACTTGGAGATGGATGGTATGAAGTTATGGGTACGTCATCCCTGGAAAATCTAACACTGGAACAAGCCACGCGAAAAGCCCAAGACAATGCCTGCAGGGAAGCGATCGAACATTTCAGCGGGGTGCAAGTATCATCCAGCTCATCTTATGTGATGGGTGAGAGCGAACGTATGGATATAGATAAATATTCCCAGATTATTAATTCTGTATCCGCTGGTCTCATTCTGGAGAAGATGCCATTAATAAAACCAAGAATAATACCTGGTAGTACGGATATAGAAGTGAAACTTAAAGTAAAAGTGGGCCAGCAGAAGGGGAAACATGATCCAAAGTTTAAGTTAAGATCGAGCCTGGACCGGGAGTATTACAAGCACGGGGAAGAAATGACCATATCTGTTACTCCTTCTATGGATTGTTACCTGAATATCCTGAATTTTTCGTCAAATGATTCTGTTTATATACTGTTTCCAAATAAACTGCTTAAAAATAATTTTATCAGGTCTGGTCAGACATTTTTACTGCCCAGCGAGGAGGATCGTGATCGGGGCATCCGGTTTCGTGTTGGCCTGTTGCCCGGTAAAGATGAAGATTTGGAAATGATTAAAATATTAGCAACCAAAGAAAACATACCATTCACTGCGCTTTCATCGATCAGTACCATCGGCACCTATGAATCTACACAGTCTGATATCATTGGCTGGATCATTGATATACCCAGGGACCAGATGGTGGAATCGGATCTGCAATATTGGATTCATAAATAATGCTTATGGGTGAAACAATAAAATATAGAAAGATTTTCACATCTAGGAAGGACGGATGTAATCATCTTCCATTAATAGTAAGGTTGAAAATAGAAACTAATCTTTAAGGCGTAATTAAATTCCCGAATATAGCATCCAGTGTAATTTGTCTGGATTTACCAGATTTTTTATTTTTTAGTGTACAATACCAGAAAGGAAATAGAACCAGTTCAGCATTTTCTACACGAACGTTAAACTTGCGTTCCATGAGGTGCTTTATTTCTCTTTGATCGATTTTAGTTCCACCGATCGACCGGAAATCAAAATGAATATCTGATTTGTTTTCAGTTTCCAATTTGCAAACATCGTCTAGGTCTTTTATTTTATGCGGATCGATATCCACGACAGAAGAAAATTCAAACTTTTTGTTCTGCACAAACATGAGATCATGTGATTTATAATGCAAATATAAGTTCTCTGCAATTTCGATCTCTTTCTTTTTGAAAAATCCTTTTTGCTCCAAAAAAACAAGTTTAACAAGTATAATAGGAAGATAGTTGAAAGATGAGTCAGATAGGAGCTCAGATTTTATCAGGGAACCCTCAAGATACGGTTTGACGAATTTTTCTAAATCACGTTCAAAAATAACATGCCTTGTAACGAGAATGTCATCAGCACTGGTGTTTTTAGGAACAGCTGGCTTCGATTCAACATCTTCTTTTATGGGCGCTGGGGTTACTTCGTCTGATTCAGGGATAATGTCCGCTTGCATCACTGTTTCGGCTTCAGCAGCAGATTCTTCTTCAGTTTGTTGTGAAATTAATGCCTGTAATTCTGCTTTAATCTCAGGATTGATATAATCTTCCAGTTGCTCCTCACTCAAGGTCAAATGCTCAGTGAGTAACCTTCGAGTGGTGACCTCTTGAACTTTATTATCATAATCCGGTGATATCAAAAGGAAATGCCCGGGGCTTAATCCGGGTAATTTTGAAATTACTCTGTCCGTATCAGTTTGAATAGAGGCTTCCAAACGAGGTTGAACTTTTTTTAGATCTTGTTTTTGAGTCAAACTCCCTAGATTAGTTGTTGAAAATTGAGCAATTGCTTTATAATCGATATCTCCGGGGTTTTGTGTAGCAATGAGACAACCCACACCATATTTACGCGCTTGTTTGAAAAGCAGCATCAAGCTATCCTTACACGCCGGTTTTCTCACCGGGGGGATGAAAGGAGCGATTTCATCTAAGTAATATAAACATTGTAATCCTTCCTGCCCGCCTTTAAGCGGATGCAGCAACATCCATTGATACATAAGTTGGGTAATACTGGATACAAAAAACTCTTTTTCTTCCTGAGTGGAAAGCGTATTGAGATATATGACCGAAACCCGGGTTTTCTCACTGCTGCTGTTTAACCCTAAAAGTGTATCAATATTCGCAGGAGTCCCAGTTTCAAAAATGAGTCGTCGGGATCCAATAGTCAATAGACTTACTTTCCGCACTAAATCCTTTAATAATTTAGGGGTGCTTATCAACTCGATTCTATCGTACACTTCTTTAGGCAATTCTTTTAACAGGCCAATCAGGTTTTCAAATTTTCCCAGTTTAATCTTTTTTTGAATACAATGGCTGAATAATTCTGTTAAGACAGAATCCACAGCTTTACCGTCATCGCTATCCAAATCAAATCCTAACAACCCGGCTAGGTTTTTTGCCGTTGATGATAAAAATCGGAGTTGATCTTCAGGGCTTAATTTTTCAATTCCATCAAACTGCAAAGGATTGATACAGAGAGGTAAACCTTTACTGCTTCCAGGTGTCCAGATCAAAACTTCAGTATGATCTGTGTAGGAATCGTATATAGCCTTATCAATCCCATATTCAGCCAAAGAATTAAAATCAGCATTGGCTGCGAGACTGGCAATATCACCTTGTGGATCAAATGCGATGACAGGGATATTTTGTCTGGCAAATTCTTCTACCAAAACTTTGCTCGCAACTGTTTTTCCAGATCCAGATGACCCAAAACAGGCAAAATGCCGCTGCATAGATTTTACGCTGAGTTCAACCGGTTGGTCGTCTTTTGTTTTTCCAATAATAAATGACATAATGATTAAATTTCCTTTTAATTCATTAAATATTCATAAACAGTCCGATCTGCAATCCTAAACCTGTCATATCTAACTCATCATAGATAGGGAGACCCAGTTCTGTTTCATCCACATTTGCTTTCATTTTTGCTGATCTATAATAGGCTTCTATTCCAATACTGGATTTTTCACCTAAACCTAGACTAGCGCCCGCTCCCAAACCCCATCCGAAGCCATTAAAAAACCTAAACGTTTGTTCTCCAGTGACATAATTTGTTTCATTATTAAATAGAATATTCCAGCCAAGTGAAACATTAGTGTATGGACTAAATGCGCCTAGCTCAAATGGGAGCATAACTCTCACTGTTCCCATTAAAGGAAGCAAATAAGAGGTCATGTCTATTTCTACTTGTTTGGTAGTAATTGCTTGTCCCAATCCTGTTGTATCCGCTATGCCAACCGATGATACTTTTATATAATTGGTCCAAAATGCATCCATTCCGACACCAGCAGATACCATATCATCTATATAGCGATAGTAACCATAGCCAATACTTAAGCCACTTTCTATTTCCGGCGGTGAATACAGCCCAAGTGAGATTTTATGTTGAATTGTTGGTCCTCGATCAAATATCTGAGCATTCAAGAGTGTGAATAATGTTGAAATAAGTACAATACTATGCTTCATCAATTACGTATCCTTTTTCGATAATAGTAGTGGTTGTGCAATTTTATATATTTAATATACATCTGCATTAACATATTTTTTTGGCATCATAGTTATTAAATCTACAAAAAATATTCCAAGTTTTTTGACTTATTTTTTCTCTCTCAACTTTTAATCTTTTTATTTCTCTTTTAAAAAGTTCAGGATTATCGATGTATGTTAACTCATTCATACCCAAATCTACCCATCATCCCACAAACCAAAAAACCCACGAATGTGGGGCTTTGGGTCTATGATTTATAAA
>Ga0209041_1002072_pt1 | contig 11174 bp, 7 predicted proteins | sample SaaInlV_100m_DNA_4_FD_184647 | JGI IMG/M metagenome (GOLD analysis project Ga0209041, IMG submission 184647) | Marine microbial communities from expanding oxygen minimum zones in the Saanich Inlet - SI037_S2LV_100m_DNA (SPAdes) (version 2) | ecosystem: Environmental > Aquatic > Marine >... | reverse complement strand
ATTTGAAATTTCTAAAAAAATTTATGAAAATGTTAATGGAGGAAATCTCATTCGTGTAAACTCTCCAAAAATTGCAGAAGTAGTCAAATCATTTGAAAATGCATTTAGATTAGTAAATATTTCATTAGTTAACGAATTAGCAATACTATGCGATAAATTACAAATTAATGTAAAAGAAGTAATTGATGCAGCTGCAACAAAACCATTTGGATTTATGGCACACTATCCAGGAGCTGGTGCAGGAGGGCATTGTATTCCAAAAGATCCAAGATTTTTGTTAGAATCAGCAAAAAAACTTGAATCAAAATTTGATACAATTGAGCACGCATTAAAAATTAATGACGAAATGCCAAAATACATTGCTAGCGCTATCGACAGAGAACTTCATATTCATGGTTTGAGTAAAACTGTGTTAATTTGTGGTTTGTCATATAAAGCAAATGTTGAAGATATGAGAGATTCTCCTAGTTTTAAAATTATTAGAGAATTAAAGAATAAAGGCATTGAAGTTTTTGGTTATGATCCATTTTTTAATCCAAACTTAATTGAAAAATATTTAATAGAAAATCACATATCAAAACTAAATTTTACAAAATTAGATAATTTGAATGATGAAACGGTTAAAGAAATTAGTTGTATGTGTATAGTTCAGCATCATGGCGAAAACGAATTAAGAATAAAAGAAATTTATGAAAAATCATTGATTCCAGTAATATATGATTGTCAAAGTAAACTATTGAAAAATACTCAATCAAATTCACATTTAGAATTTCTAGGAAATTAATTTCAATACAACAATTCTGTTTCTTTTTCAAATTCTATTTCTGAAAAATTTTCAAACCAAAATAATGCTTGTAAAGAAAACATTGATGCCCAAGAATTAACTTTTAGAGTTTTTTTCCATCCAAAAATAGATTTTCCAAATTCTTCATAAAACCCGCCATGAACAAATTTATTAGTATTTTGTGCTTGTAAAGAGATCAAAAATGATTTCAATTTTGTAATTTTTGGATCAAGATTTTTTTGTTCCAATTTTGCAATTAAAATTTTAAGTCGAATTAACTGTGCAATTGGATAACTTGATTTTGAATGATATTTTGAATTAAACCATAGATCTATACTGCCATCAGGTTGAATTTGATTTTCACACCAAATAATTGCTTTTTTACAACTATTGAGATAAGTTTCATCTTGTGTCACATTGTAAATCTGAATTAAACCTTCTAAAGCATAGAGTAACGTATGAAGATTAACGACTTTGTTATCTTTATGAAGTAAAATACTTCCATCAGGTTGTTGAAATAAAATTATTGAGTTTGCAATTTTTTTTGCTGCATCTAACATATTTTTATTATTTGTAATTTTATAAAGTTGTAATAATGGAATTGTTAATTTAATATGTAAACATCCAGATTTTTTATACCAAACTTTATTATCAATTTCAAATTCGTCAGAATCTAGATTTTTTACTGGTTTTACAATACCATCATTTTCAAGTGTCTCAGTTAAAATCCAATTATTTAATTTCTCTGCATATTCAAGAAATTTATTATCTTTTGAAATTAAATAACAATCCAACAACCCTTTTGAACAAATTCCTGTATCAAAAGAATATACATATTTTTTAGTAACACCTTCTGAAGAAATTCCTTGAATAATTCCACCAAAATTTTCATATAAATCAATTAACCAATCACATGAAGCCTTTGCAAAATCAATGAATTTTTCATTTTTTTCATGTTCATACAGAAATCTCATTGTACTTGCATAGTATCCAGTAATTTCAGGATACAAAAAAGTAAATTGTTTGTTTTTTTCATCATAAAATGAATGAACACCACCAAAATTTTGATCAGATTGTTCTGATACAAATATTCCTGAATTTAGTAACCAATTCTTTGTCATTTCAAATGAAGAATTCAATATGAGGTAACACTTTTTTTGTTCCTTAAAAAGCCTAAAGATATTGAAAATTCTAGTTTTAGTATTTCATTTTCCACCGATTAGTGGAGGAGGAGTCGTAGTAATTACAGACATAATTAACAAATTTGCTGAATTAGAAAATGATGTAACAGTAATTACACCAAATCTAGATTGGAAAGGAGAAATATTTAATCCAAAAATCAACCCAAAAATTAAAATTATTAGAACCGAAACACCATCAAAAAATAGAATTAAAGTAGCTGCAAGAAGATGTCAATCTAATATTAAAAAGAAATCAATAGAAATAGGAAAATCAGATTCATTTGATTTTGTTTTTACAATATTTCATCCATTTCACCTTGTTCCAAAAGCTGCTGTAGAAGCCGCAAAAAAATTAGACATTCCGTCAATTGTTAAAGTAGATGATGCTATTTATGAAAAAGCATCTGGAATTAAATCATTACAACGAAAAATTGAAAAAGTGATTAATGGAAAAACACTTAGAGCTGGGACAAAAATACTTGTTTCAAATAATGAAACAAAAAAAATAATCATTGATGAATATAATGTGATGCAAGAAAAAATTTCAATAGTTCCAAATGGAGTGGATCTATCTATGTTTAATATTACTAAGAAGAAAAATTCAAAAAAAGTAGTTTTTGCCGGTGCAATGTATTATCATAGAGGATTAGATGTTTTACTAAAAACAATTCCATTAGTGATTGAAAAGATTCCGGATGCAAAATTTGTTTTACTTGGTAGCGGAACCGAGATGGATAAATTAAAAGAAATAGTTTCTAAGAATAAGTTAGATAATTCAGTAGAATTTAAAGGATGGATAGAAAGAGAGAAAATTCCTGAGAATATTGCAGATGCGTCAATTGGAATTGGGCCACTTCGATTAACTGAAGTAACATCTAGAGCTTTACCAATAAAGGTTTTAGAATACATGGCAGTTTCATTACCCGTAATAGCTCAAAAAGGAACATTACCTAATGATGTTTTAGAAAATGAAAAAAATGGATTTTTTATTGAAAATCATATAGAATTAGCAGAAAAAATCATTTTATTGCTTAATGAACCAAAAAAAGTTGAAAATATGGGTGCACATTCATTAAAACTTGTTCAAAAATTTTCATGGGATCAAGTTGTCGACTCTGTCATAAATGAAGTTAAAAAAATCTAAAAACTTTTTTTTAATATATTAAGAATTTTTTTACTTGCATCCCCTTTTCCGTATGGTGTTTTCTTAGAATGAAGTTCAGGGTTTTTCATGGTTTTTATTATTGAATTTGTAATACTTTTTTCTTTTAATCCAACAATTTCAGCCAATTGATTTTCAACAGATTCTGGTCGATCTGTAGTTTTTCTAACAACTAAAACTTTTTTTCTAATAATTGGAGAAGTTGCTTCTTCTTGAATTCCACCAGAATCAGTTACAATAAAACTACAATTTTTCATTAATTCTAGCATTTCAAAATATCCAACGGAGTCTATCATTTGAATATTTTGATTTTGATCTAATTTATTAAAAAAACCAAATTCGTGAAGACGTTTTTTTGTTCTAGGATGAATTGGAAAAATAATTTTTTTATTAGAATTAATTAAACCTTTAAGAATTCTAGATAAAGTTTTTCTATCATCAACATTTTCTGCTCTATGTAAAGTTGACAAAACAAACTCAGTTGATGGTATCAATAATTTTGATTTCTTTTTAGAAATTTTAGAATAAATATTAATTGCATCAATAACAGTATTCCCTGTTACAAATATTTGTCCATGAACTTTTTCAGAAATTAAGTTAAATTTTGTGTTTTTAGTAGGAGTAAACAAAAATTCAGATAAGTGATCTACTGCTATTCTATTATGTTCCTCTGGCATTCTCCAGTCATTACTTCGTAATCCAGATTCAACATGACTAATTGGAATATTTGATTTTAAGGAACAAATACCTGCAGCTAAAACTGTATTAGTATCTCCTTGAACCATTACAGAATCAAAATCATCTTTAATGAATATTTTAGATAATTTTTCAATGATTTCACTAATTTGTAGTTGGGGATTTGATTTTGTAATATTTAATGAATAATCAGGTTTTGGTAAATCTAATGCATGCATAAATCCCAATCCCATTTTTCGATCATAATGTTGACCAGTAAAAATTATAGAACAATTTTTGGGACCAATTTTTTTAATTATTGGTGCAAGTTTGATTATTTCTGGTCTTGTACCTAAAACTAGCGCTATTTTCATTTTATTTCAATTTCCCTATTCCATAGATACTATTATTGGTATAGAATGTTTGATTGGTGAATTTTTTATTAAAAAATAATTCTGAATATATACATTAAAGTAAGAATTCATTCAATTTTTTTTAAAGAAATGAAAATTCTATTTATTGCTCCAAAATATTCTGGTGGGATTGGTGGACATGCATTTAGAGTTGCTGAAAAATTACGAGAAGAGGGTTTTGATGTCAAATTAATGCATACACCACACATTCCTATTAAAAAATTAAAAAATCCTAGTTTTGCAATTATGAGTTCATTAAAAGCAGTTGTAAGCAGAGAAGAATTTGATGTAGTTCATGCATTTAACGTTCCTTCAGCTTTTGCTATGAAATATGTCAAGGCTAAAAAGAAAGTTTTGTCAATTCATGGTGTTTATTCAGAACAAGTTGATGCATTACATTCGGATACAACTGCTGCAATGGCTAGTTTTGCTGAAGCAAAAGTTTTGGAGTGGGCAGATAAATTAACAACTGATTCAAAAATAGTACAGAAAAGTTATAAAGAAAAACGTGGTTTAGATTTTGATTTTTTATATGCACCACTAGATGTTTCCAAATTTGATATACTTGATGAAACTTCAAAAATTAAAAATCAAATTGTGTATATAGGAAGAGATAGTTATGAAAAAGGTATAGACATTCTACGAGAGATTGAATCAAAGATTAATGGTGATGTGATATACTGTACAGAGTTAAAATGGAAAGAAACAATGAACATACTAAAAAAATCAAGTATGTTGGTAATTCCTTCAAGAATGGAAAGCATTCCACAAGTTATCAAAGAAGCATTTTTTCTAAAAATACCAATTGTTGCTACAAACGTAGGTGGAATACCAGAGCTAATAGAAAATGATGTATCCGGAATTTTAGTAGAACCAAATAATCCAGAAAAATTATTAGAAGGAATTAATGGATTGGTTGAAAATGCTGAATTAGCACAAAAACTATCTAAAAATGGTCATGATTTTGTAATGAATAACTTAACTTGGGAAGTATTACTCCCAAAATACATAGAATTCTATAAGAATTTAATGAAATAAGGAATTAATTCAAAATACGATTCATATAACAATTAAAAGTAATACTTGAAAGCATGGAAATAAATCAAAATACGATAAGGGACATTCTCACAATGAGATATGATCCATCAATTGATATTAAAAAAGAGAAATTTTCTTGGAAAGATTTTGAACAAAGAAATTATTCAAATCATTTGAATAGAATTGAGGAGATTATTTGTGATGCAATTAAGACAGGTGTTGGAAACGAAAAACGAGTTTCAGTAGCACTTAGTGGGGGAATAGATTCAACATTAGTTATTTCATTATTGAGAAAAATTTTTCCAGATATAGGTATTGATGCAATTTCAGTGAAATTTGCAGACAGTGTTGATGAGACAAATATTGCAACAAAGATTGCTGAAAATATTAATGCAGAACATCATATCATCCCTATTGATAATTTTCTTGAAGAATTACCCAGTGCAATTGGAATTTTTAAAATGCCATTTTGGGATACTCATTGGTATCATGTTGTAAAAACTGCAAAACAATTTTCAAAAATTCTTATTTCTGGTGATGGTGGGGATGAATTATTTGGCGGATATACTTTTCGTTATGAAAAATTTTTATCAAAATTAAGTGAGAACATGATACCAATAGATAAAGCAAAATTGTATATGGAATGTCATGAAAGAGATTGGGTTTCTGATCAAAAAGACCTGTTTGGAAATAAAGTGAATTTTAACTGGAATGATATCTATTCCATATTAGTACCATATTTTGATAATAAATTATCTCCAATTAATCAGATATTTTTAGCAGATATGAATGGAAAATTACTCTTCAATTGGATTCCTATGAATACTAGTTTTTTTGAATATTTTGATGTAAAATCACTTACTCCACTTTTATCAAAAAATCTGATATCATTTGCAACACACTTAGATTACAATATAAAATATAATCAAGATAAAAATCTTGGAAAAATTCCTTTGCGAGAGATTTTAGTAAAACATGTAGATCCTAATTTTGTCACTCCTAAGAAACAAGGATTTTCAGTCAATACTGTAAATTTGTGGAAATCTCAGGGTAAGAAATTATGTGATTATTATTTGAGCGATGCAAGAATTGTCAAGGATAAGTGGATTAGTGAAGATTGGATAAAATCTCATTTTAATAAATTAGATGAAAATCCAGATGTCAGATATGTTAACAAATTCTTAGGATTATTAGCATTTGAAGTATGGTACAGAATATTTGTTACAAATGAAATGAGTCCAGAAACAAAACTAAAATTATAAACACTACTAATTTTTATGTCTGTAAAAATCTAAAAAATCAGAATTGAAAGAAAATCTCGTACAATATTTGATTTGTCCAAAATGTAGTAAAGATTTTTCATTAAAGATTTTGGAAAAAAAATCAAATGAAATTATAAATGGAATACTAATTTGCAAAAAAAGTCATAAATTTCCAATTAAAAAAGGAATTCCAAGATTAGTGATTGACAAAGAAAAAATCTTCGTGCAAACAGAGGATTCTTTTTCATCCAAATGGAGAAATTATAACAAAACATATCACACAAAAAAATGGATTGATGGACAAAAAAAATGGTTTTTAGAGAGATTTGAATGGAAAACTGAAAAAAAACTCAAAGAATTTTTGAAAACTTGTTCAACAGTGTTAGATGCAGGAACAGGAGTAGGGAACAGTGCAAAATTATTTTCATCTAATCCAAAATCACAAGTGTTTGCAATTGATGCTAGTGAAAGTATAGATTTTGCTTATAAAAAATATGGAACTATAAAAAATATTCATTTTTTACAAGCAGATATTAGAAAACTACCTTTTAAGAAAAAATTTTTTGATTTCATTTGTTCAGATCAAGTACTACATCATACAAAAGATACAGAAAGTTCCTTCAAGAGATTAACAAAACTATTGAATAAAAATGGCAAAATTTCTATCTATGTTTACAAGATAAAAGGTCCAATGAGAGAATTTGCAGATGATTTTATTCGAAAATCAACGGTAAAAATGACTGAAAAACAATGTATTGAATTTTCTAAAGAAATGGCAATTTTGGGTAAAAATCTTTCTAAAATTAAAAAGACAATTACCATACCAAAAGATATTCCATTACTTGAGATTAAAGCTGGTACTTATGATATTCAGAGATTTATTTATTGGAATTTTCTAAAATGTTGGTGGTCAGGTGATGTACCTTTTGAACAGAGTATAGCAACTAATTTTGATTGGTATTATCCAGAATATGCATATAGACATTCAACAAAAGAAGTGAAAAAATGGATTAAAGATTCAAAGTTGAAAATAACTTATTTTAACGAGATTGAAAGTGGAATAAACGTTACGGGTAAAAAATAAATTAAATTTTTGGGAAAATTTTGTAATATAAATACTAATAAAACCTGCATCGTCCGTTACAACAAATTTCATACTCTTTTTTTCAAGGTGTATCCATAAATTTCATTATTATTTCACATATTTTAAAATTAAAAATTCATTTAAAAGAAGAAAAATATCTCAAGATAAAATATTTTTATTTACTTCATATACTAATACAATGTTCATAGGTCCACCTTTTTCATTCATAAAACTAGATGATGCATAAACTAATTTTAATGGATCGTCATCTGAATTATATTTAATATTTTTACTAAGAATTTTTACAAACCCAGGTTTATAGAATGAAGAGTTTTCTTGAGTTTGAGGTTCATAATAAACTGCAGTAGTAAACGGAATCATTTTACCTAACATTGTTTGCTCATCAAAATAATTATTGGTGGTAGTTAAATCAGACTCAAAAAATCTTTTAACTGGAAAATCACCTATTTGTGCAAACCATGGGGATTTACTTTCATCACCACCTCCACCTAAAACATAAAGTTCATTATTATCATTTATTTTTTGAGCACTCAGAAATATTACTACATAATCAGCATTCATTTCTTTAAGTATATTCCAACTATTATCAGGCGTACTCATCAACATTTGTGCCATTTTTTGAATTTGTTTCGTACTCAAGGTTGCATTATCAACTATCGTAGTTCTATCAGACATTGTTGTAATCCAATAACCATAATCCCACCATGATGCAATTACTGCATTTTCAGGAGTATTGAGTTTAATCCACTCCAAAGTTTCTATCCAATCATTTGAAGGAGGATTAAATGCTGCACCTGTAAAAATTATTGGAGGAGTATCAGATGAATTTATCCAATTATAGTTTGTGGGAAAAACAAGAGGAAGAGAAAATAAAAATATGATCAGTACAACATAAGAGATTTTAATTGGATAATTTTTTTTTCCAGAAAAGTTTATCGCAAATAATTTTTTTGTTAAAATAGATAATCCAACAGATGACAACATAATTAAAGAAATAGATGCAAACAGTTCTAATCGAATAAATACTGAACTAAAATATACTCCAGTGATACCAAAAATAAGTAAAAATATAGTCATATCATTTTTTACTAAAGTTTCAGTTTGAGATATTTTTTTTGATAAAATTAACCATATTCCGATTCCAGCAAAAATCATCCAAACTGAATGAAGTAGAAAAGATATATCAGTAGCTGCAGTAGCATGTTCTGCAACTGAATCAACAAGCGGATCTGTAGTTGTAGAAAATGGACTTATTACATTTAGATATCTAACACTAGGAAGATTTACAGGATGATCAAGGTATGGATTTATTATAAATACAGATGTACCTAACACAATAATTAAAATTAATAAGACCAATCCATTTCTTATTTTGTTTTTTTCACTACTAATTTTTTGAATAAATATACAACCTGTCAAAAATATAGTTGGAAATATTAATAAAAATCCGGCTACACCAAATACAAAATTTAGTCCAGGCCTTTCAAATGAACCTGAAATTGAAAGGAATATCCCTACAAATAATGGAATAGACCATAATAGAAATTTATGATCTTTATTTATAAAAGGTAGTGCTACAATAAACATTCCTATAGGAATAATAAAAAATTGAGTACCTCCCCATGAAGACATAGAAAAGGCTAAAACTATTCCACCAAAAATAATTTTTAAAAATGCAATTTTTTTATTTCGAGATTGTATTGCACTTAAAAATAAATACAATCCTAAAAGACCATAAAAGATTCCCAATGGTTCAGACTTAAACCATCCAATAGATCCTCGTAAAAGTATTGGAAATGATATTGCAAATAATACAGATGCTATAAGACCAGCAGTTGTTCCTGCAAATAATCTAACTAATACAAAAATAACAATTACAGTTAACGAACCAATTACTGCAGGGAATAAAATAGTATAATCATATAAGGATAAATTTGATCCAAATACTTGATAAGTAATTGCAGCAGTAGCATGTAACATAAATTGTGAAGATGTTGAAATATCCCTTCCTGTAGGATACCAACTTTTATAGTCGTGCCAATCAAAATACTTAGAAAATCCATTTTCTACAATATACTCTGTAGCACGAAAATTAAAAAATGGATCAAATTCATTTAATTGGAATCCATATTCAATAGGTTGAGATCTAATTAACATAGATATTGAAAATGCTAAAATTAAAACTCCAATGATTACAAGATGATTTAATTTGAAACTAAATTTATCAGATTTAAATAAAATTGTATCGGAATGCAATATGAAAAAACTATAGTTTCAACTGTTATTACTCTTTGGGAAAAAATTCCTACATAGTTGCTTGAGATGCATCATGGAACATCTGGCTCTTTGCACAGCCAGCAGCAAGTTCATCACCTGCACCACGCCTCATAAGACCTCTGTATAGACCATCTTCAAGTTTTACACCTTCGCGTTCTTCCCATTCCTCTACAGTGATAGAATATTTCTTTTGTATTCTGTCTCTGTACCATTCTGGAATTACATTAAATGCACAAAATGGAACTATTCTAAGATCTGGAGTTACATAGTGAATGTCACATCTTTGTAATCTTTCTAAATCTTCATTGTATTTATCTTGGAAGTGCATCATACCAAGGAATAATCCTTTAACGTGCCATGAACCAACTGAATCAAATGATCTCTTCATGAGAATATTACCAAACATTTTTGCTAAATCTAATCCTGCTGGTTGCTTTTTGGTGTCAACAAATCCTTTGAGTTTTCTTACAACTTCAAGCATTGTAAAGTATTTGTTTTTACCAGAACGAATTTCTTCAGATTTATCTTCAAATAATTCTAACATTCCTTGAATATCACAGAATTTAGTTAATGGAACGAATTTCTTTGTATCAGCATCTTCAAAAATATATGTTCCTGCACCACAAGCAAAGTGAATAGACAATTCGTATTTTGGTTTACTTGAGAATGCTTCAATTACATTAGTTAATGGCATACAACTTGGAACTGGGAACCAGTCATCAACAGTTACTTGACCATCTGTTTGTTCTTCAATTCTTTGAACACAATCAGGAACTGTAATTCTGTATTTTTCACGTTCAGATTTGCCCATTCTACCAGTTAATGATACTGGTTGGAAGTTTACAGCATGAACTACATCCATATTCTTTTGTGCATATCTAATAATTCCACCTAACTCATGATCATTAATTGATTTTATTACTGTTGGAACAAATACTACAGTAGTACCTGTTTTTCTACAACTATCAAGAGCATATGGAATCTCCCAGTGGTTTTTAGGATTTGTTCTAGCAGTTACACCATCAAAAGAAAGATACAAGTTGTTACATCCAGCAAGTCTTACTTCTCTTGCTGCTTCAGGATCCATTGCGTGTCTAATACCATTTGTGTTCATTTGAATATGGTCAACGCCTTCTTCTTTCATTATTTTAATAACATCAGAAATATCATCTCTAAGCATTGGTTCACCACCAGTAATTTGCATAGAGTTTCCTGGGATTGGTCTTTCTGCTCTTAGAGTTTTCATCATACCTCTGACTTGAGTATGATCTGGTTCA
>Ga0209041_1002066_pt1 | contig 11192 bp, 10 predicted proteins | sample SaaInlV_100m_DNA_4_FD_184647 | JGI IMG/M metagenome (GOLD analysis project Ga0209041, IMG submission 184647) | Marine microbial communities from expanding oxygen minimum zones in the Saanich Inlet - SI037_S2LV_100m_DNA (SPAdes) (version 2) | ecosystem: Environmental > Aquatic > Marine >... | reverse complement strand
GTCCCAGCGTGTGCTGGCAGAGGCCGCAGAAGACGCAGAAGACGCAGAAGACGCAGAAGACGCAGAAGACGCGGGAGGCTATTCAGCCCAACGAGGGTATCGACGCACCACCCCTACCACGACGCCTCGGATCTCCAGTTCGTCGACGATGATCGGCTCCAATTCCTCATTGGCGGGTTGGAGGCGAAATTGCTTCTTTCCATCCTCTCCTGAGTGATGGAAGAACTTCTTCAGGGTCGCCCCCTCGATCCCCTCCTTTTCGAGGATCGCCACCACCAGTTCACCATCGTCCGCCACCTCTCGACGCTCGACCAGCACCATGTCTCCGTCGTGAATTCCTTCATCGATCATCGAGGTCCCGCGCACCCGCAGTGCGTAGTGGTCACGCCCCATCGGTAACAAATCGGCCAGGTCGACTCGCTCCGGCGCTTCGACCGCCTCGATCGGTTCTCCGGCAGCAATCCGTCCCAAAATCTCGACCGGAACTCGCTGCCGATCGCTTTCCTGCTCCTTGCTGCGAACCTTCTCATCGGCGAATTGGGGATCAAGAACCTCGATCGATCGGGCCTTGTACGGAACACTTTGGAGTGCTCCCTTACGCGCCAACTCCTTGATGTGTTCATGAATCGTCACCCGAGAAACATGAAAGTTCTCGGCCATCTCCTCCAGCGTCGGAGAAAGTTGCCTGTGGCGCCGAAACTGTTGCAAGAACTCCATAATTTCCAGCTGCTTATTGGTGTAGTACACGGCTTGCGCTTCCCTCCCGATCTCCGTCGGACTGATTCCACCTCTGACTCTTCTCGCCAATGACTTCTCTTACAAAAGACCGCAGTTGCACCAGATCATCCCACTAGAGCACACATAAGAACAGAAGTGCTGCCGCCGGAACGCCGATCGCCGCCAGAACCAGTTCGAAACGGGTCAGTCGATCGCCATCGATCTGCATCCCTTCATCTTTGACCTGACGCTCCCCGATGAGAGAGACGAGCGGCGACCAGATGTGCCGTCCTTCTCGGGGATTCAGGGCAGCGGGCTGCATCACGCTGGCACTTCCCTGTTGCCTGGCACACCGCTGTGAACTGGCGGTGGCGGCAATCCCCCGGCGACGAGCACGCCTCCGGTCGACTGCGGCCCAGGCCTGGTGTGCTACGGACCAGAGAGACGGGAAGTTGGGTAACTTCGGAGTGTTCGATGCCAATGTGTTCGATGCCAATGTGTTCGATGCCAATGTGTTCGATGCCAATGTGTTCGATGCCAATGTGTTCGATGCCAATGTGTTCGATGCCAATGTGTTCGATGCCCGTGTCTCGACCAGTGAATCGACCGTTGAACCGTCTCCACGAGGCGACAGCGAGCCTGACCGCGCTCTTCGATGTCGATCAGAAGAGCCCGGACGCCGGGGGCCACCCTCTGATTGCGCCGGATTGGATCCGGGCTGGAGAGGGAAGATCTCCAGCTGGCAATCGATTCGAGGGGCCCCACCAGGCGTTCCGGACATCAGGGTCTGCATCGTGTTCGATCGTGCGGTGGCGGTCGTATCGGCCGCTTGTGACGACTGCAGCGGTAATGGCTGCAGCGGTAATGGCTGCAGCGGTAATGGCTGCAGCGGTAATGGCTGCAGCGGCAAAGGCCGTTGCTGTGTTGACCGTGGCTGAGTCTTGTTCATCTGCATCTCTGCTCCAAAATTAGAGGATCGCAAGTCTCCAGGTTTGTCAGGCTCTCCAGTTCTCGTGTTCGATCTGCCTGATCTACCTGATCTGCTCGATCTGCCTGCTAGCGGTTCCGCACGGTCGAAGTATCATGTTGGCGTTCCGATCGTGCTGACTGTTGCACTGTCCTTTACGGCACTGTTCGTTGCGGTCGGCAACCCAGCATTGTTAGGGAGATCTTCGTCGAACAAAACCCTAACATCAAGGGATTCCAGGTTGCCCCCGTTTTCAGCATAAACATTTGCTACTGAAGGAGTTAAGTCTTGCCAACTCGATCCTATGTCAAAAAAAGTTCGGGTGATGTTCGGGTTTTCTTGCTGTTGTGGCTGCTGCTGGGGTTCAGTTCTCTGGGTCCTGCACCGCTCTTCGCAGCGGATCCAGTCGAGGATTTCCTCCAGTTCTTTCGTTCCGGCAGTAGCAGCGCCCAGTTACGGACTTCTGTGACCCGTTATCGAAATCCGCAGACAGGGCAACTGGTGAGTCTGGTCGGTGCGGTGCACATCGGAGAATCGAGCTACTTCCAGCGGATTCAGCAGGAGTTGGACCAGCACGACCTGGTGCTCTACGAGATGGTCGGTGGCCCGGCACCCGGCTCTCCAGAACTCCTTTCTGCAGAAGATGACGATGAGTCGCCTCCTTCCAGTTCTCGCAAAAATAGCAGTCTCGGCTTCATCTCCACCTTGCAACAGGGGATGCAGGACCTCCTCCAGCTGGAGCACCAGATGAGCCAGATCGATTACACCCGAGGTAATCTGCGCCACGCAGATCTGACCTCACGTGCGTTCGACACGGCATTGAAGATCCATGGCCTGTTCCACATCAACCCCGAGGCGTTGTTCACAGGACTCGCTCCTGCCATGCTCGATGGCATCGGCCTGCAGGCGGCCCTCTCTTCTCAGGATGATCAGACGGTCAATCGGGTGCGCTGGGTGATGGCCAAGACGCTCGCCCATTCGGTGGGACAGATGGCCCTGCTGGGGGTCAAAGATATCGAAAAACCGGAAGACCTGATCCTCGGTATCCGTAATGATCACCTGTGGCAGGTGTTTCTCGATTCGCTTCCGGAAGGTTGGCGAAGAATCGCCATCTTTTACGGAGCCGCACACCTGCCAGACATTCGCAGGAGATTACTGGAGCAAGGCTGGGTCGAGGAAGAATCGCTGTGGATTCCCGCCTGGATGATTCCAGTCGCAGATCCGCAACCCGTCGTCGAACTCCAACGACGAGCCCGTCTCTGACAGGAGGCCACTTGAAACCAGCACGCAGGGTCACCATCGCAGGGGGATCTATCACCCCGTTCATCGGCAAGTTTCATCCGGATTTCATCTGGAAGAAACACCCCGATTTTGGTCACAAGGAAAATCCGACGCTGGAACAACTACTCCACCGCGTCGCCCTTGGAGCGTGTTCCGATGTCGACATCGATCCGACACTCATCGACCGTGGATACGTCGGAAACTTCGTCGGAGAGTTGTTCTCGAATCAGGGCCATCTCGGTGCGATGACCGCCGCCGCTTCTGAAGGCTTTCTTCACACACCCTTTACCCGGGTCGAAGGAGCGTGTGCGTCAGGAGGGCTTGGCATCGCCGCTGGCGTCGACGCGATCCAGGCTGGAGCAGATCTGGTGCTGGTGGTGGGAGCCGAGGTGCAGACCACCCACAATGCCAAGGTCGGTGCGGATTTCCTCGCCCGTGCCTCGCACTATGAGAAGGAACGAGGCATCGACGAGTTCACCTTTCCTGCGATGTTTGCCCGAAGAACCATGGCCTACTGCCAGCGCCATGGGGTCACACCCGATCAACTGGCACCGATCGTCGTCAAGGCCTACGCCAATGCCAACCGCAATCCCAATGCCCACATGAGGGCGGTCACCATGACCGAATCCCAGGCGGCGGGCTCCTCTGATAGTAATCCGTGCTTCCTCGCCAACGAGGAGTTGAATCCGTGGCTACGGCTCAGCGACTGCTCACAAGTCTCTGACGGAGCTTGCGCAGTGATCCTGTGCTCCGATGACGGTCTCAAAAAGCTCGGTAAGGGTGCCGATCGCGCAGTCCAGATCACCGCCTGTTCGGTCGCCTGTGGTCCACTTGGTGCCGTCCCCGACTACACCCAGATGGATGTGACTGCAGCCGCTGCGAGTCGCTGTTATTCCGCGACCGGTTGGGATGCCACGGACATCCAGATCGCCGAGGTCCACGACTGCTTCAGTATCACCGAAGCGTTGATCTGCGAAGCGCTGGGATTTTGTCAGGAGGGAGATGGGATGAAGATCGCCGCTGACGGAGTCACTTCTCTCGAGGGATCCCTTCCCGTCAACAGCGGAGGCGGGCTGATGGCGTTTGGCCACCCAGTGGGAGCTACCGGAGTGAAGCAGATCTTCGAGATCTACCGCCAGATGAATGGCCTTTGCGGCGACTACCAGGTCGCCACGGCTCCCGAGCGAGGACTCTGTGCCAACATGGGCGGAGACGACCGAACTTCAGTGGTCACGTTGCTCGAGAGGAAGTAGGAACCCGGTGCCAGACACCCACAGTCATCTGCCGCTGGATGTTCCTGCGGCCATCTCGGCGAGACGCTCGACCAAGGATTTCCGCTCGGATCCGATCGACCCCGAGATTCTCGACCAGATCCTCCACCTCAGCACCGAAGCTCCATCGTCGTGGAATCTTCAGCCGTGGCGCATCGTGGTGATCGATGAAGCGGATTCGCGAGCCCGCTTGCATCAGGCATGCTTCGGCCAGCGGCAGGTACTGGAAGCACCCGTCACCATCGTCTTCGCCATCGACCAGGGTGCATGGGAAAAGGACATGGAGCCGATCATCGAGCAGGCGCAAGAACGTGGAGCGTGGCCTCCGCAGTACTGCGATATCGCACGTCAGGCGATTCCCGGCGGACAAAATGCACTGTCGGCGATGGGACGCCTGCGAGAGTACGCCATCAAGGATGCGATGATCGCCGCCACTCATTGCGTGCTGGCGGCAACATCTCTGGGTCTCCAGACCACCTTCATGAACGGCTGGCGAGAAGACGCCGTCAAGGAAGTGATCGGCGCCAGCGACCGGGATGAGATCGGGATTGCGGTGCTGGTGGTGCTCGGTCATGCCGACGAAACACTGCCCCACCCGGGACGGGTCGATCGATCGGAGACGGTCCATCGCCAGAGGCTTCCTCGGCCCTGACACTCGACCGAAAACTAGACCGAAAGCTCAGTGAGACCGCTGAGTTAGACCTGGCCCTCGGAACCGAGCGCGGCCTGGGAGACATCTCCTTCTCGATCGAAGTAAAATCCCACATCCGAGGACTCGATCCGGGTGGCGAAGACAAGCGATGCGATTCGATCCCGATCGGTAGCGCAGAGTCCGACAAATTTGACTCCGACCCCACCTTCCGGATCATCTCCGATGGGCACTTCTTCCACCACCCGTCCGGTGATGTCCTTCGCTTCGAGGGAGGGAACCCCGCGAATCACCAGCAGGTCACCCTTCTCCAACTCGGCATCGGTATCGATCGCCAGACCACCGGTCCCCAGATCGACCAGTTGAGCCTGATGAAGCAACTCACGATCTGGATCGTGGTATCCACCCTTCCCCAGCGGAAGATGGAGAAATCGGATCGGAGCCTCGATGGGGATGCGTGCGAAACGACGCCGTTGCTCGACTCTGATTCGCTCAGGAGTCTCGAAGAAGAGGAACCATTCGCCCAGTTCTCTTTTCTCCTGCAAACGGGTCTCGAAGTGGAGCCCCCCCAGATCCTGGCGGAAGAAGACGACCTCGAGGTCATCTCCCGGCTGCCATGAAAGGTCTGTCTGCGTCGGGTCGGAATGCTCGACGACGCGAACCGCGATGCTATGAGCATCGCAATGGATGGTGATGGTTCGTAACAGAATTCCGTCCGGCCCCTGAACCAGTAACTCTTCTTCATCAAAGGGTAATGACACCCCCTGAGAATTGGAGCTGGGCACTTCCCAGCCGCGGCGAACCCGGATCCGATCGAGCGCCCTTCTCATCTCGAGATCCCTCATCAAAGCTGGATCCTGCCCGAGAGCGAGACGAAGAGCATGCTCGAAGGCAACGCGTGAGTTGAGCAAGCGATCGGGCTCTTTCTCCGCCGAGAGTTCCAGCAATTTCACCAGCAGCCTGGTTTCGGGCCCCTCGATCCCTCGAGCGAGTAATCCATCGACGACCTTGGCGGTATCGAAGAGAGGAACGGTCCCCTTCTTCGATTCCTGAGGCACCGCCCCCTGAAGGCGGTACTTCTGCCACAGTAAGATCAGCAGCGAGAAAACTGGAATCAGCCAAAGCCAATCGAAATCGGGTGTCATCGAAGATCCTCATCCAGTTCAGCGGCACGGAACATTCCCATGCAACCACCATCGGCTCGATGAGAGCAAACCTTGAGGGGTATTGCAGATCTTTGCGGTCCTTCAGCGTCCGGCGACGATGTAACTGCCGCGGTTCTGCTCGGCCAGTTGCTCCATGAAGGTCGAGGTGAATCCGACGGAGATGGTGTGAATCGTCACCTGGCTCTCCTCATTGAGGCGTAGGATCTCCTCGAGAATTCGCTCGGTGTCGATGAAGGTACCCATGCTGGGAGCCCCATCGGAGAGGAAGAAGATGGTGTCCACCTCTCCGGCCTTCAGTACCTCGGCGAGGGAATCATAGATGTTGGTACCCCCTCCTGGCTGCAGCCCGAGTACGAATTGCTTGGCACTCTTCACCGATTTCTTCGACAACCTGACCGGTTTGGGATGGAGATTGACCGGATTGTTGCTGAATCGAACCAGGTTGAAGAAGGTACCGGGTCGCAACTTCTCCACTGCGGTGAGCAACTCATCCTTGGCCAGGGCGATTCTCTCCATCGTTTCCGATCCCCCACCCTCCCGCGGAACCGTTACCGAGGCGCTCATGCTACCGGAGCAATCGATCACGAATGCGATGCGGCGACTGACGATCTCGACTCCGAAGTAGGAGGGAGTACGAGCCGCGTCAGGATCCGCCTTCCGCACATAGGTTTGCCCGCCTTCTTTCTCCGCCTCTCGACGTGCGATCTCGACCGGGTCGTAGCGATCTCGTTCTCGTTCCCAGTACTTGCGCCAATCGGCCACCTCTGGACCGAGGTCTGCACCGGTCGCCGCAATCAAACACGCCACCACTTGCGGTAACAGCGCGCCCTTCTCTCGTTCCATCGCATCGAGCAGGGCATCGATCAGCCGCGCATCGCGCTCCTTGCCGAGAGAGCGCAACGCTGCGGATCGAACCTGCCAGGCGGGATCGACCAGCGCTTCGATGCGACGCACCAGGCTGACCTCGCTGGAGACCTTGCCAAGTGCGGTGATGACGAGGGTGCGAAGCGAGGCATCCTTGCTATTTCCAAGGGCCAGGAGCATCTCCTGCGCCTCGGTCGGATCGAGCCGAATCAGTGCCCTCACCGCTTCCCGCTGGAAATCGATGTCGCGTCTCAACTTCCTCGAAGCCAGGATGATCTCCTCCACCGATGAGGCGGAGCCCAGTTGCGCCAACGCTCTCACTGCCGCTCTCCTCAATACTGAAGAGGGATGCATCAGCAGTCCCGCAAGAATCGGCTCTGCCGGCTGGTAGTGGGCTCTACCGAGCACATCGGCCGCTGTATATCGAGCCAGCAAAGGGGCCCGATCCGCATCCAGGTTCTTGTCACTCAACCACTTCAACGCCTTGGGATCACGCACCGAACGAAGCGAGCGGAGAAGTTGATCAAACTTCCTTCGCTGCTTCTGCGGCATCTTCTCGGGATCGATCCCTTCCGGGATGAATCCCACCAGCATCCTGGTCGCCTCACGACTCCCGATCCTTCCGAGGAGATCGATCGCTGCGGAAGCCACGGCCACTTGCGATCCCTTGGCCCAGCGCTCCAGTGGTGCCAGCGAGACTTTCTCCAGATGCCGTGGCCGCAATGCGTCGAGCACCTGGCGGCGTCCGATCGAGGTCAGGGATGGCAGATGCTTCAGCACCAGCCGTGCGGCCTCATGGTCTCCCACCGCCAGCAGCGGTACCGCCGCGATCGCCTGGATGTTCTTATCTGGATGACCGAGCAACTGGCGCAGAAATCGTTCCGATTCGCGGCAACGACAATCCCCCGCCTCCTTCAGTACCTTTTCGAGATCCTTGACGCCCTTGTTTTTCTCCGCATAGGGAAGCGCACTCCAGCGAGCCAACTCCCGCTCCCAGTCCCTCACCACCTGGACCATCCGTTCTCGCGGTGGACGAAGGGTCGCCATCCGGCTCTGCGCCTTGCGCGCCGCCCCCTCCCTGGGGAACCGAGAGATGAGCCGATTCCAGGTCGAGCGAGCCTGGTCATACTTGCCCTGCTCGCGCAGGCAGAATCCGCCATCATAGAGGCACTCAGCGACCAGCGGGTGCTCGGGGAACTTCACCGGAACCTGTTCAAATTGGATCTGGGCGCCAGCCCAGTCGAACGATTCCTCGAGACAGTGCCCCAGTCCATGGAGCGCCACCGCCATCGTCTCGGCGCCGTCATCGAGGTTCAGGTATTGCTGATACCCTTCTCGGGCAGGGCGAGTTCGACCAAGCCGCCGCTGGCACTCGGAACGATACGCCAGAGCCTGACGCGCTGCGGCAGTCTCGGGCCATTTCTGACGGATCTGCTCGAATTCCTCCTCCAGTTCGAGCAATCGCTCGGTGCGGGCCTTGGCCGACCGCGGCAGCGAACCGAGGCGCTCGACCGACAGATTCAATTGATCGAGCGCGTCCTTTTCTGGTCCCTGGATCGGTTCTTCAGGAGAGTTTGCTGAGTCCGCCCCATCATCCGGCGTCGCGGGTTCCTGCAGCATCGGCTGCAGCAGGGCTGCGACGGGAGTGGGTCCGATCGTGGTGAAGATCACCAGCCACAGGCCCAACCACAATCCCCTGCTCCAGCGGGTTCGCTGGTACTCGCTCGGGAACCGGATCAGGAGGCTCGTGACCTGGCAAAAGATCAGATTCATGAAAGAACTCCCTGTACTTTCGTTCCCCGTGACAAACATCCTATGACTCAGGCGGGCATCTCTGCGAGGTGGCGAGAGATCACGATGACAGCGATCACCATGGCGCATGCCAGGCCCAACCACATCGGAGCCTTCTCACGAATCGAGGCCAAAGCAGCAGACTTTCCGACCATCGCGTTGCCGATGAACAGGATCGCCATCGCCAGCAGAAACTTGATGCCAAACAGCATGTGATAGGAGAGCCCTGCGGCTTCGGATGACTTCTGTAGTTCCGCCTTGGGCATTCCCAGAACCATCAATTGATACACTCCGGTGCCGATCAACAGGACCATTCCGATGCGCATCACCGGAGCCCAATGACTGCGAATCGTCTCACGGACCTTCTCAGCACCGGCCGCTGCCGAGACCGCTGGATGAATCGCACGCCACTGAAAGAGCAGGGTTCCCGCGATGAAAAAAGCAACGATCACATGCACCAGGGTACTGATGTCAGCTCCAGACAATGTAGTTCCAAACAATGTAGTCCTCCTGTTGGGCAATGGTTGTACTGAAAGGATTTTCCCCACATCATGCCCGCAGTGGGAGTAAATACCACCCAAGAATCAGGAGGCCGATTGTCCAGTGCGCAACTCCGTCCCGATTCATTTGTCGACAAACTGGGTGCCGCACGTGCCAGCGCCATATTGAGAACTCCCCACGGAGATCTTGCGGTCGATGCGATGAAATCCGCCATCTCCGCTGGATTTCGTATCTGCGAGTTCACCCTGACGATTCCTGGAGCACTTCAGCACATCGAGACCATCGCCTGCCAGTATCCGGATGTGACGGTCGGGGCGGGCACAATCCTGACTCCGAACCAGGCGCGGGATGCGGTCTCGGCCGGTGCTCGTTTTCTCGTTTCTCCAGTTCTCGATGTCGAGGTGGTCGAGACTGCCGCCGAACTGGGGGTCGCCATCATCCCGGGATGCAGCACCCCGACCGAGATGCTCGCTGCTCACCAGGCGGGCGCTCCCCTGGTCAAGTTGTTCCCGGGTCCGGCCGGTGGACCCCACTGGGTTCAAGCGGTTCTGGGTCCACTTCCCTTCCTCAAGATCATTCCCACCAGTGGAGTGGACTTGCATAATGCCGCTGAATTTCTGTCCGCCGGCGCACATGCCATCGGGTTTGTCGCACCGCTCTTCCACCCCGGGGCCATCGAGAAACAAGATTGGTCACAGATCGAAGATCGTGGACGTGAGTTACTCGCTGCTTGTCAACAGACTCGATAGCCTTACCCTGACACCCGTCTGAAGAAAGGAACCTGAGTGACCTATCTAGGAAAAGAAACAACATTTCGCTGGCTCGGCCACGCTTCTTTCCTGGTGGAGACACCCTCTGGCCGGACGATCCTTATCGATCCATGGCTGGAAAACCCCAGTTGCCCTGACGATTGTAAGGAGTTCGAGCAAGTCGACCTGATCTTGCTGACTCATGGACACTGGGATCACTTCAACAGTGTCGTTCCACAGGCCCAGAAACATGGTGCTCGAGTCGTGTGTAATGTCGAACTGGCACACTGGCTGAGAAAGCTCGGCCTCGAAGAAGACCAGGTGATAGAGATGAACAAGGGTGGCACTGTCGAGGTGTGCGGCCTTCAGGTCACCATGACCGATGCCCGGCACTCCTCGGGTGTGATCATCGATGACGAGTATCGATATGCCGGCGAAGCGTGCGGATTTGTGGTGGAGACGGAGAACGAATTCCGTTTCTTCTACGCAGGAGACACCTCGGTTTTTGGTGACATGGCGTTGATCGCTGAACTGTACTCGCCGTCGATGGCGATCTTGCCCATCGGAGATGTTTATACCATGGGCCCCAGAGAAGCGGCCAAGGCAGCTCATCTACTCGGAGTCCAGATGGTCATTCCGATGCATTTCGGCAGTTCTCCACGACTCCATGGAACTCCCGAGCAATTGCGAGAAGCGATCGGCAATTTGCCCATCGAGGTGATCGACATCGAACCGGGCCAGATCATCGAGTGACTATAAAAAACCGATCATCCGGTCGCATCGGTTCTCTTCTGGTGTTGACCAATCCGGGGTCAAGACGAGCCTCCGAGGTTCGAAAAGAACTCGAGGATACCGTTTCGTCTCTCGATCCAGCACCACGAATTACCTGGTGTGAAGTGACCTCTACACCCGAGGACCCCGGTCCCGTCGATCGTATCTTCATCGTCGGTGGCGATGGCACCGTCAATCTTGCGCTGAGGTGGCTCGCACAAGCAGCGGTCAAGGCACCGGCGGCAATCATTCCTGCAGGAACTGGAAACAATCTGGCGCGCGGCCTGGGGATCCCCACCACTCCTGCCCGGTCGATTGCGCTGGCACTCGATGCCACGGCCACTCGCAAGATCGACGCGGTGCGCTACACCCTCGATGATGTATCGACAGGATTGATGTTGCAGGTCGCAGCAGTGGGATTCCCGGCAGTGGTGGCGTGGAGATTTGATCGGTTACGACGGCAAC
>Ga0209041_1002035_pt1 | contig 11340 bp, 16 predicted proteins | sample SaaInlV_100m_DNA_4_FD_184647 | JGI IMG/M metagenome (GOLD analysis project Ga0209041, IMG submission 184647) | Marine microbial communities from expanding oxygen minimum zones in the Saanich Inlet - SI037_S2LV_100m_DNA (SPAdes) (version 2) | ecosystem: Environmental > Aquatic > Marine >... | reverse complement strand
ATACTTTGACATGATTGGGTTGCAATAAGCAGCTGCAAGTTTAGAGGTTAATGAAGCTTCCGCTCACGACTGGACATTGATTCAAGTTGGTAATTGGAATAGGTGATTTATCGATGCCGCCTCACTTGAGCGCAATGATTAAATCGTAAACCCTTGGTTATCAATATTTTTTGACCTAATTTTGAAGGGCACCAATAACACCTAACTATGAACTGTCCAGTATGCGACGATCCTAATATCCCGGAAGGGGCGGAGAGCTGCGAAAGCTGTGGCTCAGACCTCCGGGCATTTCAAGACATCCAGCGTGTGCAAAAGCAACGCGGAACATTCAAGACAGCGAGCATTGCTCTAGCTGCTCTATCTCTTCTTCTCATCATATTTTTAGCCGGATCAACGATGATGGCTTCGAATGGCACTGTTGATGGTGAAGTTCCTATGGAATCGGATAGCGCTGACTCTCAAGACATGGAACAGAGCGGTGACCTTCAGCAAGTTCTCAAAGAAAAGGACGATAAAATTGCTCTCCTTGAAAGTGAAGTCGAAGAACTCATTGCCACGATGCAAAGCTCCCATGAAGATGTAGAAAAGCCTGACCAAACGATTCATGTCGTGGAAGAAGGTGAATCGCTCTGGAGCATTTCCGAAATGTATCATGGCCACGGCTTTGAGCATGCTGAAATAGCTGGACACAATGAAATCGATGACATTCATCACATTAAAGTCGGAGACTCAATCATCATTAAACATTGAATCATGGCAGAAACTGAAGATCCAATTGTCACGCTCACCACTTCGGTGAAGTCATCGTTGACTCAGATTATTAATCTGAAGAACACCATTCAAGAACGAGATCGATCGATTTCAGATTTGGAAACGCGCAATCAAACTCTAAGCAAACAGCTTGATTCTGAAAAAGCGTCGGTCTTGTCTTTGACCGAAGACAAAAAGACGCTGCAGGCTGAGGTGAAGGAACAGAAGGCGGCAATTAAATCGCTTGAGACCAACGTCTCCAAACTCGAAGAGAAAGTTACTAAAGGCGCAGACGACTTAAAAGAAGCTAAAGCGGGAATCAAGGAGCAAGAGAAAATCGTAAAAGGATTGGAGAAACAACTAGAAAAGGCGACCAAGGCGTCGGAATAGGTTTCGAGTCCTTCATTACGAATATGATTATGTGTTCCATTCAGGGATGCTCATATCTTCATTGACCAGAACCATGCGGGCCCTACAGCAAGTTTGGCGGCCTCTTTCACATATATAACGATATTAGCACGGCTGATGCTGATTTCGAACCGCCTATGATTCGTCCTTATTTCTTGATTCAAATTAAATTTCTGTTGGCGTTGAAAAGGATTGGATGAAAATATTTCATCTTTAATTGAACCTCATGCTTTAGAATGGATACTACCTACAAACACATATCCATGAAATCATTACTTCTTTCTCTATTAAGCCTATTTCTAATCGGTGGAAGGCACATGATCAAGCCGAAAATTGGAAGAAAGCATCCACGTCATTCAAATCCTATGACCAGCTACAGACCGAAATCAACTCTGTTAAGCTTCAAAACATTTACAAACTGAAGAATCGAAAGATTCAGGAGCAAAAGGCATTGATCGAAGAAAAGAACCGAGAGATAACCGATTCCATCACCTACGCTAAGCGTATACAAGAAGCCATCCTCCCTCCTCTTCGATTGGTGAAAGAACGAATTGAAAACAGTTTCATCCTTTACAAACCAAAAGACATTGTTGCTGGAGACTTCTACTGGATGGAGCCAGCAGATGACTGGACCATTTTCGCTGCAGCTGACTGCACTGGGCACGGGGTTCCTGGAGCCATGGTTAGTGTGGTATGTAGCAATGCACTAAACCGAGCCGTCCGTGAATTTGAATTGAGCGAACCGGCCAAAATCCTTGATAAAACCTTAGAGCTCGTTATTGAACGGTTTGAAAAATCCGAAGAAGAAGTGAAGGATGGAATGGACATCGCCCTTTGCTCATACAATTCAAAAACCAAAGAACTACAGTATGCCGGGGCAAACAATGCTCTTTGGATTGTAACTCAACGCTCAATGGCCGAATTGGGTGAGGAAGCCGAAAACCGGAAGCTTGCTGCTGATGGCTGGAACCTTTATGAGATCAAGGCAGATAAACAGCCGATTGGCAAATACCATGATCCTAAGCCCTATTCGAATCATTCTCTCCAACTGCAAGAAGGTGATTCGATTTATATTTTTAGCGATGGATATGCCGATCAATTCGGCGGACCTAAGGGGAAAAAACTCAAGTACAAGCCATATAAAGAACTGATTCTTTCATCTCAAGACAAGTCGATGGACGAACAAAAAGAACTCTTCAACAATCAATTTGAAGAATGGATGGGCGACTTTGAACAAGTCGATGATGTTTGTATGATTGGAATGAAGGTCTGATTATCGACGAACGACTTTGTCGATAAACATTCCAACATGCAAAATCCAGCGTATTCAGAAACGGCTTCTTGAATTAATATTGCCACTTCCTCTATAAAAAAGCCCCGTATCAATCTGCGCTTATCGAAGGACGGGGCTTGCGTAGCATGGTAAGGGAAACGTCAATCTACGATTAGGCAGTAATCCTATGGGTGGATTCTGTGTAGTAGCTTTTCAACGAATTTCTTTGTGCGTAGACACGGATTCCCGTTAACTCTGATGGGAAATGCTCCCAGGTAAAAATGGCTGTAACGCCTCGCACAAATTCTTCAGACAATCCTTTGACACGAGAATCTGCCTTAAGCTCTAATTCTGGAATATTCGCAACGAAATCAAATGAGTAGATGCCATCTTCTGGAGGCATGAGGTAAATATGTGGGATGAGCTTTCCATTAGTCCAGCCAGAGGTTCGAGTGAGACCATAAGCAAAGATTTCGATCGTCGGTGGGTCAAGCGAGGTAAGAATCGTATCGACTTGTATGGTATTTAAAATGTTCTCTTCCAATGTTTTGATCCAATGATGATCCAAACATCTGAAAAGCCACAAAAAAACTCAATAGCAGAAAACCGCTAAATCCCGCAGTTGTTAATCATAACTTCGATTGCCACAATAACGGCAATGGAAGTGACCAATCCGACGGTTGTTCCAATCGCAATATTCTTCGTGCGCATTTCCACAATGGACATATCAAATCCGTGTAAATAGCAAGCTTCATTCATTCCTTCAGGTACAATTGGTGTAGGAAGTTCAGATCGAACTCCTAGATAACCTGCCCAAGCTGGCCCACAGACAGAGAGCATGCAACTGCCCGCTCCGACCAAACTCCACAATCCTTGAGGGAAAAAATCCTTAGCGTCCTGCATCCCCATCATATAGCTTCGTTCACAGTCGTCTTCTGGAAAGTTAGTCACATCAACGGACTGTTCGAAGAGCTCATCGATATCGGCCGAAGGCTTGTAACTAGTCTGAGCGCCTATGCTAGAAAATAGCAATATAAAAGTTGCAAGAATGACTAAGGTTCTCATTGGGTAGAGTGCTTTTATCAAATGTAACGCTCTTCTCACCTTCTTAGCGCGTTTTGAATCCTGACTATTTCTTGGATTGACGAATCGCTTTTTCAATTTTCCGGACAATTTCTATTGAACCCCGCTCGTCAACCTTCAAAGCAAACACAACCTTTCCCCCGAAATAATCAAAGCCCACGCTCTCCCCACCAATGGTCCAGAACGCATCGCTGTAGGATCGTGCAAACTTATTGTCCCCATAGTTGACAAGTCCAAGATTTTTAATGTTCTCAAGCTGGTAGTTTCTAACTCTTCCGATGCTATTCCAGCTTCGTTTATAGTTTAGCGCTTCGTCATTTAACTCGATGTATTCAACTCCAAAGTTGCTCCACAAAAGTGATCGGGTAGCGTAGAAGAAAAAATAGATCCAGAAGGCGGCAAAAACCAAGTAGAAGATTGATTGATCTTCCGTCATTCCTTTAAGTGCGCCCAAAAGCGTAAATACTCCACAAAACACCCAGACGAGCAGCCAACCTCCTAAAGCGATTCCTTGCCAAGGCTTAAGCTCAGGAGAAATTGAAATAATTAGCCCCTGTTCCGTTTCTTGAACATTAACTTTGGCTCCTGATTTGATCATGCTGCTCAGTTTGTCGTCAAATGTCTGAATCAAGATTGAAAGACGACAGGATTCAAACAAGAAACTAGGAAATGCAAAGAACGTTTTGGTTACTCATCGCTCTGACGATGTTGGCAGGCTCAATTAATGCGCAGGTGAAAGGCGGAGAATTTCAAAAGCTCTTCGATTGGTACGCGATGGAGAACTATTCAAAGTGCGCGTATAAAGCTGAGTCATATACACAGAAAGATAAGTACAGAAGAGCGCCTGAGCCATACCTATACATGGCCTTGTGTATGTATCAAGCGCATGTGAATCCTGACGCTTTTGATGAAGAATTTAAGGACCCAATCAAAGACGCATTGAAGTATGCGTATAAGTTCCGAAAGAAGGATAAAGTTGGTGAGCTCTACGAAGCGAATCGCCCACAGCTCAATAAAATCAGAGAAGAAGCACTCGACCGAGCCCTGTTTTATTACAACGACGGCGATTACCGAAAGTCATCCTCAGAATTCGCGCGAATCTTAAAAGTCATTCCAGATGACGTCAACGTCATGTTCATCACAGGTGTTTCCTATTCTCTTTCCAGAAATATAACCCAAGGTGAGCGACTCATTAACCAAGCTATAGATAGCCTTACTGTCTTTGATGCTGAGCAGCGTTTCGAAAAGGATAAGGTTACTCACGAAGTTCTGATCAAAGCTTTTGTCGGCTATACGTCATACTTAAATGCTTATGATCAACTTGATCGAGCGCTAGAGTTGATTGCTCTTAGCAGAAAGCTGATTCCAGACGACCCATCCTTGAAGCTCCAGTACAAAAAGCTTTACGCCAAAGCGCCAGATGAATAGGACTGATGCGGATCGACATTATTACCGTACTTCCATCCTTGTTGGAGAGCCCATTCTCTGACTCCATTTTGAAACGCGCTATTGACAAGGGTCTTGTAGAGGTTCATATTCATGATTTACGGAACTACGGACTCGGGAAGCACCGACAAGTGGACGATTATCAATTTGGCGGAGGTGCTGGAATGGTCATGATGATTGAACCAATCGAAACATTGATCAATCAATTGAAAGGTGAGCGGAGCTACGATGAGGTCATTTTTATGACCCCGGATGGTGAACCCTTTGATCAACCAATGGCGAATCAGCTTTCACTCAAAGAAAACTTAATCATTCTGTGTGGGCACTACAAAGGTGTGGACGAACGAGTCAGAGATGAGTTCATCACGAAAGAAATCACAATTGGCGACTATGTACTGAGTGGTGGAGAGCTCGCCGCGGCTGTGGTTAGTGACGCCATCATCCGGTTATTGCCGGGTGTGCTGAACGACGAAACTTCAGCCTTGTCTGACTCTTTTCAGGATGATCTATTGTCTCCGCCCGTATACACAAGACCATCAGATTATAAAGGTTGGAAAGTCCCAGAGGTATTGACAAGCGGTGACTTCAAAGCCATTGACGATTGGCGTCAAGAACAAAGCGAAGAGCGGACGAAAAAAAGGCGGCCAGATCTCTGGAATAAAAATCGTAATTCCAATTGATAAATAAAGATTAAGGCTATCTTTGCAGCCCAAATTTTTGTGGAAATGGCAACAGTAGTAATGCAAGATATCATCAAAGAAGTTGGCCCTAAGGCTGATTTACCGGAATTCGGTTCTGGTGATACAGTCGCAGTTCATTATAAGATTAAGGAAGGAAGCAAGGAACGTGTTCAGGTTTTCCAAGGAGTAGTGATTCAGAAAAAAGGGACTGGTTCTACCGTCACATTTACTGTTCGCAAAATGTCAAATGGTGTTGGAGTGGAACGAATTTTCCCATTGAGCAGCCCGTCTATTGACAAACTTGAAGTGATGAAACGAGGAAAAGTTCGTCGTTCAAAAATCTTCTACTTGAGAGATCGAAAAGGAAAGGCAGCGCGTATCAAAGAAAGATATTCAAAGAAGTCCTAAGCGATTCAACGATATACCAAGAAGCCTCGACCAACCGTCGGGGCTTTTTTTTGTCAATTAATCTGGCTAGGCCTGGTTCGCGATGCCATAAATCTTATTTGTCTTCCGAATGAGCAATGTCAAAAGCGGGGTTAGAATGATGGTAGGTCCTAACCACGCGACGAGATCGGGCAGAAAATCTATTGCGGTTACCGAGAACGCGGTGATAGTAGCGATTAAAGCTCCACCCATATTTCCTCGATGGGACTCAAACCATTTGATGTTGCCGGTTTCTATTGTTTTAATGCTTCGTATTGACTGAATAGCAAGAAAGGAAGTCAATGTCCCAAAAGCCAGATAAACAATGTGCTCTGCTCTGATGTTTCCGTTGAAGCTAAATGCGGCTTTAGCGATTAAGTACAATCCTGCACCCACCGTTAAGAGTGCTGCCGTCCAGTCCCTATAATTTGATTTTGTTCCTTTCCAAAATAGGAGCGATCTGACGCCGTGATAAGTTGAGAAATATGACAGGACTGCAATGCAAAACAAGAAGTCAATTCCATGCACCGTCGATAAATGAATCGCCGTTATGAAGACCATGGTCATGGCATAGAAGAAAATCTTCCCAAACATGCAGTGAGTTTTAATGACTTTGAAAAAGCCCAGAGCAAGTAATCCAGATACAAGTGCTATTGCGCCGGCGAGAATATGGGCTACTCTGCTTACGGTTTCTATCCATTCCATCGTTTGAATTTTGAAACAAACCTAGATTGATACAAGGTTTCACCTATGCTGAATGTGGTCACTTGCCTAGCTCTGGTACCAACTGACTACCAATGTGATCAATTGAATTAGTTGAGGTATCAAATGCTTAGCTAGCGAGGGATGAAATCAGTTCTCTGAACTCATGATTCTTAGTTCTAGCTACCGGAATATCATGGATGTCTTGACCAAATGCCAAACGATAGCCTTGAGAGTTGCCTTTCACCTCTTCTACCCTTTCGAGGTTGACGAGGTGAGTACGGTGACATCTAAAGAAAAAGTCAAATTCTAACAATGATTCTTCGATTTTGGAGAGCGAACCACGGAGTACCTTCCGCTCTAGCGCCAAGTTTTTTATGAAGTACACTTCGATATAATTTCCCGAAGAACTAATCAGAATAATGTCTTTAGGGTTGATTTTGACTTCCTCTTTGTCGTTCTGCCCTTCCAAAATGACCTTCAACTCTTGAGGTATGGCTTCAGACCGTTCTGCATGTCGCAATTCCGAGGTCAATCCTTCGGCCCGCGACATATTCAATTTCAGGTTCCTCAGATGACTGATCAACAGCAAGAATGTGTATGGAAAGAATCCAACCGCGAAAGTGGCAAACATCATACCTCCGTAATCGATGTATCCATCCACTCGATAACAACCGTATTTCATGAACAAGAAGTTGGCATTGCCAACAAAGAAGAAATTCAAAGCGCTGAAGAAGAGCTCTTTTCCTAAGGTCCATTTATCATCATTGAAAACCTTAGGAAAGGATTGAAATAGGACCAGGAGTATCAGGAGGGATAAGAAAGTAACGGCACCAAAGCTTAAGGATATCCATAGATCATGATTTCCTTGGGCGCTGGATATGCCGAATGGTTTGAAGGTGTACAAAAAACCCGCTACGAACACGCCGAAAATCACTACGACTTTCAGATACTTTTTTGGTTCGGAGTTAAACGGATAAGGTTGATTGAAATATGATAAGAAACGGGTCTTCACGCAAGCAATGATACTTGCAATCTAGAGTTTCTCAAAACAAAAAAGGGAGGCCATCTGGCCTCCCTCTCTTTAATTATGTCCATCAAATCAAGATTCTGATTCGTCTCCGTAGTTCACATCGGAGTTAGTATTGAAGAAAAAGAATGACCAAATGTCCGCTTGTTCTTCTATTATCTTGGAAGTGGGCTTGCCCGCTCCATGTCCAGCTTTCTCGTCGATTCTAATCAGCACTGGAGTGTTTCCAGCATGAGAAACTTGAAGTTGTGCCGCAAACTTGAATGAATGTGCAGGCACAACTCTATCATCGTGATCAGCCGTCGTCACCATTGTCGCTGGATAACTGACTCCTTCTTTTAGCGCATGTACTGGTGAATAGTTTCTTAGATATTCAAACATCTCTTGAGAATCTTCAGAAGTTCCATAATCATATGCCCATCCTGCCCCTGCTGTGAATTTGTGATATCGAAGCATATCCATAACGCCTACCGCTGGAAGTGCAACCTTCATGAGATCTGGTCGCTGACACATCGTTGCGCCAACGAGAAGACCACCATTTGAGCCACCGCGAATACCCAACTTTTCGGAGTTTGTGTACTTATTTGAGATTAAGTACTCCGCAGCGGCGATGAAATCATCAAATACATTTTGCTTGTTCAATTTCGTTCCAGCTACGTGCCATTTCTCTCCATATTCTCCTCCGCCTCGAAGGTTTGCAACAGCGAAAATTCCACCATTCTCCATGAGGACAATATTGGAGGTACTGAAAGAAGGTGAAAGACTGATGTTAAACCCTCCGTATCCGTATAACAACGTTGGATTTGAACCGTTTAGCTCCATGCCTTTCTTGTATGTAATGATCATTGGAACTTTAGTTCCATCCTTTGACTTATAAAAGACCTGCTTTGATTCAAACTGAGTTGGATCGAAGTCTACTCCACTTTGCTTATAAACCTCGGAAGCTCCATCGGCAATGGTGTACTTAAAGATTGTTGGTGGATAGATGTATGATGTGAATGTATAGTACAAGTCCTCATCTTCCATTCTACCGCCAAACCCGCCTGCCGACCCAACGCCTGGAAGCTCAATTTCACGTTCCTTCTCGCCGTTTGCATCGAACTGAACGATCATCGATGTTGCATCCTTTAAATAGTTACCAAAGAATTTACCTCCCGCTGTTCCTATGCGCAGAACATTCTCTGTTTCTGCGATGAAGTCTGTCCAACTATCTGGTGATGGCGTTGACAAGTTGCATTGAACCACACGACCATTTGGAGCATCTAGATCTGTTTTAATGTAGAGCTGATCCCCTACCGAATGAATAACATGATTATTATTTTCAAAATGATCGACCATTTGTACGATCGAGGATCCATCAGATCTCAAATCTTGAATGTAAAGCTCGTTTCCTGATGTTGAAACTGCCGCAGAGATCACAAGGAAGTTCCCGTCTTCAGTGACGTGTCCACCGATATAGCGTCGCGGTGTTTGAGTTCCGCCAAAGATCAATTGATCATTTGCTTGATCATCACCTAATTTATGGAAGTACAACTTATGCTGATCGGTGATTCCGCTCAAATCGGAACCTTCTTCTGGTTTTTCATAGCTGCTGTAGTAAAAGCCTTCATTTCCTATCCATGATAACCCGCTGAACTTCACATCTACCAACGTGTCTTCAATGATCTCCCTAGTTTCTGCGTTCATCACAATGACCTTCCGCCAATCAGATCCGCCTTCAGAAATTTGATAAGCCACTAGTGTTCCATCCTTTGTGAAGCTCACTCCGGATAAACTTGTAGTTCCATCTTTTGAGAATTGATTTGGATCAAGAAATACTTCTTCACCTCCATCGGTGTCCCTGTACATAACGTATTGGTTTTGCAATCCATCATTCTTGTAGAAGTAAGTGTGGCTCCCTTTCTTGTATGGGGCGCTAAACTTTTCATAATCCCACAACTGAGTCAACCTTTCTTTGATTGCTTCCCTGAATGGAATTTGAGATAAGTAATCAAATGTGACCGCATTCTGGCCCTTCACCCACGCGGCAGTCTCGTCCGACATATCATCTTCTAACCATCGGTATGGATCCGCAACTTGGGTTCCGAAATACTCATCTACCACGTCTCCCTTTGTCGTTTCAGGATAAGTTAATTTCATCACTTGCTCTGTAGTTTCTTGTTGTCCTGCGCACCCAATAAGGACTGCAGATAATATGATCAACGATTTCTTCATTTCTCAAGATTTGTCGCGAATGTAAAACATGGGTTGTCACATCTATATGCCTCATAGGAGGAGCGCCTCGAAATGGGATATATGGTTATACTTGAATGTGGAAAATTTTGAATCCGAAATAAATCCTCGATTCTACAACTCCGACACGGATACTCCATTCACTAACTGCATGACTTGTAATGTGTTACTGACTGATAACCAGGAGTACATGATTGAAAAAGCGATGCGACGAGTTCCTAACCTTGGAGTTGAAGAGGTAATATTCGAATATGCTATGTGCATGAGCTGTGCAGAAGATTTTAGAGAGCGAATGAGTAAGAGCTCCATTGAGAAAATTGAGGCCTACTTCGTGGAAAAGTCGAGTGGCTATGTTCAGATGATCGATGAAAACAACCTCAGTCTAAGTCTGGATAATTGCATCCTGACTAAAAAGGCGAAAGATGAATGCAGCGAGTATGTCATGAATGCGCATTGTCGAGGAGATAAGATGCTTTATTCGGCCTTTCCATATATGATCAGCGATGATGCTATGGATGAGATTAGTGAAATGCTTTCAGCAGAGACATTGGATGAGCTCGACGATTTTAAATCGAAGCATTTCAACGGCCCACCTGAGATTACTGAATTAATCAATCCTAAGCGGCTGATTCCAATTTAAATCAGGGAATCGAGGTAGTCAACCAGTTTGGCTTTATCAATTGGCTTCGTGAAATAGGCATCAAATCCCTTTTCCATGTACAACGAAACTTCATCTTTTGAAGCATAACCTGTAATGGCTACGATGGGATTCGTGAATCCCAAGGCTCTTAACTCAATGAGCAATTCAGCTCCTTCATTTTTGGAGGTGCCAAGATCATGTCCAATAGAATAATGTCAAATTGATGAGACTGGATCATGACCTTCCCATCTGAGGCAGTTTTACAAGTTTCGACTTCATGCTGCTTGAGCATTTTCTCAATCACCATTAGATTGATGTCGTCATCTTCTATGTATAGAATTTTCAATGCGATAGGATGTAACGTCAAATTAAAGAAATCCATTGTCATCTAATAACGCCATTCTCTAATTTTTCCCAGTATGAATACCCATATTCATATAGCTTTACCCACTGATGTGGAAACTTACAGCATTCTTGCTTCTCATTGCTCTCGGAACAAAAGCCCAAGACTCGGCAAAAGTTCGCTTCTATATTAAAGGCAGCGAAGAGATATTTCTCAGGATAAATGATCGCATTATCATGAACCAGAACACGCTGAGTCTTCCTGTCGGTAACAACAAGATTGAAATATATTCACCCAAGTATCAGCCATTCTCCGATGATTTAGTTA
>Ga0209041_1002033_pt1 | contig 11344 bp, 12 predicted proteins | sample SaaInlV_100m_DNA_4_FD_184647 | JGI IMG/M metagenome (GOLD analysis project Ga0209041, IMG submission 184647) | Marine microbial communities from expanding oxygen minimum zones in the Saanich Inlet - SI037_S2LV_100m_DNA (SPAdes) (version 2) | ecosystem: Environmental > Aquatic > Marine >... | reverse complement strand
CCGTAAGGGAGATGAGTTTGTTGGTAACATTGAGGAGAGTTCAGATATTGGTTTGACAGAACCTGCTGTTTTAGCAGAAAAGACTGATGATACTTTGGACTACTTCAAGAAGTTAGCAGAACAAGAATGATCTGAGAAGGGAGAGTGCAACGCTCTCCCTTTTTATACGCCTACGCTTCCGGGAGTGTATGAACCAGACTCTATCGGAACAGGGTGTGGAGTTTGGTTAAGAATAGGGTTCATAGAAGTTGAATTGGTTGACCCATCAATAATAACAGGACCTTGAGTACCAGTTTGATAACCACGACTTGCCCAATCACCCATTCCACTTATATTTCCCTCTGCCCAACTTCTCATTAGTAATTGTGGTTTGTCACTAAAAAGTCTGAGAGCAGCTGCTCTTTCTTCAGGAGTGTCACCAAGAGGTTCTAAATGTAAATGGTCACCTTCTACTTTGGCCATGATGCCCATTTTTTCAAATGCCGATATTAGAAAGTTTGCTTTCCCGTGGACTCCACCTGGCAATCTCATATCAAGTCCCATACCATGTACATGACTTCCAGTTTTTCCAACACCTTTTCCCCATAGTTTTTCGACACCTCTGATTCTTGCGGGTGATCCAGCTTCTGCATCTCGTTCTTCCGGCGATAATAAATCTGTGTTTGCAAGTCTATATGGAAAGTTTGTGCCTTTACCACCCAAAGAATCTTTTCTTTCAATCATTCTTTGTTTTTGTTCTTCTAAAGTACGCCTGGCATCTGTGAAAGTAGGCATTACTCCAAATTTATACATATATTCTGCAGCTCTTTCGGCTAGTTTATACATTCCCGGAGCCAGTCCTTCAGAACTAACTCCTTTTTTAAACATTTCGTTAAGTGGTGTATTGTAAAATGGAGCCCATTTATCTATTTTTCCTTGCCTTGCCGTGTCATCTTTTTTCTCTAATGATTTTAGATACATTGGATCATTCATAGCATAGTATTCTAATAATTTTTTTATATCAAGTGTACCTGTACCCGGTTTGAGAAATTTATCTAAACTGAAGTCATGTGTTTTACCACCTGGTTTACCTAGTGATTTACCTGTTGTCAGAGAGTGGATTATACCTTCACCATCATATCCTTCTCGCATGGTTCTATCTGGTTTTGCACCTTCAAGCATTTTTAATACTTTTTTTGCCTTTTGGTCATATTTTTTAAGTAGTTCTCCTTTTCCAGTCGGCAATCCTAAAATTGAATCTGGATATATTTCTTCTAGTACTGTTCTACCAAATCTTACTATAAGTTGTGTAAATATATTACCTATATAGCTGAATATACTTCCTATGGCACTACTTACATTTCCAAATATACTTTCATCTTGTTTAGGAGTTAGTTTTTCTCTCATGAATCCCCAATAACTTCCTGTACTCCAAGTACTAGCATCAGAGTAGCTTGCACCTTTACCAATTAATATATATCTCATGAGTGACCCAATACCTTTGGTCATATTTAAAACTATATTACCTGTACCAGCAATTGCTTCTACTACATTATTTGCACTAAATACATTTTTAACGGCACCTATAAAACCACCACTTCTTACATCTTCACCGTCTTTTGTTGTTCCAAACATCATATTCCAGAAAGCATCACCCATACCTTTTTTAAATTTAAAAAGTCCATTTTTTTTAAAATTCTTATATATTTTGTCTGGAGTGTCCTGAAAAAATGTAACTATTGGTTTAACAACATCATCTTTGAATTTAAATTCGGTGTTCCACCAGTTAGTTACTTCATCCCATGCTATTCCTATTTTTTCGACATATTCTGAAGCTTTAAATTCGTTAAATTTTAATACCATCGGGTCAACAACATCTTCTTTGAATTTAAATTCATTGTTCCACCAGTTAGTTACTTTTTCCCATGAACCAACTGGGTCAAGTATAGCATTAGCAAATGCTTTAGACCATGCCATCATCATCTTACCAGCATCGTCTGCTTGAATCCAACCAAAAGTAAAAAATTCTACAATTTTACCTAGGCCTTGATAAAATTTTTCAGCATATGATATAACATTATCATTATTTAAATCTTTTGCACCTGTCCAACCTTTTACAAACATCCAAATACTTGCAATCCAGAAAAAGGGTTTTAACATCCATTTAAAAGCTTTTAATATACTACCACCTTTAAAAATGCCGAGTATTTTTCCGAACCCTCCTATCATCCATTTGGCTGCTGTGAATAATGGAAATATTGCAAGCCACCAACCACTTTTAAAGAGTTTACCAATACCAGAGAACATACCTTTTATGCCACCAACCATAGCTGCTCCACCAACTTTTACAGCTTTTCCGGTAGCACCAGCAGCAGCTGCAGCCATTTTTCTAGCTTCAAACTTTTCTTCTGCTGACATCCCCAATGCTTTTTTGAGTTGTATCAGAACTTTATTGGAAAGTTTAGTGACTTCGACTTCTTGTTCTTCTTCTGCCATTTGTTATCCTTGTGATTGTTGTTGGTCTAGCCTTTGTTTTTCATCTTTAACATGATTCATGAGTAAGTTAACATAAATATCTCTCTCCCATGGTATCATGTTTTCAAGTTCTGTTAATGAATAATTATAATGTTGCATCATGGAAAAATTAGTCATCATTAAACTTGATAAGTTTTCGTGACAAAGGCCTATACGAAAAAACTTTGTAGCCCCGAAAGTGTAATGGTTTCTTTATAACTACAAGTTTTATCCTTTTTCTTCTTGGTACAATTTAATTTAAACTCATGTTTTAAGACAGGCATAGTATCAAAAAACTTTGAAATTTTTTGAAAATGTACATCAGTTAATGAATCTATGAAATCATTTATTTCTTTTTCTGTATGATCCTTAAGTGGATATGTATTATCTTTATCATAGATATAATCAATACATTTTGTTACCATAGTAAATATTCCTTCGACTTCACTTTTTTTATCTTCTTGTATATCTTGTATCATCTGTTGCATTTCAATTGTTGGATATTTCATTACGACACCAAGATCAGGGTCTAGTTCAATAGTGTTTGTATGTTCTGGTGTCTTGATGACTTGAACATCTTCAGTATTAATATTAACTTCAAGTTCTGTTTTGCATTTAGGACATTCATACTTTAAATCAATTACTTCTCCTTTTGATTTAGCTCTTAATTGTAAAAAAATAAATTCTAAATCAAATGTTGGCATTTCATCTACATTAACATCACCATATAAACAACTAGAAATAATTGTTCTAATAGCATTAATTATATTTGTTTGATTTTCACTTTCTAATGCTATCAATAAAACTTTTTCTTCTTTAACCAGAAAAGGTCTGTACTTGACTTTCTTTTCTGTTGATGGTATTATTAATTGATATTGTGGTACTGCAATTGTTGGTAATCCCATTTCATTATACTCCTATATAAAATGATGTTAATAATATTATCCCCCACCTCTAAAAGCTGAACCAACAGCTCCACGCATCCATTCTTTTCCAGTTTTTTGTCCGAGAACTTCTCTTGCAAATTTTTGTTCTTTAGTAAGAGGATATTGATCCATTGTAAATGGATTGAAGTCAGCTTTGAAGGTACGATATGTTAAAGTAACATTCATACTCATAACAGTATCATTTGTACCATAATCTAATTGTATTGGATCGACTTGTCTTGGATAAGCTTCAAACAATGTCCATCTTGATGAAACTTCATTTTTGTTATCATAACTCATACCTTTTTTCTCATAGAGTTCTTTTTCACGAATAATTGGTCTTTCACCTAACTTCGGAGCAGTTTGTCCTAGGTTATGTTCACCACCTTTGGAACTTAATCTACTTAACTGTTCGATTGTAATTGTTGTGGTATATCCATTAGATTCTTGGTCTGATATATCCGAACTATAATATCCTTTACGGTTGGTTGTTGGATCAACAATGGAATCTATCCAGTTTTGAAAATATTCTAGCTCTTTCATATCTTCACTACAATAAAAACCAAGAATAATATCAGAATATATTCTATGATATGCAGCTGAACGAAAACCAGTATCTTTATCTGTTAGAGCTAAATTGCTACCAGGAATTTGTGCCTGATAACAGTTTATTCTGAATATTGGTTGGTCTTGTGTTTTAACACTTGCTATACTAACACGAAATAGATTTGGTCTTGCAAACCCCTTTTGAATATTTGATTTTATTTGGTTGATGTTCATACTTTCTCCGTTATAAATACTAGTGACACACTATATTTATACATCTAATATGAATTATCAGAAGCACGTTGGCAAATATAAAGTACATAATAAGGCAAAATATGTAGCAGATTTGCAAGAAGTTGTGTACAGATCATCATGGGAGCTCAAGTATATGAAGTATCTTGATAGACATCCATCTGTAATTGAGTGGGCTTCGGAGAATGTTATTATACCATATTACAATCAGATTGAGAAGAAAACCAGACGATATTTTGTTGATTTTTATGTGAAAATACAGAATCCAGAGGGAGTGATTAAGAAGTATATAATTGAAGTGAAGCCTGCTAGTCAATGCAAGCCACCAAAGAAACGAAAGAGAATCTCTATCAAGTATAAGAATGATCTGAAACGATTTATAGTGAATCAGAGTAAATTCAAGGCTGCTCGTAAATGGGCAGAAAAACGTGGTATGGAGTTCATTATTTTAACTGAAAAAGAACTGGATATTCCAAAGAACCCTTATAAATATAATAAGAATGCCAAACTCAGCAGAAAATCTATTAAAGGATAAACGTATATTAAAAGCTTTGGCTATGATTGCAAAGTTTCCAGGTTTGAGAAGTATGTTTAAAGTGGTTGGCTCACTCTTATTGGGTCGTAAATTTAAATCATTAAGTGCATTAGGAAAATCATCTGAGTTCTTGGCAGTTGTTAAAAAGTTTAGTGCAGCAGAAGCTACGATGTATACACGTTTACTTGCACCACTTGGTTTTCCACAACTTGTTGTGAAAAGTGGTAGAATAATAAAGTTATCTGTTAAACATGATCCTATATCAACAGCACGAACAGTTGTTGGAGCAAAAGGTGGTGCAAAAGCTGAAATTCGTGTGAGTAAAGTTTTACAACAACACATAGATTTTTTACAAGAAGAATCGTTTTTTCAGAAAGCACATAAACAGGCAAAACAACAAGGTCTTATTCAAAGAAGTGAAGCTGCTCGTGAGTTCTATCAAGATCATGCTTTAACATATGGACAGAACTATCGTTCATTGAATATGTTGAGAAGTGGTGGTGCAAAGATTAGTAATATGTTATTGGGTCGTATGTACTTTTTTCGTTATTCACCAGATGAACCAGACAGTTCATATGATGAATTTCCACTAATCTTTATGTTGTATGAAGATCAGAACAATTTTTCTGGTATCAATTTTCATTATATGACACCAAAACAGAGAGCGGTTATACTTGGTAGAACATTTCAGTTTTTGAATAATACTAAATATAATAATAGAACAAAATTGATGGCTGGAAAGTTTAGAAATATAATACAGAGAAATAAAGCCTTTAGATGGGCAAAGGCATCATATAGACAATATAGACCAGAACAGATTAGGTCTAAGATTATTCAAGTTCATCCATTGGATTGGGAGTTAGCTATCATGGTACCGACAGAAAGATTTAAAACTGAACGAGGTGGTAGAACAGCATCTAAAAAGATTTGGTTTGAAACAACTAAAATAGCAAAAACCATTTAAGGGACAAGTACTATGACAGAAGAACATGCGTATGAGCCTGCACCTTTTATTGAGAGTGTTGGAAAAAATCATTTGGTGTATCCATCAGACCTATCACCAGAGAATTTTTATCCAGAGTGTATTAGTTTTACATTTCAAAAACGTCTAGGTATTGGTTTAAAAGATGCAGTTGATATAATTGGAGAAGCAATGACATCCAGATTTGGTTCAGGTTATGAGAATTATGCAAACGAGATTGATGATTATAAACAAACGAAAGCTGCCATAAATCCAGACCTTCCGGAAGAGCAAATAAAGCTTGCTGAAGGAATACTATTAGACAAGTGGAAAAAAAACCATAACGGCCAAGAACCTGATTTGAATAATCTTCAAAGAGTTATTTCTGGTATGAAGGAGTCGGGTAAAAAAACAGGAGCCTTCAATCAAAAAGCATTAGAAGCAAAAAAAGAAAGTAAACACATACTTGGTACTGTATATTTGAATATGCCTCAAACAATTCAATTTGATAATAGTGCAAGTTGGGCTGGTAAATCTTTAGGAGCAATTGGTAATGTTGTAAAAAATACGATAACTGGTGGTGGTTCTTTAGGCAGTGCCGCAAGTGCTGGTAAAGGAGCTGTAGTTGGTGGTGCTGGTGCAATTGGTGGTGCTGGTATCGGTGGTACTATTGGTTTTTTAGCAGATAAACTTGGACTACCTGCTGGAACTGGTGTTGGTGCATTAGCGGGTGCTTTTGCTGGAGGTGGTGGAATACAAGATGGATTAGAAGCAGCACTTAGTGTTGCACAAAATCCATATGAAGAAATGATGTTTTCAGGAATTACATTCAGAGAGTTTAGTTTTGATTTTTTGTTCCGACCACGAAATGGAGAAGAGATTGAAGAAGTTGAAAAGATTATTAGAATGTTTCGTACACATACAAGACCATCATATGTTGGAAGTACAATGGGAAAATCTTTTATGAATAATCCACAAGAATTTCAGATTAAGTTTTTAACAATGCAGGGTTTTAGAGATTATAAAATAAATAAGTATTTACCAAAAATCAAAACTTGTGTTTGTGATAAGGTAACAACAAACTATACACCACAAAGTGTTTGGACATCATATGAGAATGGAGTTCCAATAGCTATTACAATGTCACTTGGTTTTAAAGAAAAGGAATTGGTAATGGCAGAAGATATAGAATGGGAGGGGGGTTATTAATATGGCATACTTTGCTTATTTTCCAAAACTGTCTTATGATTTACGCAGAACATCTACAAATGCTCAAAATGATATTGTTACAAATATCATGGCTCGTGTTCTTGTTAAATCTAATAGTTGGAAACAATCTGACGACCAAGCAAATGAATTAGTGCGAGCAGCTAATGGTTTTGTGAAATATATTATAAAAGATGGTGATAGACCAGATACAGTTGCACATCAATTTTATGGTGATTCTGAATTACATTGGGTTGTATTATATGCTAATGGTGCAAGTATGCAACAGCCGTGGTATGATTGGCCTATGACACAATATGACTTGACTAAATTTGTTGCAAAGAAATATGGTAGTGGTAATCTTAATGCAACAAATCATTATTCATCTGGTGGGTTGGAAGTAGATTCAGATGCAGCTGGTGCTACTATTGTAACCAACTTTGGACACGAACAGACATTGAATGATGCTAAACGACCTATTAGAGTTATTCAGTCCCAGTTTGTAGATTTAGTGGTAGATGAATTTAAAAGACTAATGAAAGCTAGTTAAAAAATTATGCCTAATCAAGTAACAGTCGGTGATATTAAGATTGAAAAAATGAACATTGAGTGTTCAGCTGGAAAATGGAGTTTAGTTCCACATTTTGAGGAACTGAACATCTATGAAGATTTGTTTGAAAATACAATGACTGCTCATCTTACACTACAAGAAGGTTTTAATCTTCCATCTAAATTACCAATACAAGGAGAAGAAACTGTTGATATTTCTATACGGTTAACTGGTGTTAGTGATAATGAAACATCTATTATAAACCCACCTTTATTTCATGTGTATAATTTATCTGATAGATTCATAAAGACACCAAAATCACAGAGATTTTCTTTAGACTTGGTATCAGAACAGTATATGAGTAATATACATACAAAAATTAGTAAGTCATATTCAGATATGACTGCTGATGAAATTGTTGGTGATATATGGTCTAACTATCTTGATGATGATAAAGACTTATTTGTGGAAAATACAAAGAATAGTGAGCAAGTAATCATTCCAAATTGGCATCCTCATCAAGCTATCAATTGGTTGGCTAAACGGTCACAACCAGAAGATCATACATCAACTAGTTTTCTCTACTATGAAACTATGGGTGGTTCTCATTTTAGAAGTTTGAATGATATGGCAGAATCAGAACCTCTAATAACAATTTCTATGCCAGCAATGGTTGAAGATCCCGATAAGATTGAAGGATTGTCTAAGGGACATATAAATGCAGACCATATAATTCATATGAATCTGTTTGATAAAGTTCAAAATATTAAACAAGGTCAATATTCTTCCAAGTTACTTACACACGATATAGTTAAGAAGAAAATACATCAACATGATTTTAATGGTCATGCTGATTGGATGTGGAATAATCATACAGGTACATATCCACTTATAGCAGATTCACCAACTGAGTTACAAGCTGGTAATACTTACAGAGTTTCATTAGCTCCTCCATTTGATCCAAACTTAGCTGTGACAGATGGTAGACAATTAAGTGATTATACAGATAGTCATGTTGAGTTTTATCCAAAACATGATAAGATGTATGCAAAGACTGCCACACATGAATACGATAACAAAGTTGAAGAATGGAAACTCCGACGATCTTCACATTTACAAGTTTATGATAGTGTACGAATGGATGTTTATTGTGCTGGAGCAACATTCATACGACTTGGAATGACGGTAAAATTAATGGTGCCATCAACAGAAGGTACGAGTGATGGTAAACGAGAAAATGCATATGATAAGTATTTAACAGGAACTTATTTGATTACAGCAATCAAACATACTTTTACACAGGGTGAGAGTGGTAATTTTGGTTATAAGATGGTGTTGGAATTGAGTAAAGATGGATTGGAACAAATGCCATCGTATCGTATGCCAAGAAAACAGGGAGCTTCTAAATAATGTACGGAGATTTTGTCTGGTGGCAAGGCGTAGTAGAAGATAGAGGGGACCCATTGAAGTTGGGCAGAGTTCGTGTGCGTATTCTTGGTTATCATACAGATAGTAAGCAAGAGATACCAACGAATACTTTGCCATGGGCAACACCATCACAACCAATCACTAGTGCAAGTATAAATGGAATTGGTACATCACCAACAGGACCTGTTGAAGGGACTTGGGTCTTTGGTTTTTTTCGTGATGGTAAAAATGCACAAGAACCTGTCATTACTGGAACATTTGGTGGAATACCAGAAGATAAACCAGATACTAAACTTGGTTTCAATGATCCTAATGGTGTCTATCCAACACAAGAAGTTAAAGAAATAGCTCCATGGCATGCAGCTCTTAACGAACCAGATACAAATCGTCTTGCAGTAAATAACAATGCAAAACAACATCCAGTATTACAAGTAAAGAAAGATGCACGAACTGCTAATGGTAAAGATATACCAATGGCTAATGTACAAACTCAATGGGATGAACCAGAAGTTCCATATAGTGCTACATATCCAAAGAATCATGTACGACAATCTGAGTCTGGACATATAGAGGAGTGGGATGATACAACAGACTATGAGAGAATACATAAGTATCATAGGTCTGGTACATTTGAAGAAATACATCCAGATGGTACGACTGTCCATAAAATCGTTGGTGATAATTACACTATCAAGGCTAAAAATGACAATGTGCATATAGTGGGGAACTGTAATATTACCATTGATGCAAATGCTAGTTGGTATGTCAAGGGTGATGTTGAACAACAAATAGATGGTGACTGGAATATAGTCTGTAATGGTACAAAGACTGAATATGTCAAGAAAGCTGTCAAAGAAACATATGATGATACTCAAGATATTACTGTTACGAAAACTGTAACAGAGGACTATAAATCAAATAAATCTGAAACTGTTGCCAGCTCAGTACAAGAAACATATGGTAGTACACAAACAACGAATGTATCCAGTACTTGTAAGATTACTGGATCAACTATTTTACTGAACTAATATTATGCCTATTACATTTACAACAGGACTAACACCAACATTTCCGGTCGATAGTTTTGGATCGGCTAAAGAACACGTTAAACAACTAGCTACTGCCCTAACTGGTGGCACTGCATTTTTTAATCCACTAGATACTAGTGTCACAGCATTGGTAGCACGAATTGATGTTGTTCTAGGACTACTAGCTACAGATATATCTAATTCAACAGCAGATGCTGCTGAGTTTGGTGCATGGCAGGGCAATTCATTTCTACCAACAGGTTGGAATGATGCTTATCTTGATGGATTAACACAATATGATGGAAATAACGGGATAGCTTTAGCTAGTACTGTTAGTGCATATGTTACCACTTGTACTGAGTTACAAACGAAACTCACAACACTCAAAAATTATCTGACAGTTGTTGACCTTGATAACTTCAAGTTACACATGGAACTATTGTCTGGTATAGATGATGCTCCCCCATCTGGTATTATTAAACCAAATTTACATGGACTGATGGGTATAGCTATGGCAATTACAGACACAGAAAATACGTTTGGTATAACATTCACTAACTATCTTACAGGATTGTTTGGAACATTATTCACAGGTGATGTTACAATTGCAGCTGCACAGACACATATGGATACAAATCCATTCTCTGGTGGGACCTATGCTAGTTTGAATGTTTCATCCAATGTAAATAAGGCATATGTATCTGGTGCTACTGGTGATGCATTACCATGGGAAAATTCTATTGTAAGTGCCAAGATTGCAACAATCACACCATCCATTACTGCTTATGTAGCTTCTATTGATACACATCAAGATGCATTCACATCTCACATTACAACGGACATGGCATATTATAATATGGTTGTAGACAAACTGGAACAATACATACAAGCATATACTGTATCTGGACATATACAAGACCCTTACTACAGATATATGTATGAACAAGTATTTGGAAGTTCTGTCATACAAGGAGTCATAACAAAATTGAATAGTGGAGAGATAGAATAATGCCAGCTGCAACTCGTATAGGTGATGCTGACGTAACACATTGTTCTACACCATTTAGAGCTCAAGGTTCTCCTAATGTTTTAGTGAATGGTATCCCTTGGTCAAGACAAGGTGATATTAACACAGTTCACTTAAAACCATGTGGTTGCCCTCCTTGTTGTTGTCCACATGCTATGCCAATTGCCAAGGGCTCGTCTACGGTGATAGTAAATGGCCGTGGTTCTGGTAGAATTGGTGATGCTATCGTAGCATGTACATCTGTTGCCCAAGGCTCACCAAATGTTTTCGCTGGAGGTTAATACGCTGATGAACTACCATTATACATACTACTATAATCGACACATAGGAGAGGACTATGGCAGAGTATTCAGAAGTATCGCAACTCAGGACCCAATGCACAATACTAGAGT
>Ga0209041_1002021_pt1 | contig 11383 bp, 10 predicted proteins | sample SaaInlV_100m_DNA_4_FD_184647 | JGI IMG/M metagenome (GOLD analysis project Ga0209041, IMG submission 184647) | Marine microbial communities from expanding oxygen minimum zones in the Saanich Inlet - SI037_S2LV_100m_DNA (SPAdes) (version 2) | ecosystem: Environmental > Aquatic > Marine >... | reverse complement strand
AATTTAAAGAATTTAAAGATGGGGTGGTAAAAGTTCAGCTGCAAGGAAGCTGTTCGGGGTGCCCAAGCTCTACAATGACTTTAAAACAAGGTGTTCAAAATCTTTTGTGCCATTATTTGCCAGAAGTCAAAGAGGTTGTGGCAATATAAATTATGAAAATAAAAGTAGTCAAAAAACCCAAAACTAAAATCATAAAAAAAATAAAAAAGAAAATTAAAAATAGCAATCAGTTAGAATTAATTTTTAAAAACAATAAAAATAACAATATTAAAAAGCACAATAAAGATTTAAGTTTTAATTACAATAATACTGTTAATTCAATATCTAGAATATTTTTAAGCAGTTTTGCACTAATCTCTTTTTTTTACATAATGCCATTGTTTATAAGTTTTGCTGAAAAAAATTTTTATACAAAAGAATTCAAAAATAATTCAAAAATAATTTTAGCATATACACTTAATAAACAAAACGAAAATAAAGAAAATACTAAATCACAGAGTGAGGAAGATTTATTGTTTGATATTTTTAGTTTAAATGATTTAGAATCCGATACTGTGAGACTGAGCGCTTCAACTATCAAACAGTTATTTGAAGATACAGATTATAATCTAAAAGATGTTAGAAAAAAAAAACTAGTTAAACCTATTGCCCTGACTCTGCTTCCTCAAGAAATTAAGATGATTGAAAATACCAAGAAAAGAAAAGAGTTTTTTATTCAAATCGTCTTACCATTAATTATTAAAGAAAATAATAATATAAGAATAGATAGAAATAATCTTTTTAAGATTATTAACAAAAGTAACAATACTAATTTAGAAAAACAATGGCTTGGAAAAAAATATAAACAATACGGTGTTGTCCTAGGAGATTTATCTTCATTAAAAATTAGAATGGATGAGATTCCAGTGTCACTAGCAATTGCTCAAGCAGCAAAAGAAACTGGATGGGGAACGTCAAGATTTGCTCAAGAAGGTAATGCATTATTTGGTCAATGGACTTGGTCTGGTGAAGGTTTGAAGCCCAAGGAAGCTAAAGCAGGAGAAGATCATAAAGTAATGAAATTTAATGTTTTACAAGCCTCAGTAAGGGCCTACCAAAGAAATTTAAACACTCATTCAACATATAGAGACTTTAGAAGAGCTAGGGCTGAATTGCGTGATCTAGGTAAACCCCTGGATAGTCTAGAGCTTTCCAAATATTTAAATAAATATGCTGAGACGGGTAATCAATATGTTGAGGTGCTTCAGAAGATTATAAAACAAAATAAATTAAAAGATTTTGATGATGCCAAGTTGTTACCATCTAGTGGTGATTTAGAAAGTCTTATTTAATTTTCTTTGATTGGAAATTGAACTCCAAACCATCGCCATTTACCATTGTCGTTAAGAGAGCAATTTATTCTACCTCTTCTTGGTTTAAACAGTGCTCTGAACTGAATAGTAAGAGTATTATTTAATATGTTAGTTTTAGATTTTTCCCATTTATCACCTTCATTTGAATAACAATTAATATTTTCTAAATTTTTTTGATCCTTAAAAAACTCAACCACAAATTCTGGAGGGTTATTTTTCTTTGTTAACTTTTTTTCTAAAGGTAGTAATTTTTTATATTCAAGAGGAAATAAATTTATAATTGATTTAAATCTATTTAAATCACCATAATTTTCATTAATAGGAAATCTAGGTAGTTCAAATTTATCTTTGTTTATGTCTATAACACCCGAGTGTTGGCCAAAAGCAAATTGAAAATTTTTAGAAATGTAATCCCTCATAAATTTTGAGTATTCACCAAACGGATAAGAAAAAAAACTTGGTATATATCCTAGTTCTCTTACAAATATTCCATTAGCTTTTTCTATATCTAAAATAAAATGATCATTCGTTTCATCGATAAGGTAATTATGTGTATGAGAATGATGCCCTATAAAAGCAAATTCCTTGGATTCAACCTCTCTTATTTGATCCCAGGTCATATATCCCCTTCTACCAACAGGTTCAGTTGATACAAATAAAATAAATGGAATCTTGTTTTCTTTAAGATAAGGCCAAGCCTCTAAGTAAAAAGACTGAAAAGCATCATCAATGGTTATGAGCACTTCTTTATTTAATTTTGGAATATCAAATTGTTCTTTAAAATTATCCGGATTGTTAAAATTATAATTAGATTTTTTTATGATTTCTATTTGATTTTTAAAAACTTCCATCTGAATATTAGTTGAAGGATACTTAGATTCATTAAAACGATGATACATTATTGATAAAATACCTTCATCATTAGAATAATATTTGATATTATTTTCATCTGAATTAGAACTTACATTAGAGAATATAAAAAAAATGAATAAACTTATTATTGATGTTGCTAATGAAAAAATTTTTTTAATGATCATTACTAATAATGATATTTATAATATTATTTATGATAATACTAAAATTAATTATGAAAAGTTAACTACAATCATTAACGATTTTTTAAAAACCAAAAATTTAGAAATAAAAGATATTAGTAAAATTTATATTAATAGAGGTCCTGGAAGCTTTGCGGGCATAAGAAATTCTTTATCTATAGTTAAAGCCTTTAATATAGCAAAAAAAATTGATTATTATTGTTATAGTTTGGGAGATTTTAAAAGTGAAGAGAATATAAGTTATGAAAATATCCCCAATTTATGTGATAAATTTAAAATTAAAAAAAATTTGATTAATCCTATTTATATAAGCTAAAATTAAAATTATATGCCAGAAACAATTGAAGAAAAATGCCTATCAAAAGGAGTTAAGTTAACTGATCAAAGAAAAGTAATTGCACAAGTAATGTCGCAATCAATGGATCATCCTGATGTAGATGAATTATATAATCGAGTTTCTAAAATTGACTCAAAAATTAGTATTGCAACTGTTTATAGGACTGTAAAATTATTTGAAGAGTCTGGAATATTGGCCAAACATGAGTTTAAAGGGGGTAAGGCTAGATATGAAGAGCTGAATGAAGGTCATCATGACCATTTAATTGACGTTAGGTCTGGCGAAATAATAGAATTTGTAGATGAAGAAATTGAAAAACTTCAAAATAAAGTTGCAGAAAAATATGGCTATAAATTAGTAGATCATAAACTTGAATTATATGGGATAAAGAAAAAATCCTAACTGCATGGCTCAAAAAATATTTATCAAAACATTTGGTTGTCAAATGAATGAGTATGATTCAAATAGAATATATGACTCTGTAAAAAAAATTGGTTTTCAAAAAACAGAAAATTATGAAGATGCAAATTGTTATTTGTTAAATACATGCCACATAAGAGATAAAGCAAAAGAAAAAGTTTATCATGAAATTGGAAGAGTAAAAAAAATTTTTAGATCAAAACAAAAACCACTTGTAATTATTGCTGGTTGTGTTGCTCAAGCAGAAAATCAAGAAATGCTAAAAAGAGAACCATATATAGATTTAGTAATAGGACCTCAATCTTATCATAAAATTAATGATACAATATTAAACCATATTGAAAAAAAGAAAAAAATAGAAGAAACAGAATTTGATGCAATTTCTAAATTTGAATATTTGCAAAAGATTAAAAATGAATCAAAAGGTGCTTCTTCTTTTTTAACCATTCAAGAAGGTTGTGATAAATTTTGTCATTTCTGTGTTGTACCCTATACAAGAGGACCAGAGTATTCCAGACCATTCAAACAAATATTAGATGAGGCAAAAAATTTAGTTGATAATGGTGTTCAAGAAATAATTTTATTAGGACAAAATGTTAATGCTTATAGTAATGAAGAATACAGATTATCAAATTTAATTTTAGAAATTGAAAAGTTTTCAGAAATAAAAAGAATTAGATACACCACATCTCACCCAAGAGACATGTCAGATGAATTAATCGAAGTTTATAAAAATTCAAAAAAATTAATGCCTTTAGTTCACTTACCAGTGCAAAGTGGATCAAATAAAATTTTAGATCTCATGAATAGGAAACATAGTATTAGTGATTATTATAAAATTTACGATAAACTTAAAGAAATTAACTCTAATATTGAGTTTTCGAGTGATTTTATTATTGGCTACCCTGGAGAAGAGGAGAAAGATTTTCAAGATACACTTCAGCTGATTAAAAGAATTAAGTTTATTAATTCTTACTCATTTATTTTTAGTCCAAGACCAGGAACTGTTGCAGCAGATTTGAAATTAATAAATAAAAAAATTTCTATAGAAAGATTAGAAGTAATTCAGAATCTATTGTTTGAAAATCAAACAAATATGAATAAATCATTAGAAAATAAAACGATTAATGTTTTAGTTGAGAATTTAACAGATGACAAAGCACAAGTTTTTGGAAGATCTGAATATATGACATCAGTTATTTTTAATGGTAAAAAAGAAGATATTGGAAAAATTATGTCAGTAAAAATTAATAAAAGTAACAGAAGCACATTATTTGGAGAACTTATTGTTAACTCTAATCAAAAGGTAGCATAGAAATTGAGTGGTTTAATAAAGAAGAATATTGATACATCGTTAAAATTTGTTTATTCAGACAACAATTCTTTAAGTGTTATTTTTCATGATAATGATTTATTAATGGGGGTTGTAGGAGAGTTTAATAAAAACTTAAAAGAATTAGAAAAAATTACTGAGTCTAGCTTATATTCTAGAGGTAATTCTATTTTAATTAAATCAAATCCTCAAAAAAACGAAATTGTTAAAAATGCTATTAAATTTTTAGCTAATCAATTTATTAATAATGGTAGTGTAGAAAACAAGGATATAGTTTCTTCTGTAGATAAATTTATGATTAATGAAAAAGTTAAGAATAATAATGTAACAGATATAATTAAAACCCCAAAAAAATCTATTATTCCAAGATCTGAAAAGCAAAAAGAATACGTTAGGGCTTTAAGACAGAGCGATATTATAATTTCTGCAGGTCCCGCAGGAACAGGAAAAACATTTTTAGCAGTAGCTGTAGGTCTCACAATGTTGTTAGAAAAAAAAATTGAAAGAATTATTTTATCAAGACCAGCTGTTGAGGCAGGAGAAAGATTAGGTTTTTTACCAGGTGATATGAAGGAAAAAGTTGATCCCTATTTGAGACCTTTATATGATTCTTTGTATGATCTATTTGATTTTGAAAAAATACAAAGAATGATCGAAATTGGTGATATTGAAATTGCACCTCTAGCTTTTATGAGAGGCAGAACTTTAAAAAATTCATTTGCAATTTTAGATGAGTCTCAAAATGCAACTGATACTCAAATTAAAATGTTTTTAACTCGTATTGGTGAAAACTCAAAAATAGTTATAAATGGTGACCCAACACAAATAGATCTACCAAATAAAAATATGTCAGGTTTAGTTAGATCAAAAGAATTATTGGGCCACTTAAATGAAATTTCAGTTGTTGATTTCGATCATACTGATGTTGTAAGGCACCCACTAGTTTCAAAAATAGTTAAAGCCTACTCAAAAAATGATTAGTATTGAAGTTTTCTCAGAGGAGAAAGCTTGGTCAATAAAACTAAAAAAAAAAGAGCTTTTTTTTAAAGAAATTTGCAATCTTTTTCCAAGAAAATATCGATTTCCTAATAAGAAAATAACGCTTTCTTTACTTCTCTCTAATAATAAATGTATCAAAAAGTTAAATAAAAATTTTAGAAATAAAAATAAGTCCACGGATATTCTGTCATTTCCTTTAGCAAAGAAAACAATGATATCTAAAAAAACTTATATTGGAGATATTATAATTAGTTATAATTTCATGAATAAACCTAAATCACAAAATATAAAAAATTTTAAGAAAAAAGTAATTAAAACTTTCATTCATGGATATCTTCATTTACTAGGTTTTGACCATATTAAAGATAAAGATTATAAAAGAATGCTTAGTGAGGAAGAGAAAATATATAAATTAGTAATTTCAAAGATTAACTAGATTGATAAAAAGAAAATACATTGAGATAGTTTTTTTAATTATTTTAGGTGCAGCCTCATCTTTAAGTTTGCCTCCATATAATTACTTAATAATAAATTTTTTTACCTTTAGTGCATTTTTTATATTTCTGTTTAAAAAATCTAAAATTACTCAAAGTAAAAAATATTTCTTTTTTTATGGATGGCTATTTGGATTTGGCTATTTTTTATCAAGCTTGTATTGGATATCAATAGCTTTAATTTTTGATCAAAATTTTAAATTTTTAATTCCTATAACTATAATTTTAATACCTTCCTTTCTGGGAATTTTTTATGGATTAGTTACCTTCTGTTTTATAATTTCAAAATCTAAAAAAATAGTAAGTTCTTTTCTGGTTTTTTCATTATTTTTTGGTGTTTTAGAATTTATAAGAGGTTCAATTTTAACTGGTTTTCCTTGGAATTTAATAGCCTATAGTTTTGTTAATCATTTAGAAATATTAAGTATTACCTCATTAATAGGAACCTACGGATTTAATTTATTCTGTATTTCATTGTTCGCTAGTCCTGCAATTTTTATATTAAGAGAAACAAGAAAAGACATAGGAGTGTGTGTTGTTTTTCTAATTTTGCCATTACTATTTTATCTGTATGGATCATCCTATAAAGAAACATTTAATTCATCGGATGTTACAAACTATGATTATAAAGTAAGAGTAATAGGTTCAAATATTAGCCTCGATAGATTTTATTTAAATATTGATCCAGTCTCAGTGATAAATGAATTGATTGAAATAAGTGAGCCGGAAAAAGATGATAAAACTATATTTATTTGGCCTGAAGGAATTCTCCCTGATGTTTCTCAAGAAGAATTAGTTGAATTTAAGTGGTTATTTGAAGATACTTTCAGTAAAAATCATTTGTTATTTATTGGGATCAATAGTCAAAAAACTAACAAAGAAAAAATTAATTATTTTAATTCCTTATCAATTTATGGTCACGATTTAGAAATATTAGATTTTTATAATAAAATCAATCTAGTCCCGTTTGGTGAATTTTTACCTTTTGAAAATATTTTAAAAAAATTTGGTTTAAGTGCAATTACTAATAACTATCAATCATTTTCAAAGGGTCAAGATAGAGAGATTATCGAGATAAAAAGAGATGATTTTTCTTTAAAGATATTACCATTGATTTGTTATGAAATAATATATTCAGGTAAAATATTTCAAAACCAAAGTTTTGATTTAATGGTTAATATCTCTGAGGATGGATGGTTTGGGAGATCAATAGGACCTAAGCAGCACTTTGCACATAGCATATTTAGATCAGTTGAAAGTGGTAAATATTTATTGCGTTCAGCAAATAATGGTATTGCAGCTATTGTTAATCCTTTGGGTATTGTTGAGCAAAAAGTTGAATATGGTGATTCAGGTTATGTTGACTTTAAAAAAGCAAAAAAAATACAACCAACATTATTTTCTAAATATGGAAATAAAATTTTTATAACATTAATTTTACTATATATTTTTATGATATTTTCATTTAATAGATTTAAAAATGAGTAATTTAAAAAATTTTCTTTTTACAAGTGAGTCAGTATCTGAAGGTCATCCGGATAAAGTTTCAGATAGAATTTCAGATATGGTAGTAGATAGTTATCTATCTGGAGATCCATTCTCAAGAGTTGCATGTGAAACACTTACAACAACAAATAAAGTAGTTTTAGCAGGAGAAGTTAGAGGCCCTGAAATTAAAAAAGATGAATTAATTGAAAAAGTTAGAAATTGCATAAAAGATATTGGCTATGATCAAGAAGGCTTTACTTGGAGAGAAGCAACAAAAATAGAAAGTCATCTTCATTCCCAATCTGCTGATATTGCAATGGGTGTAGACTCATCTGGAAACAAAGATGAGGGAGCTGGAGATCAAGGTATTATGTTTGGATATGCCTGTAATGAAACTGACGTTTTAATGCCAGCACCTATTCATTACTCCCATAAAATTTTAAGATTAATGGCAGAAGATAGAAAGTCAGGAAAGTTAAAAAATATAGAACCAGATAGTAAGAGCCAAGTTACTTTTGAATATGTAGATGGAAAACCTACGAAAGTAAAATCTGTAGTAATATCTTCCCAGCACTCTGCAGATGTTAATCAAGCACAAGTTAGGGATTTATTGAGACCTTACATGTTACAATCTATTCCATCAAATTTTCTTGAAGGTTTTAATGAAGATGAGTTTTATGTTAATCCAACAGGTAATTTTGTTATTGGCGGTCCAGATGGAGATTGTGGGTTAACAGGAAGAAAAATTATAGTAGATACATATGGTGGTGCCGCACCTCACGGTGGGGGAGCTTTTTCTGGAAAAGATCCTACGAAAGTAGATAGATCCGCAGCTTATGCGGCAAGATATATCGCAAAGAATGTTGTTGCTTCAAAAATTTCAGACAAGTGTTTAATTCAATTAGCTTATGCAATTGGTGTTTCTAAACCATTATCAATTTATGTTGATTTATTTGATAATGATTTAGATAAAAATAAATTTGTTGTAGATAAGATAAATGAAAATTTTGAATTAAGTCCTCGAGGAATTAGAGAGATGCTAAATTTAAATAAACCGATATATGAGAAAACAGCTGCATATGGCCACTTTGGAAGAACACCAGATGATAGCGGTTCATTTTCTTGGGAAAAAACTGATAAAACAAGCCATTTTTCTAAATAGTTTCTGTTGAATTAAAAAAAAACTTTACTATATTGCCTTTACATTATTGAATTTACAAAATGGGCATCAGCCCATTTTTTTTTGGAGTAAACAAAAACATGTTAAATAAAAGAGCAGATAAATTAGAATTATTAAGAATAGCTGAAGCTGTTGCTTTAGAAAAATCTATCGATAAAGAACTAATCATTAGTTCGATGGAAACTGGAATTGCAAAAGCAGCAAAATCTAAATTTGGTCAAGAAAATGAAATTAAAGTTTCAATTAATAGAGATAGTGGAGATATTGAAATATTTAGAAAATTAGTTGTTGCAGAAAATCCTGAGAACTCAAATACAGAAATTAAATTAGAAGATGCTATTACTTTAAATGAAATAAATAAAGATAAAGCAGTTGGGGATGAGGTGTTACAACCACTTCCTTCATTTGATTTTGGGAGAATAGCTGCTCAAACAGCAAAACAAGTAATCAGTTTTAATGTCAGAGAAGCTGAAAGAGAAAGACAATTTAATGATTTTATCGATAAAAAAGATTCAATTTTAAGTGGTATTGTAAAACGATTAGAATTTGGAAATGTAATTGCAGATCTTGGAAGAACAGAAGCAATTATTCAAAAAAATGAGATGATCCCTAGAGAAAATATTAAAGCAGGTGATAGAATAAAAGCTTATTGTTATGATGTTAGAAGAGAGCCAAGAGGGCAACAAATATTTTTATCAAGAGCTCACCCAAAGTTTATGGAGAAACTTTTTGTTCAAGAAGTTCCTGAAATTTATGATGGTTTAATTGAAATTAAATCTTCTTCAAGAGACCCTGGAAGTAGAGCAAAAATTTGTGTAAAAGCTGTTGATACATCACTTGACCCAGTTGGGGCTTGCGTTGGTATGAGAGGTTCAAGAGTTCAAGCGGTTGTTAATGAATTGCAAGGAGAAAAAATTGACATCGTGAATTGGTCTGAAGATCCTGCGATTTTAGTTTCGAACGCATTATCACCAGCAGAAGTTCAAAGAGTGAATGTAGATATAGAAAGAAAAAAACTTGATGTAATTCTTACTGAAGAAAATTTAAGTAAAGCTATTGGAAGAAGAGGTCAAAATGTTAGACTTGCTACAAAGTTATTAAATTATGAAATTAATATAATGACAGATGCTGAAGATTCTGAAAGAAGACAATTAGAATTTAAAGAAAAAACCGAAAATTTTGTTAAAAATTTAGAGTTAGACGAAACATTGGGACAGTTATTAGTTGCTGAAGGTTTTTCATCAATAGATGATATTAAAGATAGTTCAGCTGAAAATTTAATGAAGACAGAAGGTATAGAAGAAGATACTGCTAAAGCACTTATAGAAAGAGCTAAAGAGTTTCACCAAAAAGATCAAGAAGATATTTCTGAGAGAATAAAAGAATTAGGTCTTGAAGACTTACTAATAAATTTAAAAGGATTAACCCCAGGAATGTTAGTAACACTAGGAGAAAAAAAAATTTTAACATTAGAAGATTTTGCTGACTTAGCATCTGATGAGCTAACAGGTGGATATGATATTGTAAAAGGTGAAAGAGTTAAAATTCAAGGTTATCTTGAAGATTTTGCTTTATCAAAAGAAGAAGCAGATGAATTAATTATGTCTGCAAGAAACATTGTCTACAAAGATTGAGTAATGAGCTATGGAAAAAAAAACAAAACTAACAATATCTGGCATAGCCAAAAAATCGATCAAAAATATTGAGATTGCAAAAACTCAAGGAAAAAATTCTGTAGTTATTGAAAAACAATCAAACAAATTTCCAAGTCGAGGTGTATCAGTTAAGCCAGGAGGCTTTAAGCCCAAAACTACCTCAACATTTAATAGAGGTGCACCAATTAAACCATCATTTCCATCTAAATCACCCCCTATAACAAACGATTTTGAAAGACGTAAGCTAGCTGAACAAAGAGCCACTAAAAGACTTAAAGGTGAAAATGATAGTAAAGATAAGAAAACTTTAAAAGCAGGCACAAAAAAAAGAGAATTAAAATTAACAGTTTCAAGAGCTTTAAGCGATGAAATAGAAGCAAGAGCAAGAAGTGAAGCTTCTGTTAAGAGAGCAAGACAAAAAGAAAATAAAAATTTAACAAAAGAAGAAACTCAAGAAAGCCTTAAACCAGTTAAAAGAGATATTAATATTCCAGAAGCAATTACAGTTAGAGAACTAGCTAATAGAATGGCTGAGCAATCCAGTAATGTTATTAAATATTTATTTGGAATGGGCGTTACTGTTACTATAAACCAGACGTTAGCTGCTGATACAGCTGAGTTTCTAGTTAAAGAATTTGGTCATAATCCAATTAGAGGAGAAAAAGCTGAAGAGATTATTCAAAAAATTAAAGCCTCCAGAGCAGAGAATTTAAAAAACAGAGCTCCCATAGTTACTGTTATGGGGCATGTTGATCATGGAAAAACTTCAGTGCTTGATGTTTTGAGAAGTGCAAATGTTGTCTCAGGAGAATTTGGGGGAATTACGCAACATATAGGAGCCTACCAAATTGAAAGCCAATCTAATAAATTAACTTTTATTGATACACCGGGTCACGCAGCATTTACCGAAATGAGAGCAAGAGGATCAAAGTTAACTGATGTAGTTGTATTAGTAGTTGCTGCAGACGATGGAGTTAAACCACAAACAGTTGAGTCTATTAAACATGCAAAAGCTGCCAATGTACCAATTGTTGTTGCAATTAATAAGTGTGATTTACCAGATGCAGACC
>Ga0209041_1002006_pt1 | contig 11436 bp, 6 predicted proteins | sample SaaInlV_100m_DNA_4_FD_184647 | JGI IMG/M metagenome (GOLD analysis project Ga0209041, IMG submission 184647) | Marine microbial communities from expanding oxygen minimum zones in the Saanich Inlet - SI037_S2LV_100m_DNA (SPAdes) (version 2) | ecosystem: Environmental > Aquatic > Marine >... | reverse complement strand
TGCTCCCGGCAAGCAAAGTTGAATAAGTATATTGATGCGACTCATAAGCCTTGTAGTAAGTATGAAAAGTGTCCTGCCTTACCCGGCGGTCATAACTCTGCAAAAGGCTCTGAAAGTTCCCGTGAGTGAGGGAAGTTGTTTCACCGTCTTCACCCTCGATTGTTCCCAGTTGCAAGTCGGCATTATCGAGCATATCAAATGCGTTCTGCATGGTCCGTCCCATTTCCCCGGAAGCGGCCAAAAGCGCCTCCTCCTTTTCAGAGAGGGTGTGCTCCCGGTAACGCAAAATCTGCTCCAGGTGGAACCGGTAAAACTCCAGCTCCTTTTCGGCCAAAAACCCACGCATCCTGTCCTCAGGAATGGACATGATTTCTGAGAGTATAAAACTGGAAGCCTTGCTGGCTTCATTGACCAGCATCATGATCTTTTCATAATTTCCCTGGTAAAGGCTGTTGGTCTTGTCCTCATCATTTTTGAGATGCGCGAACGTGTGAAGCTTTTCCAGCTGGCGCGAAAAGTTCATATCAAACTCCAGGCATGCCTTGAGCTTAGACGCAGACTCCGCCAACGTGCCAACAAAGGAAGCATATGTTTTTATCTCCGCTTCCAATGCGGTCAACTCCGTGCTCCAGTCCACATCAGATGAGTACAGTCCTGCCAAGTCCCATTGGGACTCTACAGAGACTTCATCTCGTGCCAGGGTTCCTGTTTTGGCATCCATAATTCAGGATAGGGCGGGAAACATGAGTCTCCCAATGGTGATTAACATTCTTTACCGGGTTGCCTGTTCTATCGTTTGCAAATGAGTTTCAAGTTTGGCCTGTTTTTCAGAAAGGGTGGTTTTCCTTTTCTCGTCTTTCTCGATGACTTCGGCAGGCGCCTTTTTTACAAAATTCGGGTTGGAGAGTTTCTTATCTAAAAATATGAGGTCTTTTTCAATTTTTTTCAACTCTTTTTCGATGCGATTCTTTTCTTCCTCGAAATCCATCATGCCTGCAAGCGGAATAATCAGGTCCATTTCTCCCAATACCGAAGATGCTGAGACCTCGGGTTTTTCGATATCGGAGCCTATGGTTATTTGATCCACTCGGGCCAATTCGCGGATAAAACCGGCGTGTTCCTTCAGAGTAACTTCCAGATCAGCACGACTGGTTTTGATTAGCGCGTTTAATTTCAAGCCCGGATTCAGGTTCATCTCGCCACGGATGTTGCGCACGCCTGTAATGACTTCCATCACCTTTCCCATGGTCTCTTCCACTTTGGCATCGCTCCTGTCGGCTTTGAATTCGGGAAAAGTGCTGACCATGATACTGTCTCCGGTTTTGGGCAATTTCTGCCAAATCTCTTCCGTAATAAACGGCATGAACGGATGCAGAAGTTTCAGAGACGCCTCCAAAACATGCAGAAGAACATTTTGCGCGACCTTTTTTTCAGGGCCCTCGACCGTTAAACGGGATTTGACAAGCTCGATATACCAGTCACAGTATTCGTTCCAGATGAACTTGTAAACTGTCAGGGCGGCATCGTTGAATTTGAAATCTTCCAGGGCCTGATTGACTTCCTGCGTGGTGTTGTTCAGTCGGCTCAGGATCCACTGATCGGCGATAGACCGGTTCGCCTGCTCATCGAGTTGGCAGGTTCCCTCATAACCTTCCAGGTTCATGAATACAAATCTGGAAGCGTTCCAGAGTTTGTTGCAGAAGTTTCGGTAACCATCAATACGGTCCTCATCGAGCTTAATATCCCGACCCTGAGCGGCAAAAGCCGCCAGCGTAAACCGCAACGCATCGGTACCGTATTGTTCCATGACCGCCAGCGGATCAATTACGTTGCCTTTGGTCTTGCTCATTTTCTGCCCTTCCGCGTCACGGATCAGAGCATGAATATAAACATGTTTAAAAGGCACATCATCCATGAACTTGATTCCCATCATGATCATGCGCGCCACCCAGAAAAACAGGATGTCAAAACCAGTACAAAGAACCGATGTGGGATAAAACTTTTTCAGAGTTTCTGTTTTTTCCGGCCAGCCCAAAGTGGAAAACGGCCAGAGCGCGGAACTGAACCAGGTGTCCAGCACGTCGGTCTCCTGTTCCAGATCCGTTGAAGAACAGGCAGAACATTTTTCGGGAGTTTCCCTGGCAACCTGAACTTCGTCACAGGCTTTGCAGGTCCATGCGGGAATCTGGTGTCCCCACCAGATTTGCCGGGAAATACACCAGTCACGAATATTTTCCATCCATTCAAAATATGTGTTCTCCCAGAATTTCGGGACAATTTTGATAGAACCATTTCTCACCGCTTCCATCGCCGGTTCCGCCAAAGGCTTGGCTCTGACAAACCATTGTTTAGACAAATAGGGTTCAACCACCGTTTTACACCGATAACAATGGCCAACCGAATGGTTGAGGTCTTCTACTTTCAACAGGACTTCCGCGTCTTTTAAATCCTGCACCAGTTTCTTTCTGCATTCAAAGCGGTCCAGCCCTTCATAAGCCTTCCCGGCCTCGGAGTTCATGGTGCCATCGGGAGCCATCACGTTAACCGAAGGGAGGTTGTGCCGCCGCCCGATTTCAAAATCGTTGGGGTCATGTGCAGGAGTTACCTTGAGGGCCCCGGTGCCAAAAGAGGTATCGACATACCCGTCTTCAATGAGTGGGATCTCTCTGTTTACTATAGGCAGGATCAACGTCTTGCCCTTGAATTTCATATAACGCTCATCCTTCGGATTAACCGCTACAGCCGTGTCCCCCAGCATGGTTTCCGGTCGGGTGGTGGCAATGGTGAGAAAACCATCACCCTCTTTAAAAGCGTATTTCACATGATAAAGGTGGCCCTGCATATCCTGATATTCCACTTCAAGATCAGAAAGTGCCGTGTGGCAACGGGGACACCAGTTGATGATATAGTCGCCTTTGTAAATCAGCCCCTCTTCATAGAGCGTGACAAACACCTCGCGAACCGCCTTGGACAAACCCTCATCCATGGTGAAGCGGTCCCGTTGCCAGTCCAGCGAACTGCCCAGTTTTTTCAACTGTTCCGTGATGGTTCCGCCAGATTCGTCACGCCATTTCCACACCCGCTCCACAAACGCGTCACGGCCCAGCGCCTGGCGGTCAGTTCCTTCCGCATGCAATTGACGCTCGACCACATTCTGGGTAGCAATTCCGGCATGGTCTGTGCCCGGTTGCCACAAGGCGTTGAACCCTTGCATACGTTTCCAGCGAGTCAGAATATCCTGCAGGGTATTGTTGAAGGCATGACCAATATGCAGACGCCCTGTAATATTGGGAGGCGGTATGACAATAGAAAAGGGAGGTTTATCAAGCGTCTCATCGGCATGAAAATAGTTTTTTTCCTGCCAGAATTTTCCCCAGCGTTTTTCAACTTCTTCCGGTTCGTAATGTTTATCCAGTTGAATCATTCGGTGGTACTACTCCTTATAATAAAATACAAAAACAATCTCCGCTTTGCCTGAAACGCGCAGGGGAGGCTTCTCATAAACCGCTATATTTTTTGAGGGTAGATCGTAAATGGGGTGGCTAATACATGTCCTGCTTTTTAATTTTCTCTATCTCCTCACGAATCACCCTGCGAGCAATTTCGGGAGTGATCTCTCTCACCACTTCACGGACGGTTCTCAAAATTACCTCGGACAACCCAGAAACCTCTTTTTCCAGAGAAGACCCTAATGACCTTTGCAGTAACTGCCTGACCTCATCTGCAATCGCCTGGGTAAGCGGACTCCCGGTTTCATGGCCCCAATTCTCCGAACTCAAATCGTAGTGTAGAGAATTCATATCCTGATTCTGATCGGCAAACCCGGAAATAGCATCCAGGTTTTCTTTTATATCTTCCGGCGTTGCAGGGCGTTTGCCCACCTCAGTAAACGCGCCCGGAGCAATGCGCTCCAAAAGGTCTTCCGGTTCCGGGACAATCCCTCCCAGCGATGACAACTCAGCGGGATGTACCGGCTTCTCGTGATGAGCAGGGCCTCCACCCGTTACAATCTCCTTGAAAGTGGAATCCAGTTCATCCAAATTGTCCAGTTTGCGTGGGCGAATCTCGGCGAAAATCTCCGGCTCTTCAGTAAAAGCCAAAGCTTGCGGTCTCTCCGAACCGAACTCCTCCCCTTCGAACGGGAATGCCTCCACTTCGGGCGCATCAGGAGCCTGTACAGACTCCTTGAGTTCTTCCACACCACGGATCATTTGATCCATAATGTCGTCATCGGCCAATTCTGTTTCAGGCTCAAGACCCGCGTCCTCCAGAGGTTCGGGGACTTCGGAAAGCTCCATGGGCTCTACCAACTCTTCATCCGTCAACGCAACAGTTTCATCATCCACTGCAAGCGGTTGAGCTTCCTCCAAAACTTCGTCTTCCGCCGACAACTCCACAGGTTCAGGAGACTCGGGAGATCCCATGGGTCTTATATTTGCCATGAGTTCCATTGACTCTTCATCCGTCAATTCGATGGCTTTATCTTCCGCATCGGAAAACCCTTCCGTTGACTCTTCATCCGTCAATTCGATAGCTTCGTCTTCCACACCGGAAAGCCCTTCCGTTGAAAGTTCTTCGACCGATGCCAATAACTCTTCCAGGCTGGGCTCCTCGTTGGGCTCCAAGCCGGCGAGTTCGTCTTCCGTTTCCACCAAATCGACTGCCGCGAGTGGGGCAGTCTCTTCACCGGAAGTTTCCAACAGGCTTTTGACCATGGCAACAATATCATCTGACTTGAACGGTTTTGAGATATGGTTGTCTGCGCCGCAACTTTGGTAGCGCTGTTCATCAAATTCCTCAAAATCGCTGGCAAGAAGCAGGACTTTGATCGCACTCGTTTCCGGGGATTCCTTAATTTTCGCGCTCAACTCAAAACCATCCAAACCCGGCATGTCCACATCAGCCAAAACGATATCAGGCTTAAATTGCGAAATTCGGTCGAGGGCTTCCTGACCATCGCCAATTCCTTCAACCTCCGCGTCCTCAACTTCAAAAGCCATGGACACAATTTTTTGGATGGTAATGCTATCGTCAGCAACCAAAAGTCTAAATGTCATGAATCAATCCTTCGGGATTTTGAAAAGAACTTCTGAAAGACACTGCTAGCCGCAGGGGCAACTGGCAGGAACTCTTTCATCTGAGCCCCTAGTACCCCTTCGGGGCATGAGGGATAATGAAGGGACACAACACTATGGGAGGCAGATGACAGAGACTCGTCAAGCCGCCTATGCTTCCCGCTCACCAGAGAGAGCCATGCTCATACCACCGGGCGTTGCCCGGCGCCTAGTGGGAGTGGGGGAAACCATGCAATCTCAACTGGTTAAGTATAGCATAAACTGTCGGGTCGCAAAAAAAATTAGCCCCAAAACCTCATTTAAACCTTAAAATCATCGATAAGTTTTAGATAGAGTGTATCCCGACTCTATGCTTTAATATGAGTGGTAACATTTTAAGGATCAGATAGTTGGAGGTTTCCAGGTTTTGATTCGCTTGCAATGGATTTCCCATTCCATAAAAAAAATTATACTGGGGTGCTGTGGCAGATTGGTTTTGCTCGGCGCCCTCGCGGTCATCTCTCCCACCAGCGCATTCGCCCTTTATGTTCAAATTGATGGCGTTGCCGATATCAAAACAAACTTCAGCGAGGGCTGTTCATCCATCAAGGACCTTGCCAGCCAGGCAGAGCGTCAGAAAATAGATGTGATCTTGTTCGCGGACTATGCCCGGAATTCCATGGAATTCGGGGTCAAACCTTTTGAAAGAATTTTTAAAAACACTATCCCCGGGCCTTCAGTGCTTGACCGGGGAGTCGGCGGATATTTATCCGAAATCAAAGAAAACGACCGCCAGTTTGAACGCACATTATTGATCCCCGGTGTGGAAACCATTCCTTTTTATTTCTGGAGCGGAAGCAACTACGACAAAAACCTCACAGCCCATAACTGGGACAAACATTTGCTGGTTTTCGGAATGGAGTCCGCTCAGGACTTTGAGCAGTTGCCCCTGCCCAACAGCAATTTCTCAAAAAAATATACCGAGGAGTTTCTCAACAATTTTATAATCGTTGGCTTCATTTTCATGGTAATGGTCGGGGCCGTCTACAAAGGCTATTTCCGGAAAATCACCGTGCCCCTCATGTTGCTCTTTGCCTTGCTGACCCTGAACAACCACCCGTTTCAAAGTTCGCCTTTCGATCCTTATCATGGGGACCGGGGCATGAAGCCTTACCAAAATTTAATAGATTTTGCCACCGCCAAAGGCGCACTGGTTTTCTGGAACCATATGGAAATCGATTCCGGTATCAGTCAGAAGGGCACTACCGTTCTGGAAACCCTGCCCTATCCGGATGACCTGTTGAACACACAAAACTATACCGGGTTCCAGGCTGTGGGCGACAAACCGATCCGTCAAACCGATCCAGGTCAACAATGGGATCAGGTACTCATGGAATACCTGCATGGAGAACGGGAACATCCGGTTTGGGGTTTTGGGGGCAATGATTATTTCTGCGAAGAACAAAAGGGGGACCGGCTAGGCTCCGTTCGCACTATTTTTCTCGTACGGGAAAGGAACAATGACACCGTACTCGATGCCATGAAAAGCGGAAGAATGTACGCCGTCCGCCAGGCCGATGCCAACCGGCTTTCTCTTGATGAGTTTGTCGTCGAGGATCAAAAAGCCGGCAACCAGATAACGATGGGACAGGAACTGGTTGCGACAGACTTCCCCGCCGTCAAACTAAAGCTTCGCTCTGTGCAGGGAGGAAACAAGACCGCCCAGATTCAGATCATCCGCAACGGAGTCCTCGTAAAAGGGGAAACCGTTTCTCTGCCTTATGAATTGACCTGGCGGGATGTCGGGATAGACAGAAAAGAACCCGTTTATTATCGAATCAAGGCAATGGTCTCTCCCACGGACTATCTGGTTTCTAATCCTATTTTCGTAAAATTTGCAGATAACATAGGGGTGGATGTAGCCGCGGCCCCCGTCCCGGTCCCGGCCCCCAAGTCCGCGCCTTCCCCTACTGAAAATTTTATAAAAAAACCAGTCATGCCAACAGCTCCTCCGGTTTCTCAACCTGTAGCACCCAGGGTCGCATCTCTTTCTGGAACCCAGACACAGCCGGCTCGCCCAGTACCGGTTCCAACGCAACCCCGACAACCTCCAGCGCCGGCTCCCGTTCCACAACCCAGTATGCCTCCCGTTGAAATGCCTATGATGGAGGAACCTGCCCCGCAAGAACCGCCCATGGCCGAGTTGGCTCCGGGAAAAGGCTTGATGGTTATGACCGACGGAGTGGCTTTGAAAAAAGGACCGGGAACGGTTTTTCCAAACATCACCAAGCTACGCAGAGGCGAAGAGGTGTATTTCGTGAGAAGAACCAATATCACGTTCAACAACAGAAACTGGCTGGTGGTCAAATATAAAAACCGCTCCGGATATATATGGGAAGGAGTTGTCAAATGGTCCCAGCCACCCGCCGACCCGCGTAACGCTGAACTCAACCCCTTAACAAGGGAGGCAGATGGGCAAGGACTTAATTGAGCCGCAATAAACACAATAGCTTTTCACCTCTCTCTTCATAGGGAGGGGATATTCAAAACAAACCCACTCAGACTATTACATTCTGCCCAGACAGCTATTTGCCAAGCAAGCGGGCTATTGCTATCTGCCTCCCCTGCCAAGGGGCTAGTGGTAGGTGTTTATTTTGGTGCCCTTATCAAGTTGGTAGAGGAACAGGGTTTTATCTTCGCTGACCTTTTCCGGGGTCATGCCGCGCAGGCAGAACCGGTACGAGACAATGCGCACAGACGGTTTTAGTTTTTTTAATATTTCCGGGAACAATTTGTCCACGGCCTGATGGGTGAGATAAAGATAAAGCACATCCGCAGAACCCGGATCGAAATCAAACATATTCCCCCGAACAATTTGTACCCGGTCACTGACCCCGTTCATTCGGGCAAGCAGGCGGGCCATCACAACTTTTAAAGGATCGATCTCTACACCGATGGCTCTGGCGGAAAACTCTTTTGCCGAAGCAATCAGCACCCTGCCCTCCCCGCAACCCAGGTCGCAGACGGTTTCCCCCGGTCGGATATCAGCGAATCGCAAAATCCGCCGGATCGTTCCGGGTAATAGCGGATGCCAGGGAGCCCCGAAGAATATCGGCAGGATCACCATCCCCGCCAGGACCAGCAATGCACCAATTAGAAATATTTCATGAAGTTCAAGCATATTTTTATGAGGACTTAATCACATTGTGTAGCCCCCTCATCCTAGCCTTCTCCCTCCAGGGGAGAAGGAACTTTTTACTCCCTCTCCCTTGAGGGGAGAGGCAAGGCGTAGCCGCGGTGAGGGTGGTTTTATCTTATGGTGCCCATTATAAGTTCTCAAATTGTTCTACCGCGACTGTCAACTCGTCCCATTCCTGCATCAGGATTTTCTCCTCAGCCTTAAGACTGTTCTGTTGTTCCAGAGTTTCCATCAGCCGGGTTTTCTGGTCGGCCTCGTAAATACTGGAGTCGGCAAGTTGCGTTTGCAAGTCCTCGTTGGTTTGCATTAGAACCTCCAAACGGGACTCCACTTTCGCCAATCGTGTTTGCAGGGGTTTCAGGTTTTTATAACGATGGTTTCTCTCTTCCGCTTCCTTTCTTTTCCTCTCCTTTTGCAACTGCGAGGAAGAAGCTTCCTTTGCGAAGTTCGATGAAACCGCAACATCCTGAACCTCTTTCGATTTCGCCCAGTCATAATCACTGTAGTTGCCGGGATAATCTTTGACCGCCCCGGTATCCACTTCCCAGACCCGGTTGATAAAACCATCGAGAAAAAACCGGTCATGAGAAATGACCACCAGACTCCCTTCATAATCAGAAAGAACTGCCGCCAAATGTTCGCGGGACCGCATATCCAAATGGTTTGTCGGCTCATCAAACAAAACCAGTGAAGGCGGACTGGAAGATTTTGCACTGGCGTTTCCACTCTTCGCTGATCCACCGCCACACAACATTCGCGCTAGAGCCAGGCGGGAGCATTCTCCGCCTGAAAGGACAGAAACTTTCTTCTCAACATCCTCACCGGCAAATAAAAACGCCCCGAGAATATTTCGTTTTTCCGTGAGCAGGAGCCCTGGCGCAGATTCTTCCAGAGATTGAAAAACCGTATGGTTAAAGTTAAGCGTCTCGCCCTGGTGTTGGGCAAAATAAGACCGGGACACATTCGCTCCGAGTTTAACCTCTCCACCATCCGGCTGAAGAGCTCCTGCCATCAGTTTCAGCAGGGTGGATTTGCCCGCGCCGTTCTCCCCTACCAGAGCCACTTTCCAGCCCCTTTCAAGGTTGATGGAAAAATTTTCGTACACCTTAAGCCGACCATAACTTTTACAGATGTCATTCACCTCTAAAACATGTCGCCCTGTTCTCGCTGGCTGGGGAAACCGAAAGTGGATTGCCTTTGTACCCTGGGCCGTTTGCACCCGCTCCATTTTTTCCAGCATTTTTATTCGGCTCTGCACCTGAGTGGCCTTGGTATTTTTGGCGCGAAACCTTTCTATAAACCGTTCCACCTCGGCAATTTTACGACCTTGGTTCGCGGCCTGGGACTCCAACAACGCCTCTTTCTCCTGCTTCTGTTTTTCGTAGTCATCATAATTTCCGCTATAAGCCGAAAGTACTCCACGATCCAATTCAATGATCCGGCTTGCCAAAGAGTTTAAAAATCTGCGGTCATGAGAAATGAGCAGGACACTGCCCTCATAAGCTTTCAGGAACGATTCCAGCCAGACTACGGATTTCAAATCCAGATGGTTTGACGGCTCATCCAGCAACAAGATATCGGGACTCTGCAATAACAAGCGCGAAAGCTCGCACCGCATTCTCCAACCCCCGGACAACTGGTCGAGAGGCTGGTCCCACTTTTCAGCTTTGATTCCCAGTCCCAGAAGAATGGTTTTAGCTCGTGCCTCCCGGTCATAACCTCCCAATCGTTCAAACTCGTGTTGCAGGTCTCCGTATCTATCGTGATAAGTCTGGTCCGATTGCAACCGCTCCATTTCCGTTTTCACCTTGAGGAAATGCGGGTCGCCAAGCACCACCCTTTCGAGAACGGTTTCACTGCCCCCTTCCATTTCCTGTTCCAGCAAACCAAAACGCAAACCTTTCCTGAGACTCACCTTACCCGAGTCCGGCGTGGTTTTTCCTGTTATCACTTTGAAGAGAGTGGTCTTGCCGGTACCGTTTTCCCCCACCAGCCCCACCTTTTCTTTTGGACGAAGGTGAAAACTGACATCCTCAAAAAGCACCTTGGAACCAAATTGTAGAACTACTTTCTCAACAAATATCACGAGGTGCCCTCGAGGCAGTGAGGTCTATGCATTTTTATGCTAACCATGGGCAATGCGCCTTTTAAATTAAGGCTATTTACTTTCTCAACAAGTATCACGAGGTAAAAACCCTTTTGGAAAAATTAAATTTATGGGGCTGATCTCAGTTTCGGATTGAAGGCCTCGCGCAATCCTTCGCCGCAAAGGTTGAACGCCAGCACCACAAACAGGATGGTGAATCCGGGAATAAATGTCAGCCAGGGCGCATCAAACAAAAATGTTTTGCCATCCGCAAGGATGTTGCCCCAGGTCGCATCCGGAGGTTGCACACCGAAACCCAGAAAACTTAAAGAGGATTCAGTCAGGATGGCCGTTGCCACGCCGATGGTTGCCGAAACCAGAACCGGGGCGATGGCATTGGGCACCATATGGATGAAGATAATGCGCCATTCGGGAATCGCCTGGCTCCTTGCGGCAATTACGAAATCCTGATCCCGCAAAGATAAGAACTCTGCCCGGACAAACCGCGCGGTTCCCATCCAACTTGTCAGGCCAATCACGATCATGATGTTATAAATACTCGGTGGTAATAACGCGACCACCGTCAGAATCAAAAAGAACGTGGGAAAACAGAGCATGATATCGACAAAACGCATAATGAGTGTATCGACTGTGAGAAACCCCAGCTTCATCCGTCCATAAAAACCGGCAACCCCGCCAAAAAAAATCCCAACCGTCAGCGATATGCCCACTGCAACGAAACCCACCGTCAACGAAACCGAGGTGCCCTCCAACATGCGGGCGAACACATCTCGCCCGAGCTCATCGGTTCCCAAAAGGTAAATGCCCAAAGTCGGAGCATCTTCTTTGGGTGTCAGGGTGCTGGTAAAAGTCGTAAGTGGGGGAAGAAATTTTTCCGACAAACGTACCACTTTAGGGTCGAACACCACCACGAACTGGGTGAACACTTTCCCCAGTACCGCTAAACCCAACAGAAACATCAGGAACCAAAAACTGGCATAAGCCATGCGGTTGCGCTTGAGAATATCCCAGCGTTCCTGAAACAAGCCTTTCGAGGACGGTGCCAGGGCATCGGCATTAGTAATCGGTTCGTTCAT
>Ga0209041_1001999_pt1 | contig 11464 bp, 13 predicted proteins | sample SaaInlV_100m_DNA_4_FD_184647 | JGI IMG/M metagenome (GOLD analysis project Ga0209041, IMG submission 184647) | Marine microbial communities from expanding oxygen minimum zones in the Saanich Inlet - SI037_S2LV_100m_DNA (SPAdes) (version 2) | ecosystem: Environmental > Aquatic > Marine >... | reverse complement strand
GCCAGGTCAGATATTGAAGATGGAATTGACCCGTCCGGTCACCAAAATGGAAACCCTGCTTTAGGTGACGACTCTTTTGAAACAGTTGCTAGGGAATGGCACGAGAAATACCGTAGCCAATGGACCGAGGGTCATGCGAGCACAACGCTCCGTCGTCTGGAGGCTAATCTTCTCCCCTGGCTGGGCAAGGAGGCCACTTGGGGCGATTGAACCGCCTGAGCTATTACCTTCGCTCAGGCGCGTTGAAAATCGGGGAGCGGTAGAGACAGCCCACCGTATGCAGCAGATCGCGTCTCGGATCTTTCGCTATAGAGCGGAATACATCGTAGGCAAAGAGGGCGGTGATGGTTTTAATGTGACCCTGAATAATCCTTTCTGAAACTTCTTCAGTACGTTAAACAACGTCGCGAGGTACATATGGTTTTCTTTCACTCATTACAGAAAGTTCTAAAGCCAGGAATGGGATCAAAGTTATTTTCTTCGAGTGCATCCATGATAATTTTGATACGTTTTTTCGCACTTTTTTCTAATGAGGCCCGTAGAGTAACACCGGGACTGCCAGGCATTCCAACGATATAGGCCATAGATAGAGGCGGTTGATTTTCCCGAAACCAGTTCGGATGTTGCAGTCGATATTTATTAGCAAAAGCGCCTAATTCTTTTACGTAGAGCCTTAAGGCCGCTTCGCTGCCGCTGGTTACCTTATCGCCTAGTCCTTGCTCCCAATAATGCGCCATTGCATGAGATATCGCGTTGCATCGTAAGGTATCAAGGCTGATTGTGTAATCGCCGCTATCACTGGGTCCAACTAGCTTTGACGCTTTTGCATTCGTGCAGCTTGCATGGGACGCTCGATCCGATAGCCAGTGCATATAAATCCCTAATCTCGCTACTAGTTCAGGGACGGGCGTACCATCATCTAACTTTGAGAAAGGGCTTTGGGCGATGTACCGACCTAAATTGTTCGCCTCAGCTAAAAGCGTATTTTTAGGGGTGAGGGGAGGTGAGCCTTCAGGGCATGTATTGCTGCACCAGCATTCAGGCTCGCAGTCGTAATTTAGAATTTGCGGACCCAATTTAGTTGTTCCTCCAGAAAGTGGGATCGGCCCGCTTACGAGCTTTGGCACATCTGAAAGAAGTTCCCCACGTGTTGCACATGAGCTTCCGCTGAACGGATTATCTTTAAGTTCACTGTCAGTTATGCCCCCATGGCAAAGTGTGTCGGAGTCACCAAACGCCCAATCTCTTGAACGTGATAGCGTGCCCTCAGCAGTCGCGCCCCATTGAGGATCAAGCGCATCGGTTGTGTCTTCCTCGCTTCCATATGGAACGCCAAGGTGGCGGATTGAACCGCCGGACACAGTGCTGGTTCGTAGCAGTCCGCGCAGGGGTGGGGTCCAATATCGAAATGGAAGATCTGTGCCGCAGCTGTCAATTGCACGGTACTGGTTGAAATCAATCGCTTGAGAAAACGCTGCAATAAAGTAAGCGATATCTCCCCGAAAGCCAACCGCCTGAGCGGTGAAGTAAACTGCTTCAAAATGAATAATGCCGCGACAGATTGATGTATCTCCAAAGGTGTCACTAGAGCGCTTTAAGACTTTAAAAACGCATCGAGGGTAATACTTGCCAAAACCACACTCTGGCGTGGACTGCATCACCGCATCGTAATAGAAATTATCTATTTGACCCCCTTCCCCGAGGCAAATATCTTCAACGAACGCGTAGCTGGTTGAGACAGATATAGCCATGGCCAGGCCAACGCTCGCAAATAGTGAGAAAATTTTCTTTATGACAATTGGGTTCATAGCAGTCCTAGCAGACAATTTCAAATTGAGTTTCAAGTGTGGCGCCGTCTACTTCGATAAACAGTCGCCAATCGCCGATAAAGTCATCCATCCCCATTGCGGGATTAATGAAGCTAAATAGGCCTGAACCTTTAGGCGGGTGTAGCTTGAGCCAGATTGGGCCTGGCGAGTAAGGCTCGATCAAACCCGCATCCTCCAACACCCAGTCGTTCCCCCAGACGATGTAATCGTCTTGATAAGTATGGACATATTCATGAATCGTAACAGAGACGAGATTACCCTCTTTGGAAAACATATTAGCCCCTGCATAGTCCCAGCTTTGATATCGAATGTCATTAAAAGGTTCGGCAGGATTGTGGGTTGCGCCGCAGCAGCCAACATAGTTTTTATATGTTTTGGTCGTATCTTTTATGCAACTGGCTAAAGCGTCGATCCGCCCGACCGCCTTTTCACTTCGACAATACGCGATTGCCAGTTTCCCAGAGTGAGGATCCGGCCACACATCGGTATTGCCCAGCACGAACAGATGCAAAGGTTCGGTCACACCAAATACTTTCTGACCAAGTCTCAGCCCAGTTTGAATATCCTTAATTGTTTGCTTTTTAACCTTTTTAGTTGCATAGATAATGGTCCGATATTTGGTTTTCCCAGCTTTAACTAAACACGCCGTTAGCGCTCTACTGCCGCTAGAGGGTGGTTGTCCGGCGCGTCCGTGTGCCTCCCTCATTGAGCGGATAATCTTCTGAAACCCCTCAGTCGCAAGACAAGCAGGTCGTTTATATGTTGGTATTGCCGCGTTTAGAGGTAAAACCTTGGATCCCGCCCAACAGTTGGGTGATATAAACATCCCCCACAACAACATGATGGCAAACAAACGCTTCATGTTGCTATTTTATTCTTGTTTGGCAGAATCATCCACAAGCGTGAGGGTGTGCAGATAGGACATCATTAGCACCATCGAAAAGTAAACTATTTTTTCCGATTTTAGAACTGTACGACGCTTCACTATTGATAGCGACCAAGTGTTTATAGGAGATTGTGGCAGGAAGGGGCGTTAATGCTGCCTATACTCTTGCCAGTAACTACGCCTGTCTATCCATTTGGACAATCTTGACGTTATTTGACCTACACTCCCCTACTGATCCACTTGAGTCCAATCAGGTCCAACCAAATCCAGCACTTTAGACGGTAACTTTGACGATAATGATTTAGGGATGGCGTAACTTACTTCAATGATTCAATAACTTATAAATCACTTTGAGTCCTTCCGGGACCCTGGGGAAGACAATCGAGGCCACTCGGATTGGCGGAACTATCAGTTTGATCGGAGTTCTAACGGGCGGGACGATTAACCCCACTACAGTGATGCGAAAATCAATTCGTCTGCAAGGGGTCTATGTTGGAAATCGTAGAATGTTCGAAGAGATGAACGCGGCTTTTGCCTTAAACCAAATACACCCTGTTGTTGACCAAGTATTTGATTTTGAAGACGCCCGCTCCGCCTATCACGCAATGCGTGCTGCAGGGCATTTCGGCAAGTTGGTAGTGAAGGTCTGAGCGTCAGTCTGGCAGGTCAGTAACCATGAAGAGCGTATCCCCAGTAATTGAGAATCTCCATTAGGGGGCTGACCCTATGTACCGTAACGCCTTCGCTTTCATAGGCGCTGTCCGGCGGATCCCTCCTCTAACAACAGCTTTGGGTATAAAGTAGACATCGCTGATGCGACGCAACACTATTGAAGTCTCATGTCTGCTTTACACCCAGTAGTAGGCACTCATTTCATCGTTAATAGAATTGATATTGCTGCACTTCACTAATCTACTTACGGCCAAAAGACTGCATCGGTGTCTAAAACTATGGGGGGCACACTCCATTGTTTGGTAACTACCTTGAAATTCAGATAGAGACTGATGGGGAGCGACATATACGTTCATCAGTTATAGGTCTACTTGACTCTTGTTACAGATAGCAAAATGCTGCGCTATTACGAGAACGACGTCCAGGGTGTCTTAAGAAACGACAGTCGATCTTAAGAGACTGGTCATAAAGAACGTTATAACCGCTGGCATGCTGGATGTACGTCCGTCTCGGGTAATTTTGACGCGTGTAGGCATCTCCATTATTTCCTGGGAATCCGACTCTGAAAGATAAAGGAGTTTTGGGTTTCGCCCGCCAGACGTGATACTTGTTTCCTTGCCAGTACGCGACATCCCAGAATTCTTGGTAGCGGAGTGAGATCCAGTACTGACGTTTCCAGGCGCAACTTCCCCGCAGCGGAAAAACAAATTGGCGCCAAGGCTTACCATGCATCATTACCGGGTTAACCATACTCTGAGGCAAAACTTCCCATACTTCCCAGTACCACGGAGAGCGATAACGGCTATTCGGGCGGATATATGACAACGTGTTGTACGATGGCCAAGTGACTCCACCGGGGTGGTTCCACCTAAAGAACGTTCTGAAGTTATTGTCTGACCCGTATCGCCCATGGTCTACCATGTTAGCCTGTATCTTCGCAACATTAACTATAGCTGCGGGTGTCGGAACATGCAGTTTGAAACTGAAGCGTCTGTTGCACAAGGCATAAGCCGGCGCGGATGCCACCACGAGGCAGAGTACTACGGAAAACAAAAGCCGGCCTGAGAGTTGTGACATATTCCCTCTTATAGACTTTGCAACACTTGTTTCTGGCCCGGTGAAGTAGCGCTGAGTATCAATCCTGTCCTAAAGAGTACGCCTTTTGCCACCAATTGCAACAAGATGACGCTACTCACTATTACATCAGCACACCCACAAACCAGGTCAAACTCAGAAACACTACTATTATAGTGTTTTGTCGAGGTGAGAAACTTATTTCAATAAGTATGTTTTAGCCTATAAAAAACTGAATTTACTCGGGGAATGTCTTTTACTCTTTCGCATCAGGTTCAGACGATAGCAAGAATACTAATGTTTAAAAGATACATTACTGGAAAAAGGAATCAACACGACAGCAAAAGCTCGCGGAGATACCATACACCCAGTCGCCAAAGGGGCGAAGTCAACTCGGTTTTCAAAAACTTTTCCGGCACTTAGACATCGCTACAGTCCAGAATAACTCGACATGGCGCTTTGCGCTAATATCATTTTTCCAGCACAGAAATACACTAATATGCTTTCGCGACTATTTCAACAGGTCCTGGCCCTTGCCCTGTTTCTAGCGCCTGGTATTTGCCCAGCGAGCCCACAATCCCACGAGGATGCCGCCACGGCATTCGCCCGGGGCGAGTTCAATTCAGCCATGGCCATCTGGGATTCCCTGGCAACGGCGGGTGATGCTCTATCACAGTATCACCTGGGCAGGATGTACCACTTCGGTGCCGGAATTCCGAAGGACATGCCGAGCGCCGCGCACTGGTATCAAAAGGCAGCAGAGCAGGGACATCAAGAATCACAGGCCGCTCTGGCTTGGCGCTACTACAAGGGCGAAGGCGTTGCCCAGGATTACAAGGAGGCTATGCATTGGTTTACCCGATCTGCAATCAATGGAAACATGCTCGCAAAGAGCCAGCTCGGCTGGATGTTTCTTAACGGTCTAGGCACTTCGAAGAATGTTGGCGAAGCCCGGAAGTGGTTCCAGGATGCCGCGAGGGACGGCCATGCCGATGCGCAGAACAACCTGGGCTGGATGCAGCTTAAGGATGAGTTTGGTATAGCCGACTACACTCAGGCTCTACATTGGATCTCCCGCGCCGCGCAGCAGGGCCATCCCGGTGCGCAGGATAATCTGGGCTGGATGTTTGCAACCGGCAAGGGCGGAGAAAAAAACACAGCAAAGGCAATTCACTGGTACCGCAAAGCCGCCATCAACGGTCACGCTTCAGCGCAGTTCAAACTCGGCACCCTCTATTACAACGGTGTTGATACCCCCAAAGATCTCAAAAATGCTCGGCAGTGGTTCGAGATGGCGGCACAGCAGGGTGTCACTCAAGCCCAGTTCAATCTGGGCGTGATGCACTTCAACGGCGAAGGAGTTGAAAAGGATATCGACCAGGCCATATCATGGATCAAAAAAGCAGCCGACCAGAAAATGGCGATCGCTCAGTACACGCTTGGGATGTTTTACCAGGACGGTAAGATTATGCAGCAAGATCTTGAATCTGCCCGCCACTGGTTAAATCAGGCAGCCCTTAATCACTCTCCAGAAGATGACTTTCTTGACGATCTCACGCGCCGCATCAAGTTACTGTTGACTGGCGGTCAAGATTCATAAATATTATTGCCATTTAAACAAGCTTTAGGAGATTAATGCCACTTTCCGCACCCTAAGTTGCAATAACACAATCGTGATTGTATCCATAGGGGCCCTTAACCATAAACGGAGGTACCAATATGAAAAATTCAAGTCTTTATTCTAAGTCGCTTATGTTCGCAGCTCTTGCGATAGTTCTGACTGGGTCGGCATCTGCAGCGGGGCCAATAGAGTGGGCTGCTACTGGCCATATGACTAAAGATGGACGCCTTGAGATGGGCATTCATACACAAGAATATGGTTTGGATGCCGAATATCTCGATATTGAGGCGAACAACAGTTACGTGTATGCCCTAATGACACTGGTCTCTCACCTGCAGGACGGCAAGATCTCCAAAGGTCAGATGAAATGGCTTTACGAAAGAGCGATCATGTCTGCAGTACCGCGAACCTACATCGAGGAATTTATGGCTTTTAATCACAACAAGGCTGACCTTAAAGACCATATGATCAGCAGTGGCGGCGATTCCATCGCACGTGTACTGCTCTACGACGTTACTCAAATGATTATGTACGGCGATCGCTATGATAAAAATCGACATTCGCACAATACCTACCAGAAAATGTTTGCCAACGCCTCAAGAACGCTCGAAGTCTCTGGTTATGTCTGGAAACAGATCCAACGCATCGTCGATGAAGAGCTCGACCTATTGGATAGAAAAACGGCAATATTCTGGGGCGAGACCCCCTATCAGCCACCACAAAACTAGAGTTGTTCTTTGCTAAGTTGGGCCGGGATGATGCACAGATCATCCCGGCCATCGTTGTTGTGACGCCCCGGAACCAAAAAGCACTACCAGATTTTTAAAGGCGGGTAGAGAACCTTTTGCGCCTCAATCCCCTGTCGGAGCATTGTTACCTCTGAAGGTCGAATTCTCGGCGTCGTGCTCATACTCGGCACCGTTCAGATCAATCGAGAACATGAAAGCACGGAGGATTGTTGTCGGGACGTTGGCCACGCCGATCAGACACCCATCATGGACCTGCAGTGAACCCCAGGTCATATCGGCATAGAGATTGAAGTAGCCCTCCATGGTCGCTTCTGATTCGGTAGTGCTGTAGGCCTTCAAAATGCCAGCCTCTACATCGGGCTCGGTGGCAATCACGACTAAATCACTATCAAGCAGAACACCCGTGGTATAGACATCGGCATTGGTATCCGTCTCCCAGATAACCAGTAAGGCTGGGCAGGTGCCGTTAATCTTATAAAGCTTGCTATCGTCGTTATCCTTAGTACCCATATAAATATCGCCGTTGGAATCCACCAGCGGCGCGGATGCCGCCTGACAGACCCGGCATCTCGCAACGGTCTTCCCAATCAGTGGTACAGGCATTGCCTGCCAGGTCAAAACAATAGATCTGGTCACGCAAAGCGGTATAAATCCAGCTGCGATCAAGGTTGAACTGAGCGCTTGAATAGGTCTCCGGTGCGACATGCTCCTCCGAATACCCGTCCTCGGGCCCATCGGGGGGAACGCCTGGGCAATAACTCCATTCCTCCAACCCCGTGATCCGATTCACTGCATAAATACCATCACAATCCAATGAACCATCGTTTACATTGAAGAGGACCAATTTTTTATCTATTTCATTTACTTCATTTATGATCGGGGCGTTATAGATCTACGCATCGCTAGCGCCGCTTGGCACAAACGTCCATAACTCAGCGCCCGAGGAATTAACAGCATTCAACTCATCCTCGCCCACGTACAAAATACCCCGCTTGGAAATCGCAGGCGTAAGGTGTCCCATATGGTGGGCTTCACCCTTTTCGGCAATCACATATTCCCACTCCAGTACCGGTGTGTCGCGGCGCGGGTTGGAGATCTTGACCAGGGTCAGCGTTGAACTAGAGTGATCGCCTTCGGGCTCGCTTTCCTCGGGAAAGGATATTTCACGACCCTCTTCCTTCAGAAAATAAACATTGCCGCACCGGCCCAGCACAACGCTGCCGCGCACTTCTGCCTCACCTAATTCGTAACGCTAAACCTCGCGCATATCCTTAAGATCCACCTTGACCAGGAAATTATCGGTGGTGAGATCAAAAGACATCACCCCGAACATCCCACCATAAAAATCTCCAACACAATACTCCACCGCGTACGACGGTAAAGGGACAAACAACAGCATGCCCAACGCAAGAACACCACTCTTAGCACGCAACATTGAAAAATTCAGCACCTTATCCTCTGGATTAGTACCCGTACAGATGCCTACATAATGTTGTCACAATAATTCCCAAGACAGGCTAGGGTCAGTAGACTAGAAAATGACTCTAAAACCGCTCAACGAGACTGACACTCAATAAAACACTTGATTAAAGTGGCGAGCCATCACCAGTATGGCTATCAGTAGTGCATAAAACAGTGCGGCTATTGAGGCTAGTTTCCTTTTCTGAAACATGTGAAGCGCTCTTGGCTGGCTGAACATGTCGTGACAATATGACCACCACTCCTTTTTTGCATGTGATAGCGGTCACTTTATCATTTAGCCTCCTGGCATAGACTAGATTCCCGACACTTGGCTGGAGACCCAATTGACCTATGCCAGATAGTGCCAGACATTGGAGTGCCTACACATTGCGATCAAGGTAGCTCGGTCAGTATCGGGTGCTGGAGATCAGACCATAGATGATGCCAAACAGGCAAAGCGCCACAAACGAGCCTGCGAACACACCCAGGGTGAGTATGACCAGATCGGTCGTCTGTTCGATATTGAAGCCGAGGGTATCGGCCAGCCACAGTATGAGTTTTTGCATATGCGTGCCCTTGCTCTCTTGCCCTACGATGAAAAACCGCCCGACAGACTATTCTCGACTTTCATTTTACACCGCTATGCGCCTCGTATTTGAAGCGCATCATAGAAGCGGTGTCACTGTTGTTCAACTACATGACACCGCTTCTATGTGGGCCATCATTTCCGAGTCCTCGGCGCTGCCTAAAATTTGGTCGCTGCCGATGCTGAATGAATTGGGGCAAAAAGGGCAACTATCAGTGCTGTAGCGATAGAGATACCGAAAAGTCGAGTATTGTTATTCATCTGAACATCCTCCTAGTCAGGGTTGATGCAAAAAATAAGCCGATAGAGTCTCTATTATTTGATTAATTACCATTACTGTGCATCTCATATTTGAGATGCATCATTGAAGCGGTATCGTTGTTGATTAGAAAAACTACGAAAAGGTTGTTGAACTGATCCGTGATTGGGGGTGGATTATTAATACCCAATCCTTCGAGTATATCGGGGACTGTGCTGGTATGTCCTGCGACCAGAACACTTTGTCCTACATACTGCTCTTTAATAATGTCAACAATCTCAGGCGCTGAATGATAGTACTGAACATCGAACCCCTTTGAATCAGCATAATTATTCACAGTCTCCATCGTTCGAACGTAAGGCGCACCACCTTGCCCCTGGGATTGTTTGGTGGCGAACGCCACGCTTACCCCAGAAACGTTGAGAATATCGGCCAGTGTGGCAGCCCTTTTTTCTCCCTGATTGGATAATTGCACCGATACAGCATTACTGTTAATAGCCTTTTCAGCATGGCGAACTAAAACCACCTTGGTAACCTGATCCTGGGGAATAAAGTAGATGAACGGAGGGAACAGATCACGGATTACACAGATCCAGGAGAACTGTTTCTGGCGAATAGCCAAAAGGGCCGACTTGGCATGTTTCGCTTTGTAGCCAAAGTCGTGGACTACCGTCTTGTCGTCAACCAGCTTCCAGCGCCCTTTGACTTTACGAATATCAACAGATTTAAGGTCAAAAGGCGTGCAACTTTCTTCAGAAACTTTGTTCGCAGATAGGATGTTCTTCTTTTCTGTGGATTTATCTGCGTAGGAGATACTGGCAAGCAAAATACCTATACCCAATATGCCAACTTGGGAAAGGCGTGATAAATGGTTCATCTTCTCTCGCTTATCATGGGAGACAAACCGGGCGACTTGTCGCCCGGTTTACTTTTCACTCCAAGAGATGACTCACCTTTAATAGACGTCGTCTACGCAGGCTTTTATATTCGCACTGTTATCCGGGGTAAAGAATGGATCTCTAAAATCCGGAGCTACTCCGCCCGCCCCGCCGCTCATCATAAGGGAATTGCCACACATAAAGGAAAACAAGCCAGCGGCGCAACAAGTGGCTCCCGTGCATCCGTCGCTGTGCAACGCCCCAAGCATATGGCCAATCTCATGGGTTGCGACGATTATTCGTCCATAAAGGGTTGAGAACGCATACCCACCGTCCACATCTTCGACTTGCTGGCCCCAAGCATGATTATCTTGATGCTCTTCATCGCTCCCGAAAGTGTCATCATATCCTGGGTAATTACAAATACCGCCGGCGACACCAGCGATACCTCCAGACATATCATATCCGACGAAAAAGTAGGACACCTCGTTATTGTCCGCATGATGAATCATGTAGTACCCGGGATCGTTGATTTCATCTAAGAGGTCATATTTATCGGTAGTAGTTGGGCCGTGTCCCGGCAACCAGGATTCCTGGCCTTCAACATCAAAAATGATTGACCAGTCACCGTTGGTCAATGGCTCAAACAGCCCATAAATGACCCGTACCGAGTTGATGACGGACAACTGCCTAGACCAGACAGTGCTGGGGCTTAAACTGTAAAACTCAGCATCAGAATCCAGTTTAATCGGGATATGGGTTGGAAACGGCATGGCATTGGCGGGTTCAATTAGAAAACTCCCTACATTTTCCAGTGAACGGCGCAAATCCTGAGCAACCTGCTTGCCGGTGAGAATCAGGCCTTGTTTTCCTGAACGTGAGGTTTGCTTATCGCCAGGAATATCGTCAAATGGAATAGGCCCGTGAAAGTTGGCGTTGTAAACGATGTGACAGCTATCGTCCCCACGCCATCTTTTAATGCCGTGGCGCTTCATCAGCATTCCGACCGGCTCAAACAGTGCAAAACCTATCTGCTTGTCGATAACAAACCCCTCTACCTGTTTACCGACCACTGCCAGGTTGCCACAGGTGGGATTGCCTTTCTGGCATTTACCTAACTGAAAGTTCATCTCCCGGGGTAGCTTGATTGCTCTCGCCCGTGTCTCCCCTCCTTTTAGGAAGGCAGTGGTCAGACCCTTAACTCTTCCAGGGAAGTTTTGTACCGGGACTCTGAGCTTGACCATCTCATTTTTTTCATTGGGCAAAACAAGGTCCAGCGGTCGTTTTTCGCCACTGCGGATGAATGATCGGGTATCAAACGAGCGAAGCTCGAACTGTGTCAGGTTCTCACCCAATGCTTCCCTAACCTGCTGTTTCACATAATCTGCGTTCCGACAGGGTTTTTCGAAATTGGTCGCTGCCGATGCTGAATGAATTGGGGCAAAAAGG
>Ga0209041_1001998_pt1 | contig 11469 bp, 8 predicted proteins | sample SaaInlV_100m_DNA_4_FD_184647 | JGI IMG/M metagenome (GOLD analysis project Ga0209041, IMG submission 184647) | Marine microbial communities from expanding oxygen minimum zones in the Saanich Inlet - SI037_S2LV_100m_DNA (SPAdes) (version 2) | ecosystem: Environmental > Aquatic > Marine >... | reverse complement strand
TCTGCAGGAACTGATGGAGCGACAGCAAAGTTCAATGGAGTACTGGCAGGTGGTACAGCAACTGCAGACCAAACATTAGTATCAACAGCTGCAGATAGTAGTCGTGTTGGAGGTTATTTGGATTTTTCTAGTAACTCAAGTTATACGGTTGCATCAGATAAGACTACTTTAATGACAGCGGCAAGTAATTCCAGCGCACTTTCATCTGTTGGTTCTGGAAATGTCGCAAGTCAGGCAAATGCTAACAAAATGATTGATATTGTAGACGGTGCTTTGGGCTATGTGAACTCTCAGCGAGCTGAGTTAGGTGCGATTCAAAATAGATTAGACTCAACAATTTCCAATATGCAAAATACCTCACAAAATCTCAGTGCTGCAAAAAGTCGAGTGTTAGATGCTGATTTTGCTGCAGAAACTGCTAATATGTCGAAAAATCAAATTCTGCAGCAGGCAGGTATGGCGATGCTCTCACAAGCAAACCAACTGCCACAAAATGTCTTAAAACTACTGCAGTAGTTTGGGGTATAAAAACATAAAAAGGGAGGCAAGCGCCTCCCTTTTTATGTTTTTGAGTGGGTGATTATTGCCGTTGTAAGGGTTGTAATAGAGAGATGTTCTAAAAGAGACAGCTTGTTATGGGTTGGCGTGTTAGTTGGCACATAAAATGCATTAATGTAAAGTATGAGACCGCTACGGCAGTTATTAAGGAAAATAGAAAATTGGTCGATACATTAAAGTGTAATTAAAGTGCAATTAAATTAGCGCTAAAATTAAGATCAAAATCAATCTAACGAATAGTAAGGGGCGTATAAAAATGGCACTTGATGGGATTGGATCATCACTTATCGCTGCAGCGGGTGGCGGTACAGGAGCGTTCAATGTAGAGTCTATCTCTAAAGGGCTCTCTGATGCTGATACTATGGCAGACCGGACACGTCTTACCAATAATCAAGAGAGCAGTAGCGCTAAACTTTCAGCCTTGAGTCAGATGAAATCATCACTTGATGTTTTTAAAACCAACATATCAGCTCTTACCACGGTTTCATCATTGCAAAATCGCCAGGTTATTAGTAGTGATGTTTTAGTAATGAGTGCTACAGCAGATAGTAGTGCTAAAGAGGGAAACTATAGTATTCAGGTAAACAAATTAGCAAAATCTCACTCTATTCATTCCAGCCGATTTAGTAATCTAACCGATACAGTGGGGAGCGGGACACTCACTTTTCAGTTTGGCACCTCAACCAAAGCGGTTAGTAGTGGTGACACAATTACCGCCGCAGGAAAAATAGATAGTGATGGCATTGTAGTGACTGTTGCAGGAATTGCACTCACCATACCAGACAATCAAAACCTCAGTACTGAGGCGGGAGTTGATGCATTTATTGGTGCAGTTAAAACGGCTATTAACAGTAACACCACCTTGGCTGGACAGGGAGTCACCGCTACTATTGCAGACTCGGCCACGGCAGGAGCAGATACTTTGGCGATTACTGATGCACAAGGTGATGCACTCACTATCGCTGTTGCTGCACCCACAGGCGGGACCAATCCAGCGACAGCAACAGAGGTTGCCTCGGCGCTTGGCGCAGTAGACACTTTTCTACTCAATACCAAAAAATCTGGTGGCTTAGTCACTATTGGATCGACCAATAATACGCTAGAAGGGATGAGAGATGCGATTAACAGCGCAAAGTTAGGGGTTCAGGCTGCCGTGATTAATGATGGTAGTGGTTACCGACTCACCTATACCTCGACTGATACAGGCGCCAATAACGCTATGCAAGTTGTTGTTAATGATACAGGTGACAGCAACAGTACCGACAGCAGTGGACTTTCTCAGTTTAGATTTGACCAGTCCTACAAACATCTAACGGAAAGTACCCCTGGACAAGATGCCTCATTAACAATAAATGGACTGACGATTAGCAGTGAAAATAATACAGTAACTAAAGCAATTACAGGAGTTACGCTTAACCTAAATAGTACAAACATTAGTGCTAAAACATTGACAATAGCCAATGATCGCGCTGCTACAAAAGAGAAGATAAAGTGGTTCGTGGAGGATCTTAATGCGTTAAAAGGTGAGTTGGGTGCACTCAATGCGGTAGATATTGAGACAGGTGAAAAAGGAGCTATACAGGGTGACTCCATGTTGCGCGGACTTATTCGTCAAGTGAGGTCCATTACAGGCAATATCGTTCCGAATGTAGGGAGTGTCTACAATACGCTCTCAACTATCGGCATCACCTTAAGTGGTAATATAAACGGCACCTATAAGATTGATGATGCAAAACTAGACAAGGCGTTAAAGAGTAATTTTGATGATGTGGTTAAAGTATTTGCCGCCACAGCAACTCCTACAGACTCACTTGTGAAGCTCGACTCTTTTAAAGATAAGACCAAATCAGGTAGCTATGCACTTACCGTCAATACCATCGCAACCAAAGGAAGCTTAGTTCCCTCTGACACAATAACCTCCTCTTCTGCACCTGTCGTCAATGCAAATAATGATACCTTTTTGATTAGAGTTGATGGAACCCTCTCAACAACGGTCACACTCAGTCAGAAAACTTATAGCAGCTCATACGACTTAGCCGCAGAGATGCAGAGTAAAATTAATGGAGATAAATACCTCAAAGCGGCAGGAAAATCTGTCTCCGTTGCGTATGATTCAGTCAACAACAAATTTAGCTTTACCAGTAACCGTTACGGTAGCAGCTCGACGGTTGCAATTACCACGGTGGATGTTGCAGCAGAGAGCGCGAAAATAGGGCTCTCTACAACGGGTACAGCGACGACAGGTGTCAATGTTGCAGGAACAATTAATGGTATTGCCGCAACGGGCAATGGACAGTATTTGACAGCAGAGAGTGGCGACCCTAAAGATCTTAAACTTCTTATCACAGGTGGTGTAACGGGTAGTCGAGGGAGTGTTAGTGTAGGACGCGGCTACGCAGATCAGCTAACAGTCTCACTCAATAATTACATTGCGAGTAATGGCTTAATCACTGGACGAGAAAAAACCTTAAATGATCGTATTAATGGCTATGGAGACCAAGAGATTAAGCTTGATGAAAAATATGACTCTCTTATTGTAAAATACCGTAAACAGTTTTCCATGTTAAACGCCCTCTTAGGAGAGATGGAGACTCAGAGAGAGTCGATGAAAGCAACCTTTGAAGGAATGTTTGGTAATAATTAATAGATGTATTGGAAAGTTTTTTAATCTCAGTTTTTTAACGCCCAATAAAGGGCAAATTAGGAGCAGTAAAATGAAAGAAGCAGATCTAAATGAAGCAACTACAGCAAAAGAGAACACTCACCAGATGATCGCAATGTTAATGCGTGGTGTTATCGCCTATGTAGAAGATGCCAAATCAGAGCTAGAGAAAGAGAAAAGTGAAGAGTTTGTCGACTACACCAATAACGCTATCGACATTATCAAAGCACTACAAAATAGTCTAGATACTGAATTTGGAGGCGGCATTGCTGTCAACCTTGATTCAGCCTATAGTTATATGATTGGTAGATTGGTAGAGTCAATGCGTCAAGTAGAGCCAGCACTCATGGATGATGTGATTGACCTGATGGCAGGCATACATGAATCTTGGATAGCCATTCCAAAAAATCTTCGCTCCGCATCAAAAGAGGAAGTACTAGAGTGGGCAGCTGCAGAATAGTAAACTTAATAAAAATTGGAGTATTTTAAATGAACAGTAGATACAAAAAAGCAGCTGGGCAGTATCAGCAGGTGGGGGTTGAGTCACAAATTAGCACAGCTGACCCCCACAAACTGGTCAGCATGCTTCTAAATGGAGCGATTGAGCGCTATAAAAAAGCACTCTACTTTATTGATCAGCAAAAAACAGTTGAAAAAGCAGAGTCGCTCACCAAGGCACTCGCGATTGTTGATAACCTAAAAGCCAGTCTAAATTATGAGCAAGGAGGCGTGTTAGTGGAGAACTTAGAGGCACTCTATGATTATGTTCTGCGTCAAACGCTTTTAGCTAATGTTAGAAATGATAAAGCAATCATTGATGAAGTGATTGTGTTAATGAAAACCGTTCAAGAGGGGTGGGATGGGATACGAGGTCAAGTGATGGATAAAAAAGCACCAACTCAACAGCCGTTTGCATCAGAACCATCGGAGAAAGAACACGTCTCCCTTAATTTCGCTGCTTGAGTTTCAGAAAGTCTTGATTTACTCTCTGATCTAGTTTTGCACCTACAGTGGTGCAGAAACATATCTAACCCCATTTTCTTCTCTCAATCATAGTTTTTAAAAAAAATACAAAAAAAACTAAAGTCCCGGCAACTTTTGCCGTTACAGTGGGTGGAGGCGGTAAATGTAAAGCACAATAGCTCAGCATATCCGCCAAATATTAAATCCTATTAGGAGTATTAAAATGCCACAATTTATCAACACAAACATGGCGGCGATGAACACAGTTCGAGTCCTCGACAAATCTCGTGCTTCACAAGCGACATCAATGGAAAGACTCTCATCAGGTCTTAGAATTAACTCAGCAAAAGATGATGCAGCGGGACTTGCGATTTCACAAGGTATGACTGCGCAGATTAGAGGGCTTAATCAAGGCATCCGAAATGCGAATGATGCCAGTTCACTGATTCAGACTGCAGAGGGTGCGATGCAGGAGACAGCGAATATTTTACAGCGTGTTCGTGAGCTTTCGGTTCAATCAACGAATGATACTAATACAGCGAGTGACCGAGTTGCATTGCAGAAAGAGGTAACGCAGTTACAGGAAGAGTTGACTAGGATCTCTAGCGCAACAGAATTTAATGGGTCGAAGTTATTGGATGGAACTTTCTCTTCGAAGAAGTTTCAGATTGGATCTAATGCAGGAGATACGATTTCGTTAAGTATCGGAAGTTCTGCTGCAACTTCATTAGGTAGTAATACCGCCACTACAGGAGGATCAGCAGCTTCTGTTTCACAAGGTGTGAATGCGGCTGCTGTTACCGCGAATGGAGTGGAGGCGCAGACATTGGTGATTGGTGGTTCTGAGGGATCGGCTTCGGTCACGTTAACAGCGGACAACTCTGCTGAGACGATTGCAACGGCAATCAATAATAAAACAGCAGATACAGGCGTTCAAGTTACAGCGACAACAAAAGCCACATTACATACTTTAAGTGCTTCTGGAACGATCTCTTTTGGTTTGAAGGGGAATAATACCACGGATGTTTCAGTTAGTGCCGTTGTTGATAATAAGGATGATTTAAGCTCCTTGGTATCGGCCATTAATACACACTCGGGATCTACCGGTATTTCTGCTGTTTTATCTACTGATAAGAAAAGTTTGACAATGACTAGTAAGTCGGGTGATGATATTGCGATTACTGACTTTAAAAACTCTGCAGGAACTGATGGAGCGACAGCAAAGTTTAATGGAGTATTGTCAGGTGGTACAGCAACTGCAGACCAAACATTAGTATCAACAGCTGCAGATAGTAGTCGTGTTGGAGGTTATTTGGATTTTTCTAGTAATTCAAGTTATACGGTTGCATCAAATGAGACTACTTTAATGACAGCGGCAAGTAATTCCAGTACTCTCTCATCTGTGGGTTCTGGTTCTGTTGCTACTCAAGCAAAGGCAACTGAAATGATTAAGGCAGCAGATGGCGCTTTGGGTTATGTGAATGCAGAACGAGCTAAGTTGGGTGCTTATCAGAATCGATTAGATTCAACAGTTTCCAATATGCAAAATACATCACAGAACCTAACAGCAGCGAAGAGTCGAGTGGAAGATGCAGATTTTGCAGAAGAGACAACGAATCTGGCACGTTCACAAATTCTTCAACAGGCAGGTATGGCAATGTTAGCACAGGCTAACCAATTACCACAAAATGTTCTGTCACTATTGAGGTAGTATGTTATAGTAAATCTACTTTGTAAAAGTAGGAAGATAGATAAAAAAGGCTCCAATTATAGGAGCCTTTTTTATGTTATTTATGCGTGAGTAATAATTTATACAATACAGTGAGTTGAGTCTAATGAATAAGTTTAAACGAAAACTTTTAAAAGCTGATAATTTGATTGAGCAAAATGATCTTTTTAGTGCTGAAAAAATATTAAGAAAAGTATTTAATGAGGCGCAAGGGCGTTATAGAGTAGATGCTGCTGCAATGTTGGGTGTTTTATTAGAGCAGAAAGGAGAGTATGAGAACGCGATCCATTTTTTAGAGGAGGCTTTGAAAATATTGCCGAATGATGAGGCTTTATCTGTAAGCTTAGGTGCGGCATGGATTGGAGTAGGTGAATATCAAAAGGCGACAGTAATTTATAATAAAGTTTTGTCTATTAATTCGCTTAATGTTTCGGCGTTGAATGGGTATGCAGGTAGCTTATATAAGCAAGGGGATAAAGAAAATGCGAAAGATTATTTTTTACAGGCGCTGAAAATTGAAGATAATTCACAGATCTATTATAATCTTGGGTTTATATATCTCGAGGAGGAAGATTACAGTAATGCTGAGTTTTATTTCAAAAAATCATTAGAATTAAATGATAAGTATGAGGTTGCTTATTTGCGTCTTGCTTATATCTATTCTATTCAAGATATGTTTCCTCAGTCAGAGTTGATATTGAGAACATGCCTAAAGTTGTTTGGAGAATCTTATGATAGTTATAACGATTTGGGGGCGGTTTTGCACGATCAATGGAAAATATTGGAATCGATTGAGGCATATAATAGAGCGTTGCAATTTTGTTCTGAATCAAAAGAGTGTGTTACGGCAAAAAAAAACTTGGCGTATAATTATTTAACTTTAGGCAGGTTGGATCTTGGATGGCCCTATTATGAATATAGAAGAACAGAAGATATTGGAGGGCATTCAGGTTTTAAGTGGAAGGCGTGGTGGGGAGAGGATGATATTTCAGAAAGTCATATTCTTTTGTATCATGAACAAGGTATTGGAGACACCGTTACTTTCGCATCATGTGTGGCAGAGGTGGTTCAAAAAGCTAGACACTGTACTATTTTGGTTCAATATAAGTTGGAAAAGTTGTTTGAGCGCTCTTTTCCTGAAGCAACGGTGATATCTCTGAATGAAAAACTAATGGGGGGTGAGACTACTTCAATGATAGTGAGAGGTAAAAAAGATGTATCATGGATTGAATCAAAGAGAAAAATAGATTATCAAGTCGCGCTGGGATCACTTCCTTCCATTTTCAGGAAAAATATTGATCTTTTTCCTGAGTGTATTAAGTACCTTAAAGTGGATGATAATAGAGAAAAATATTGGAAAAGTAAAGTTTCTCTATTAGGGGCTGGGTTGAAGATAGGGATTTGCTGGACAAGCTCTAATCAGAAAGGAGCTGCAGCTAAAGATAATTTAAAATTAGCTGATTGGATCTCCGTTCTTAAGATTAAAGGAGTAGATTGGATTGATTTGCAATATAATGGGGGGGATGATGAGATAAAATTAGTTGCTTCTAAGTTTGGAGTTAAGATTCATCAGTTTAAAGAGGTGGATATGTTTGATGATTTAGATGAGACAGCGGCTTTGATCTCTGTTTTAGATCTCGTTCTCTCCCCTTCTACAGCAGTAGATATGATTGCAGATGCTGTGGGTGTGCCTGTTTTGCAACTGTATTATGGTGGTGAGTGGTGGGGGATGGGTAAAGAGTATCATCAGTTTCATCCTAACATAAGAAACTTGGTGTATAGAGAAGAGGGTGTGTGGCGTAATGTGGCATGCTTGGTTGAACCAACAGCTAATTTTTTAGAGATGATACTACATGCAGAAGTTCCTCTAAAAACATTGTGGTTATCATGGGTAGAAGAATATATCCGTACAGGCCGATTTATTATGGCAGAAAAATATCTTCGTAAGGTTTTAACGCAATATCCAGATGACCATGAGAGTAATTTTTTGTTGAATAGGGTGCTTGTCTCTAGAGAGAATATTATTACTCGGTATGGAAAATTTATTTGTCCATCTTCATATGATATTTTATATTCTTCTCTGAAGAAATATGGAGAGTACGCTGGCTGTAATCCAGGAGTATATGAGCAGCTGATTCAATCTGGTGCTACTGTAATAGATATAGGTGCAGGTATAGGGGCAAATACAGTAGTTTTTTCTAAATTAGTAGGAGCAGGCAATGTTGTTGCGGTTGAACTTGAAGAGTTGAGTCAAAACCTTCTCTATATAAATTTATTGCAGAATAATATTAAAAATGTAACTCTATTGATAGAGGAAAGTTGGGGTGATAGTTTAGAAAATATTACACAGTGTGATTTCATTAGAGTGGATGCCTCGCTATTTAATGTTAATGTTTTGGATAAATTGGATGTAATAGTTAAAAAGTATAAACCACTACTCTTCATTGAAGGATTATCTGTAGAGGAGTTAAGTAAAGTTAAGGCATATCTATACTCTATTAAATATGACGCAGTAAGTCAGGATGCTCTTCTTTATATCGAAGATAATTTTAATTCTTCTTCTGAAAATATATTTGAGGACCGGCTGTTGAATAGCTTTTTAGGTGTACCTGCGATATAATAATTTTAGTTTATTTAAGGAGTAAAGGATGTCTATATTTATAATTGCTGAAATAGGGATTAATCATAATGGTGATATTTCTATCTGTAAAGAGTTGATCGATGTTGCAGTAGACGCTGGCTGTGATGCGGTTAAGTTTCAAAAAAGAGATCTTGATCAGGTGTATACACAAGATTTCCTGAGTTCATATCGCGTGAGCCCATGGGGAACAACGCAGCGTGAGCAAAAAAGGGGGCTGGAATTTGAAGAAAAGCAATACTGTGCAATCGACCAATACTGTAAAGAAAAGAGAGTCGACTGGTTTGCCTCAGCATGGGATACAAACAGTCAACAATTCTTAAGAAAGTTTGATTGTCAATATAATAAAGTTGCTTCAGCAATGATCGTGCATGAAGATCTGCTGAAGATGATAGCTGAAGAAGGTAAACATACCTTTATTTCGACAGGTATGACACAATATGAAGATATCCAAAAAGCAGTCAATATTTTCAGAAAGGCAGACTGCTCATTTGAATTAATGCATACAGTCTCAACTTATCCAATGAAAGATGAAGACGCTAACCTAAATATGATTAAAACATTAAAGAAAAAATTTAATTGTAATATTGGTTATAGTGGGCATGAAGTCGGTTTAGCTGTCTCTTATGCTGCTGCAGCGCTAGATATCACTTCACTTGAGCGTCATATTACTCTTGATAGAGCAATGTATGGCTCTGATCAGTCTGCATCAGTCGAACCATCAGGTCTAAGACAACTGGTTGGTGGAGTAAGAAAAATTGAACAGGCAATGGGGGATGGTGAGAAACGGATTATTGATGCTGAGACGCCTATTGCACAAAAATTGCGTGAACATTTGGATTGGGAAGCTAGCAACTAAAGAGTCTGAGTAAAATATGGTTATGAAAAATAAAATCGGCGTAATGGAAGGGCGTCTCCTTCCAAAATACCAAGGAAGATACCAGGCACATCCGATTGGATATTGGCAGAATGAATTCAGCGTAGCAAAAAATCTGGGGCTGGATTGCATAGAGTTCATTCTTGATTATAACGATGTGGAACAAAATCCTCTATTAAAAGATAGTGGTATCGATGAGCTACAGGCCATTATTGATAAAACAGGGGTTGCTGTCTATACAGTGTGCGCTGATTACTTTATGGAAGCACCATTGCACTCTGTAGATAGTGCGGTTGCTGATCAAAGTCAGAAAGTAATGCTCAAGCTTCTAGAGAATAGTGCGAAATTGGGAATTACTGATGTGATCATTCCCTGTATTGATCAATCCAGCTTAGAAACTAAAGAAGCGGTTGATAGATTTATTGAGCAGATAACAAAAATCATCCCAAAAATTGAAAAGCAAAATATTAACCTATCTTTGGAAACTGACTTGCCGCCAAAGTCTTTTATTCAATTATTAGACAGGTTGAACTCTAAAAATATCACAGTTAATTATGATATTGGTAATAGTGCCGCTTTAGGTTTTGATTCAGATGAAGAGTTAGAGGTTTATGGGGATAGGATTACAGATATTCATATTAAGGATAGAGTATCAGGTGGTGGCCCAGTGACATTGGGCGAAGGTAATGCTAATTTCGCAAAGTTTTTCAATAAGCTAAAAGAATTTGATTATCAAGGTCCTTTCATTATGCAGGCATATCGCGATGATGAGGGTGTGGAGATATTTAAAAAACAATTAGACTGGATTAAGAAATATTTAAATGTCTGATATTATTGCCATTATTCCTGCAAGAGCAGGTTCCAAATCTTTAGTAGATAAAAATATTAAGTATTTATCTGGTCATCCTTTAATCGCTTATAGTATTGCAGCAGCGAAACTGTCTAAAAAAATTGATAGAGTGATTGTCTCTACTGACTCTCAGAAGTATACAGAGATAGCTAAACAATATGGTGCGGAAGTACCATTTATTCGCCCTGACAAGATTTCAATAGATACGGCAATAGATAGGGACTTTTTGATTCATTCAATGAATTGGTTTGAAGAAAATGAGAATAGTGTGCCAGAATATTGGGTGCATTTACGCCCAACTACACCACTAAGAAGTATAGAGATTATTGATAATGCTATCAATGAGATTATGCAAGATAATAACGCAACCTCTCTACGCTCTGGACACAAGGCGCCAGAATCTCCTTTAAAGTGGTTTGTAAAGAGTAATTACTATTTTAGAGGCTTGGTAGATGGTGAAGATTACAACTTACCAAAAGAAGCATTTGAGCAAGTTTATATTCCTGACGGATTTGTCGATGTTGTTAAATCTTCATTTGTTATGAATAACAAAGAAATTCATGGTGATAGGATGATTGGCTTTGAATCACCTGTCTGTACAGAGGTGGATTCAGTAGAAGAATTTGAGTATATTCAGTATCAATTAGATAAAAACGGTTCAGAGTTGTTGGATTATTTGAATCAAGTTAAAGGTTAATAAAATGGCAGGCAATGGATTTTCACATCAGCCAATTAAGGTTGAAAAAATAAAAACAAAATATCGTACAATTAAAACAGCTATTCCTGTGCCTGAAAGCATACCAATGCTTGAAAAAATGTATGAAATAGAGGCTCAAGCAATGCATGGGCAATTGCCAATGGTCTGGGATAGGGCGGATGATTTTCAAATCTATGACCAATGGGGTAATGTTTGGCTAGATTTTACCAGCACTATCTTTGTGGCAAACGCAGGGCACGGTAATAAGCGTATAGTAAAATCCTTAAAAAGGGTTTTGGATAAGCCGCTATTACACACTTATACTTACGCTTCAAGCGAGCGAATTGATTATTTAGAATATTTAATTAAAAATACGCCCAAGCAGTTTGAAAAAGCATTTCTTCTTTCAGCAGGCACAGAAGCCACAGAAGCTGCATTAAAACTTATGCGTCTTAATGGTCAAAAGCAAGGAAAGAGGAGAGGTGGTATTGTTTG
>Ga0209041_1001961_pt1 | contig 11608 bp, 13 predicted proteins | sample SaaInlV_100m_DNA_4_FD_184647 | JGI IMG/M metagenome (GOLD analysis project Ga0209041, IMG submission 184647) | Marine microbial communities from expanding oxygen minimum zones in the Saanich Inlet - SI037_S2LV_100m_DNA (SPAdes) (version 2) | ecosystem: Environmental > Aquatic > Marine >... | reverse complement strand
TAGTTTAGTAGGAGAAGCTTTTAGCTCACTGATGCTTGCCGTGTGTTTGGCGTATATTTGTTCCATGATTCTATAATAAGTATTTAAATAAGTACTTATTATAGCATTGAATTTGGTGGAGATGGCGTACATGCTGCTACACTTATAAGTTATTGATTTTTAATTAAAAATCAGTTAGTTACAATGCAATACATACACTTCTATGTACACTTTTTACAAAAAACAACTTTTTCAGAATCGGCTATTTGGTTGCTAAATAACTGCAACAAATAAAATTATACAGCCTTTTCCAGTAGACATAAATACTTGTAAATTTGAAGCAAACGCATTGTGTGCTTGCTTAACAAAAGGCAAGTATGGGTTCTTCAGAAGCACTAAAACAACTTCGATCGCAGTATTTAATAAATGACACTGATTTTAAAAATGAACTAATTAAGTTAGGGTGTATAGATTTTATTAAACAGGCGAATCCTGACTATTTTGTAACACTTACATTTGCAAATGCTGTAGATAAGTTTTACGCAGTAAAAACTTTAAGTACATGCTTGCATCATATAAATAAACAAGTGTTTGGTAGGCGAAGCAAAAAGAAGTTGACAATTTTTCCTTTTATAGAGAGAGATGCAAGTGGTGAATTTCACTTTCATTTGGCTATTAAAAATCCAACAGCAAAGAAAAAATTTGATTTGAAAAAAATTATTAAGAAGAAGTGGAGGTCTATGCATGGTCATGGTTTTGCCACTTTTAAAAAAGACAAATGGTTTCAAACTATAAATACTAAAGGTGAGTTAGATAATGTTGCCAACTATATTGTTAAGCAGACATATGGTAATAATAATCCACTAGTTGTGGAGTGCTTGAATTACTAATTACAGTTCATTGGACTGGTTAGAAGTACTTTGTGATTTTGCTAAGACGTTGTTAATAGACACAACGCTTTAACCCTACTATGTTTGAAGTATTATTAATAAACATATGCACAACTAATTACTTATTAGCTGATAACAACTACTTATTAAAACACACAAAGCATGAGTTCAGTTCTAACAGTAAGGTTAATAAAAACACAAAGACTAAGAATTAACTTTAAGACTTCGATTCTAATAACAATCGGTGTTTTTTTATGCTCATTAGTAAATTACTAAAAACTAAACTTTATAGTACATATTGGTCTATATGTATTAAATAATGTCTTATAATGTAGTTCTTATAACGTTTAAGGATTAACAAGACATGAGCAAGATAGGTTACGGTAGGGTTTCAAGTATTGGGCAGAGTTTAGATGTGCAACTAGATAAGTTAAATGAGATTGGGTGTGATGTGATTTTTAAAGAAACGCACACAGGCGCAACAGATCAAAGACCACAATTGCAAGCAATGATGCAGTACGTTAGAAAAGGCGATACGCTTTACATAACAAAGTTAGACCGTTTAGGTCGTTCGACATTGCACTTAACACAGATTTTCGACAAGCTTGAAAGGCAAAGTGTTGATATTGTTGTGTTAGATCAAAATATTGACACAACAACACCGATCGGAAAATTGCTATTCAACGTGCTCAGTTCAATTGCAGAGTTCGAAACAGAAATTCGCAAAGAGAGACAGCTTGAGGGCATTGCCAAAGCAAAGGCTAAAGGTGTGCAGTTTGGTAGGCGTGCAGTGTTGAATACTGAGCAAGTACTGCAGATGAAGAAAAAACGTGCAGAAGGTATTTTAATTCGCGAGCTAATGCGAGAGTACAATTTAAGTAAAAGCAGTGTTTATCGATTGTTAGTGCGTTAATAATACGCACTATTTTTGTAGGCTATAATGAATTATAGTTATTTTAATTTTGAGGTAATTTATGTGGAAATGTAATAATTGTAGAGAAGATAATTTTGACATGTGCTGGAGTTGTGGCGCTGATAAGAAAGGCGCTTTAAACAAAGATTTTGACACAAGCGAATCAGTACAGGAATCTACTTACAATGAGAAAGGTGTTATAGAGTTTAAGAAAAGTTATGAAACTGCCACACTTATTGCACAATTGACATCAGCAATTGGATGGATCACTATTGTTGCTGGAATAATAGTTACGTTCACTGGGTCGATGATTCAGGGTATGCAATTAATTCCGATACTTGCAGGTTTTATTGTGGGACTGCCGTTAATTTTAGCTGGCCAGGTAACTTTGGCAATTGTTGATAATGCCAATAACACTAAGGAAATGCTTGAAATAATGAAGGGTAATGAAAATTAAGCATTTACTAGTATCAACTATATTTGCAATCACAACTGCAAATGCAGTTCCAAGCATGCAAGACTTGGAAAGCATTTTTAAGTTTTGGGATGAAGGTAAGCTCGAACTTGTAGAGCAAAAACTACTACCTTTAGCAAAGCAAGATGAAAAAGGCGCTGAAGTTGCACAAGCACATTTAGGGCAATTATATTTATACGATTTAAAAGACTACGATAAAGCTTTAAAGTGGTTAACTAGTGCTGCCGATAAAGGTTATGGTATTGCACAATATGATTTAGCAACAATGTATCACGTTGGAACTGGTGTTGATCAAGATCACAATAAAGCATTTAAGTATTACTTGAAGTCCGCTGAACAAGATTTTGAAGATGGACAGGCGCAAGTTGCAATGTTGTATGGCTTGGGCAAAGGTACTGAGCAAGATCACAATAAAGCATTTTATTGGCATAAAAAAGCAGCCAAAAAAGATGTACAAAAATCGATGGTACTTTTAGGCACTTCTTATTACCTAGGCAGAGGTACTGATAAAGATATAAAAGAGGCTAAGTACTGGATTAAAAGAGGCACTAGAGGTGACAACAGGAAGATGGCAGAGCATGCACAAGCTTTGCTAGATTCAATTAACAAAGATTTAGGTATTTTAGATGTTGATAATTTAGTTGAAAAAAGTTTAGAGCAAGCAAGGGCGGGTAACTTCGAAGAAGCTAAAAATTTAATTGTAGACTTAGCGAGCAAAGGCAATACTGATGCACAGTACTTGCTATCAAAGTACTACAGAGATAGTAAAGGCTTGAACAAGCCAGAAGTAGGCGGAGAGTGGCTGTACAGGGCCGCTAATGATAATAATGCAAGTGCACAGTACGACATTGCTTGGGATTTATCGAGAGGCTGGATTACAGCAGATGCTGATCAACTAGTTAAAGTTATTTACTGGACTGAGCGCGCAGGTTATAACGGCGATACACGTGCATACGCAAACTTAGCTTCGATGTATGATAAAGAGCACAGAGATACGCTTGTTGAAATGGAGCAGGCCGCAAATAACGGTAATGCGATGGCCGCTTTCAACATGGGTTGGATTTATGCAAGAGGATTGCTTACTGAAGATGGCCTAATGCAGGACTTAAATGTTGCTGAACAACGGTTTAAAAAGCCTAAAAAACTTGGATTTATTGATGCAGACTTGATGTTGAGGCGCAATTACTAATTTATAGTATTTATTCTCTAAAAATTACCTGTAATATTGTGCTGCAGCCTCTTGTACTTTCCGCCATCATTGTCAGCATAATCCATTATTATAATATAAGACAAGTCTTTTATTGCTTCATACCTATCAGATAGGCTATTGAATGGTATTATCTCAATCCCAAGCGCCATACTTGGCATGGTAAAGTCATAGTTTAAATTTAAAGAAGGGACGTCGCTATTACCCATTGCAATATTTAGGCCTGCAATTGGTCTAATAAAGTTCTGCTCTTTATTTCCAAAGTGAACTCTACACCCTGCACCAATAAATCTGACATCAGCATGATGCTCCTGACCATTATAGGTGTAATCTTCGGCATCTAGGTCACCCGCCTCAATATAACATGCGCTACCAACATTTTCATGTTCTTCCATTCTTCCTATAACAATAGACGTGCCTGTTAACAATACATCATCTTGAGGATATCCTGAAACAGGGCCTAATGCAGCTTCAAAGTTATTATCTGTAATACCAAAAATTGTTTTTGAATCAGCATTTGCAATATTTACAGAAAAAAGTAAGATTGCTGAAATAGTTAATTTTTTTATATGCATATTTTTAATCCTTTTAATGATCTTATAATAATAATAATAATACCATACCAGTTGACAGTATGGTTTTAAAAAGGCTATAATTAAGATTCTATATTTAACTATTTAAATCAAAATAACAATGAAAAAACTTCTTAAAATAGTGTTACTTACAGCATCGTTATTGGTATTTTCTGGCTGCACAACTAATAAAGAAATGTCACAATACAAGTCATCATCAGATTCTTCTGATTATGAAGAGGCGGCTAAATTTGCAGAAAAGAAAGCAGACGGGCTTGTGGGTGGAATTTTAGGAAAGTTAAATTTAGACGCATCCAAGAAAAAGGATTTATTTTGGTCATTGCAAGCCGCCTCTGCGCACCGTAATGCAGGAAACTATAAGAAAAGTAATGAATGGTTCGATATAGCCGAAGAGTCTTATAAGGCATATAACGAAGATAATTTTTTGAATAATGTAGACTCTGGAGTCACTTCAGTTTTGGTTAACGATTCTGCAACTGATTATACAGGTGAAGTTTATGATGGAATTTTGATAAACACCTATAAGGCTATGAACTACCTTGCGTTGAATGATCATAAAAATGCAAGAATAGAATTTAACCGCGCATCAGACAGGCAAAGAAGGGCGGGAATATACTTTAGTAAAGAAATTGAGGCGAAAAAAGCTGAGTTAAATGCAAAACCTAATGTTTTTAATAGTATTAACAGTGGTAATGCAAATCAACAATTTGCACAGAAATATTCAAACCTATATAACTTTAAGGCTTATGCAGATTTTCAAAATCCTTACACAACATATATGGCAGGCTTGTTTGCTGCACTTAGTAATGATAAATCCAAGGCTTTAAATTTATTTAAAGAGGTGTATGGCTCAACTGGAAATGATATTATTAAGCAAGACTTTAATGAGCTGACTTCTAACAATGGATTTAAAAATTCTGTTTGGGTGGTTTTTGAAAATGGTAAAGGTATGTCAAAAAGTGAATTCATACTTAAACTACCTCTCTTTATGGTATCTAGAGAGGTGTCTTGGACTGGCGTGGCATTTCCAGAGTTAAAACATGGTAGTAAGGCTTATAACGATATTGTGGTTAATGACGTGAAAACAAAGAAATTTGTCAGTATGGATAATGTAATTAAATCAGAATTTAAAAAAGATTTACCTAACATTAAAGCAAGAGCCATTGCATCGGCAGTTGCAAAAACAGCTATTCAAGTGGCATTAAAAAAAGAGGATAATTTAGTTGGTGATATTTTTGCCATCTATCAGGCTGTGAGCACTAGAGCGGATACTAGAATATGGTCTAGTTTACCTAAAGAGTTTCAGTTGGTAAAAGTCGATATGCCTGCAAATGGCATACTTAAGGTTTACATAGGTGGACGCATGCATAAAATCAATATAGGAGAGGCGGACAATGCTATTGTAACTATCAAGGTCCCAACACCTAGGGCGAAGCCGGCTATTAGTATTGCAAGGTTTAATTAAAAAATAAGGATAACAATGAATAAACTAATAACATACGTATTTATTTTAACCATATCCTTTGTGTTGTCAGGGTGTGAATCTATTGCCACGAGTACAGAGCCACGAGTTTTGGTTGTTGGTCAGCAACAGTATAGTAAGTATCCTTATGAAGCAAAAGAGGTTGTATATTCTATTAACTCTGGCGGCTTTATAGAGGCGCAAGTTAATGGCTTTAATCATAAACACAACTATAACAAACTTGAATATAGGGTTGATTGGCTAGATAGTAAAGGTATTTTGGTGCATAGTAACAGGCATAATCAATGGACAGAGTTTCCAGTCTTTAGAAAACAAACATTCTCATTTGCTATTATAGCACCTAGCCCTAAAGCGACAGATTTTAAAGTTTATATAAGAGATCCAAAACAAAACTCTTACAATATATATTCAACACATGAAGGAGAGGTACAATGAATAAAATTAAATTAGCAATACTTTCAACAGCCATCATTCTATCAACAGGCTGCTCAACTGCCCCTACTAAAAATATCGATATGCATAACGATAAAGAAGTCGCAGTTCGAGGTTTAAATTATAAAGACTTTCAAAAAGCTGCAAATGAAGCTGTTGATTCAATGTTACGATCTGGTGCAATTAGTAAGCCTGGCGGCGGCAGATATGTTTTAGCAATCTCTGATATTGTTAATGACACCATGCAAAGGATTGACACCGATCAATTGGTTAAAAAGATTAGAGTAGCATTATTGCAAAGCGGCAAAGTCGTTGTAACAACTGCTGTGAACGCTAAAGGTGCTGAAGATAAAATGTCTATGAGTGCAAGAAAGCTTAGAGGGCATGGAGAATTTAATCAAAAAACAGTAGCAGGAAAAGGCCAGATGATCGCGCCTGATTTAAGCCTATCTGGAAAAATAATTCAAAAGAATATTCGTATCAATAGATCTGAAGAGCAGACAGAATATTATTTTCAACTTAGTTTGACTGATATCAATACTGGACTAGCTTTATGGGAGGGCGAAACGGTTTTAGGAAAAAAAGGCTCTGGTGACTCTGTAAGCTGGTAAGAAATTAGTAGAATATGATAGGAGAAAAGCATGACAATAGTTAATAAAAATTTATTGATAGCACTAGGTTTGGCGCTTAGTTTTTCAGTTGGCGCTAATATAGTTGATCGAACTGAGTCTGTAACGGTTAATCAGTCTGATATAGATTCTCAAAATAAATTATCCAGTGCAAAGAGTACTAGAAGTTCTGTCGACAATCTAGAAGACTGGCAAGATGCATTTCTAGCTGATTTTGATCTTGACGATTGGGGCGAAAAAAATGGAAAAGTTTTTGTGTCTAGCATACAAGCCGTTATGGTTAAAAATACCGATCCACAGTATGGTGATGCTTTGGCATCGGCATTAGATGCTGGAATGCTCCAATTGCAGACCAACTCTGCAATGATTCGATATGGGCGACTGACAAATGAAGTGGTTGGAAACAAATCAATAGATAGAAGTACCAATGCAAATCAGTTGGACTTGCCATCAGAAAAAAATAGTGAAAAAAGTTTGCTTAATAAGATGCTTTCGCTTTTTGATAAGAAACTAGATGTTGCTGATAAAAAAGCAGACATTGAATTAGGGGAGCTTGGGGCTGGTGTTGATGAGGTTGAAAAGAGACCGGAAATGATTCAAAAAAGTGTTAGTAATATAAGCACAGTTAAAAAGACTATCAAAAGAGCAATGGGAAGTGTATCCGGGCTAACACTTATTAAAACAGCTGTAAACACTGATGCATCAGGTCAAACATCTATAGGTCTTATAGGTGTTGTAAGTTTGAAAACAAGACAAGTGGCTAGAGATATTAAAAATGGTAGAAAAAGCATTGTGACTGGAAAAGGTGACGATGTGTATAATTTTTTACCAAAAAATAATGAAGACTTCTTAGGTACGTTAGGCACAAGGTTTCTATATGATGCTGATGGCTCGCCAGTAATTATTTCTTATGGAATAGGTTCTTATGTTGCAGATAGTGGCGATTCTTTTATGAATGAAGAATATAGAAAAGAAGCCAAGGACAATGCTAGGTCAAATGCTGAAGCGCAAATATCAGACTTTGTTAGCGGAAGAATCTCAGCCAAACAAGAGAGAGTAAATGGTCAAATGATCGATAATTTAGTGGAGAGAGAGGATGCTATTGGTTCTGCCACTATGCCTAAAAAAATAAAAGGCATTATCAAAAAGGTTTTTTCTAAATCCACACTGAAGTCAAATATTGATTCTCGAGCATTAATACCAATAAAAAGATGGAGTTATACCACTAAAGATGGACATAAGTTTGTTGGTGTAGTTGTGGCTTACAAGTATAAAACTCTTAAAGCAATAAATAATCTTAATTCTGGATCTTATAAAAAGCCTGAGAGTGATAAATCTAAGGCTAAAAATAAATATAAACATAGTTCCGAAGAAGTCATGATTGATTCAAGAACGGTTAATACTTTGGATGATTTTTAATATGCTTAATAAGATCATATTAATTTGCTTTTTAGCAATATCAGGTATTGTTTCGGCTGATGTAGAGGTTGAAAAGGTTGCCGTGTTTGGTTATGGAAATACTAGAGTGCAGGCGATCCAGTCTGGACTTATTGAGGCAATTAAACAAAGACAAGGCGTTAGTATAGATGTTGTCAGAGATTATGAAAGGCAAATGAATAAACAGTCTTTTTCGGTTAATGAAGTTGATGTAAATATAACTGATTTCAGTAACAAGTCCAACAATAACATTAAAGAAATTACATCTGGAACTATTCAGAATTACAATATTCTTAATCTTGCAAAAAATAATGACAATGAATGGGAGGCTCAACTAGAGATTGTATTTAAAAAATACAGAACACCAGGAATAACCCCGCATAGTAGGCGCAAAATTGTCATTATGCCATTTAAAACATTAATGCCTTCTTACAGGGTGAATTCCGATCGTTATACAGATGACGCATTCAGCAAGAGTTTTAATCAGCATTTAACTAATCATCTAACCCAAACAAGAAGATTTGCTGTTCTTGATAGAGAGTATATAAATGAGTATTTAGCTGAAAAAAATATAATACTTTCTGGCAACTCATCTACTGATGAGAAAATTAAACTTGGCGAAGCGTTAGGTGCTGACTATATTGTGACTGGTAAAATAGGTCAAGCGTCTATTGGCCGTAAGAATTCTACGCTTGATATCACAGGTGAAGGCAGAGTTTCTTATAGTGCAGAGATTGATGTCGACTATCGTATTATTGTTTTAGCAACAAGACAGGTTAAGTGGTCTGATACAGTAAGTTTGTCACTCGACACCGAAACGATTGGTAAGATCACTCGCAATAAGCAAGACAATGCAGCTTCACAAGCAATATTAAGTTATTTTGCAAGTATTATTAGCAACCAGTTAATATCTAATATTTACCCGCTAAGAGTGGTTGGTAAATCAATTGAGCGGGGTACGCTTATCTTGAATCAAGGTGGTAAGACATTAGCAATTGGCGACAAGCTTGAAGTAATGAGTCTTGGCGAACAAGTCATTGATCCATATAATGGAGAGTCTCTAGGTCAGCAAGAGAATGTAATTGCAACTATTGAAGTTACTAGTGTTCTACCAAAGATGTCAATAGCTAAAGTAATCACAGGGAGTATAGAAAGTATTAATAATTTAGACATTGTTCGTAGAGTGGTGGATGGCATTGAACATAAAGATAGTCGTAGTTGGAAGAAATCCAATACTATAGTTCTTGATAATGGCGGGGTTATTTTACCATTCGATTAAAATGGAACATATGAGTTAAAAAGTATATAAAAATTTAAAAAAATAACTGATTCCTGGGATTTTGTTTTTGCAGACTTGATGTTGAAACGTAACTACTAATTTATAGTTTTTTTAGATGATCGCTTGTGCAGCATTTTGACGCCAAGACCATTTAACAAATGTCGTTCAAATTTACTTGTCCAGCAAACCCACTTATGTTTGTTGCCGATTTTTACATACAAGCCTATATGCGGGCCTTTACTTTTTAGAACTACATGTTTTTTTCGGTGTCTAGACATTGCTGTTGAAGTGTCTAGCTTAAATATAAAATTATTTATTGCTGAGTTCATTAAAACTTATCTCCTTTGTGTTGATTAAAAATACTAACTTTAAGTTATTGTAAGTCGTCACCGCCCAATACAAGAGGTGACACTTACATCTACTTAGGCCGACAAAATGCTAGGTATAAATTTCTGTTGATTAGCACTTGAATGCCTGTTGTTAATACGATCATTAAGCCAGTCCAATACATCCTGCTCAACCCATGCACAAGCACGTGTTGATAACTTAACTTGTTTTGGAAACTCGCCATCTGCTATTAGGCGGTAAATGCTTGCACGGCTTAATGTGGTGATTTCTATAACTACTGGTAGCTTGATAATTTTAATACGATTTTCTGACATTATATTTTTTCCTTATGTTGTTTTCAAATAGTGTGATTTTTATCAACCACGCTATTAATTAGGCAAGTATCAAATTAAGGTAATTTTTTTAGTATTTTTAAGTTCATCAAGGTGGTCTGACCATTTTTGCATCATTTCTGTTCGATACTTTAGGTGTTGTGAATGATTGTATGCTGCCTTAACTTTATTACTTTCGCGGTGCGATAATTGTCTTTCGATTGCATCAGGCATAAAGCCGAGTTCATTAAGCCTTGTGCTGGCCATATGTCTAAACCCATGCGTAGTAATTTCTTCTTTTGTAAAGCCTAGTCTTCTTAGTCCAGCTCTAAGGCTTTCAGGCGTTATGTGTCTTTTGGCGCTTCTTGGGCTTGGAAATACATATCTGCTTCCAACATCGATTAAATATAAATTGCGCAATTCACTGTAAACTTGCTCACTCATTGGCACTATAAGCAAGCGTTTCATTTTTGTTTTTTTAGCGCTTACTCTAATTTGCCTTCTTTCAAAATCAATCTCATCCCAAGTTATACTTGCAAGTTCTTTAGGTCTTAAAAATACATGAGGAGCCAACTTTAATGCAGTACCTACGGCATAACTCCATTTATAATTATCAATAACTCTTAATAGTCCGCCAATTTCTTTTGGATTGGTAATGGTTGCGTAGTGTTTTGATCTCTTTTTCTTAAAAACATCTGATGACAAGTCCTGTGTAGGATCTCGTTTTACAATATTTAACCCGACCCCATATCTAAATACGCGACTTGCAATGCTTCTAATTTTTTGCAATGTATCGATTTTATCGTCAGCCTCTATTTTCTTTAACAATATTAGCATGGTTTGTGGGTCGATGGCATTTACAGGTGTTTTGCCTATGTAAGGCAATAAGTACATTTTAGCCCTTTGCTCTACACCGATAAAGTACTTACCACTCCATTCATCCTGTTTAAACTCATGCCACTCGTAAAATAATTTTTCAAATGTTATGTTTGCACTAATCTGAATTTGCAAATGTTGTTGTGGATCAACACCTTCTCGCATTAGTATTTTGTTTTTATCTCTTGCTTGTCTTGCTTCTGCTAACGACATAGCAGGGTAATGACCAAGTGTTATTGTTTTTGGTTGTTTGTTAATTGTATATCGGTGAACCCAAGTTTTAGTTCCACCTACGCCAGCGTATAGTTTTAACCCCTGACCATCAAGTGCTATTAGTGTTTTGTGTTTTGCTTTAAGGCTTTTTACTTTAGTATCAGTTAGCATTTTTGCTCCTGTGTAATTGTTGAATCACACTTACTTAGGCAACGTAACCAATAGCATTATTTTTTTGAAAAAAGTGTGTAGAAAAAACATTCAATTTGTTTTTGCACACACTTTGCACACACTTTTTAACAATATGTCAAGAAATGTGTGAGATTCTGTAAGATAAAAAATTACCATAAAATGCTTTAATACCAGTCCATTTAGACTGATATTAAAACCTTAAAAGATGTGGAAAGTAAAAATAGTGGTGGAGATGGCGGGGATCGAACCCGCGTCCGAAAACCTTCAAACAAAGAGTCTACATGCTTAGCTTGGTCTATTTGAGTTAGCCGCCTACCACCCGACCATCAGGGATGTAAGTAGCGATTTCCT
>Ga0209041_1001953_pt1 | contig 11638 bp, 10 predicted proteins | sample SaaInlV_100m_DNA_4_FD_184647 | JGI IMG/M metagenome (GOLD analysis project Ga0209041, IMG submission 184647) | Marine microbial communities from expanding oxygen minimum zones in the Saanich Inlet - SI037_S2LV_100m_DNA (SPAdes) (version 2) | ecosystem: Environmental > Aquatic > Marine >... | reverse complement strand
GGCCTGGGATTATGTAGAACAGTCCGAGTAAAAGCAGTACCAACAGTAACCATTCCCGGGATTTGGGAATCAAGTCATTGATCCGGAACGACGTCCACAACTCGCCCTCGGGGTTAACCAGCACTGCGGCATCATGCCCTTGCACCTGAGTGGACACAGGGGAATCAAGGGTCCCGCGCACAGCCTGCCACAGCTCTATACCGGGATTAGGGTTGTTGATCGCCGCTGGAGCCGTTGTCTCGGCGAGCGCTTGCGTCCCGAAAAAAAAGCCAGCCAGAGGAAGACAGGCTAGCCCAACCAGAAAAATCCAAAATCGGAAAGTTTTCACGTTTTGCTCCATTATCGGCTCCTACTAATTAGTAGTTAGTAGATTGGCTTCAGCAGTTTAATTTAGATGCCTAAACCGAGAACCGGCCGCACGTAGGCACGCCTACTGCCGATCGCTTAAGACACCTATGTAGGCGCCGTGGTTCGACAGTGACATTTTTGGGCACCCTTTCAAGCAAACTGGGGTTGCGCACGGTCGGAGGCGATGGCCCTTTTACGGGTCACCGCCTCGTTCCACATCCATCAGACAAGCGGTTCGATTAAGGGGTTTCTAGCCCTTGATGCCCTGTTTGTCGTAGGCAACACCCCAGCCCCACTGAAGTGCTCCAGCACCACGATACATGACACGTTCACGGAAGATATCCGAGACCCTGTCACCATCGCCGGCCAATAAGGCCTTGGTAGCGCACATTTCCGCGCACAACGGCAGTTTGCCTTCGGCAAGCCGGTTGGACCCGTACTTGCGATGCTCCTCGGCAGAGTTGTTCTGCTCTGGACCACCGGCACAGAAAGTGCACTTGTCCATCTTGCCTCTTGAACCGAATGCGCCAGTTTCTGGAAACTGCGGCGCACCGAATGGACACGCGTAGAAACAATAGCCGCAACCAATGCAAATGTCCTTGTCGTGCAGAACTACACCGTCGTTAGTGGTATAGAAACAATCAACGGGACACACGGTAGCGCAAGGAGCGTCAGAACAGTGCATACATGCCACCGAGATCGAACGTTCGCCATGATCACCATCATTGATGGTAACGACCCGACGACGGTTCACACCCCAGGGTATGTCATTCTCGTTCTTACACGCGGTGACACAGCCGTTGCATTCTATGCAGCGTTCGGCGTCACAAAGGAACTTCATTCTAGCCATGAGTTATATCCTCCTTTTAAGCAACGCTTATGCTGCACAGGGAACACTTGGTTTCCTGCATCTGGGTGACTGAGTCGTAACCGTAGGTCAACGCCGTGTTGGCCGCCTCACCAAGCACATATGGGTCGGCGCCCTCCGGGTATTTACTACGAAGATCCTTACCCTCCATATGTCCAGCGAAATGGAATGGCAAAAAGACAACGCCGGGTGACACTCTTCGGGTTACCTGCGCCTTCACCTTAAGCTTGGCACCTTCGGCCCCTTCGACCCAGATCATCTGGCCATCACGTATGCCGTGATCGTTGGCGTCGACTGGATGGATCTCTGCAAACATATCCTGCTGCAGTTCAGCGAGCCACGGATTCGAGCGGGATTCATCGCCGCCCCCTTCATATTCCACCAAGCGCCCGCTCGTTAGAATCAACGGGTACTCCTTGGAATGATCCGTCTTCTGGATAGATGCATACCGGGTCGGCAAGCGGTAACGCCGCTTTTTGTCCTCGTAAGTCGGATACTTCTCGACCAGATCACGCCGGTTGGTATACAGCGGTTCTCTATGGACTGGCACGGGGTCTGGGAAAGTCCACACGACCGATCGGGCCTTGGCGTTGCCAAAAGGCGCGCAACCATGCTTGATCGCGACCCGTTGGATACCGCCGGACAGATCAGTCTTCCAGTTCCTGCCCTCAGCTGCCCCTTTCTCGTCGTCAGTGAGATCCTCCCACCAACCAAGCTGCTTGAGCAGTTTGTGGTCGAACTGCGGATAGCCGTCCTTGATCTCCGATCCCACCGGGTAGGAGCCGTTGGCCAGCAGGCTTTCGCCGTTGCGCTCCACCCCAAACCGGGCGCGGAAGCACAGGCCGCCGTCTGCGACTGGCTTGCTTGGATCGTACAGGTTTGGCGTTCCCGGATGCCCCATCTCGGGGGTACCCCAGCACGGCCACGGCAACCCATAGTACTCGCCATCACACGGGCCGCCTTCAGCCTTGAGCGAAGTGATGTTGAAGGTGCCCCAGTGGGCTTGTTGCTTCTTCATCCGCTCTGGGCTCTGCCCCGTGTAGCCGATCGTCCACATACCGCGATTAAACTCACGGGTAATATCTTCGATCAGTGGCTCGTCATTCTCAACTTTGATGTGCTTGGTGAACTCAGGGCCAAACTCGAGTTTGCTAGCCAGTTTGTACATGATGGTGTGATCAGGCAATGACTCAAACATCGGCTCTATCACTTTGTCGCGCCACTGCAAGGAGCGGTTAGACGCCGTCACTGAGCCATAAGTTTCAAACTGAGTTGATGCCGGCAGCAAGTAAACGCCATCCGTCCGATCATGCATGACAGCGCTTGCTGTCGGATAGGGATCGATTATTACCAGTAGGTCCAGCTTTTCCATCGCCTTTTTCATCTCAAGGCCACGGGTCTGGCTATTGGGCGCATGCCCCCAGAACACCATCGCCCTAAGGTTGTCGCGCTGGCCGATATTCGCTTTATCTTCCAGCACGCCATCAATCCAGCGTGAGACCGGTATCCCTTTGTAATTCATCGGCGAGACCGGTTTGCCTTTGTCGCCTTCTACTTCGGTAGGATCGAATCGGGCTTTGACCCACTCATAATCCAGATCCCAGACACGTGACCAATGCTTCCACGAGCCCGCGGACAGGCCATAGTACCCAGGCAGCGAGTGCGACAGGATGCAGAAGTCGGTAGCGCCCTGGACGTTATCGTGACCGCGGAAGATGTTGGTGCCGCCGCCAGATTTACCCATGTTACCCAGGGCCAACTGGAAGTTACAGTAGGCACGGGTGTTGTTGTTGCCAATGGTGTGCTGAGTACCACCCATGCACCAAATGAAGGTGCCCGGTCGGTTATCTGCCATGATCTTGGCAGCCTGGTAGACCAACTCTTCACGCACGCCAGTCACATCATGAGTGACGTCGGGCGTCCAGTTGGCAACCTCCTTCTTGATATCGTCCATACCCCAGACCCGCTGGTGAATGAACTCTTTATCTTCCCAACCGTTCTCGAAGATGTGCCACATAATGCCCCAGATAATGGCGACATCTGTTCCCGGGCGTATCTTCAGATGCAGGTCTGCATGGGCTGCAGTGCGCGTGAAGCGCGGATCAATCACGATCAGGGGCGCATTGTTGCGCTCCTTGGCACGCATCAGGTGAATCAGGGAAACCGGGTGTGCCTCAGCCGGGTTACCACCGATCACCAGCATCGCCTGGCTATTGTGAATATCGTTGTACGAGTTGGTCATCGCACCGTAGCCCCAGGTGTTCGCAACACCAGCGACCGTGGTTGAGTGACAGATTCGCGCCTGGTGGTCACCGTTGTTCGAGCCCCAAAGAGCATAGAACTTGCGGAACATGTACGACTGCTCGTTATTAAACTTGGCAGATCCCAGCCAGTACACCGAGTCCGGTCCGGACTGCTGTCGGATCTGGAGCATCTGATCGCCGATCTCGTTAATCGCCTCGTCCCAGCTCACTCGCACCCATTTTCCGCCGACCAGCTTGGTCGGGTATTTCAGGCGGCGCTCACCATGGCCATGTTCGCGGACCGATGCCCCTTTAGCGCAATGCGCGCCCAGATTAAATGGGTGATCGAAAGCCGGCTCCTGGCCGACCCAAACCCCGTTATTCACTTCGGCGTTGATACCGCAGCCTACGGAACAGTGAGTACAAACCGTGCGAATCGTCTGGGTGCCGTCGCCCCCAGAAGGAATAGCGGCCTGCGCCTTTCGCATCATTGTTGGCGACAGCGCCGCGGCGGCTGCGGCGCCGCCTAAGGTAATTCCCGAACGCTTAAGAAAGGTCCGCCGGTCTATCGCACTGCCGGCGCTATCCTTTTTCTGCGTTGGTGCTGGCTCAGTCGCAGTTCTAATCAGTTTCATTTGGATTCCTCCGTCATCCCGGGCCTGCCCGGGAAAGGGTGGTTAGGACAATCTGACAGCCTTACAGCCGGGTCGTCTTGTAATAGTCCTTAATATGGCCAGACTCACGGTAACCCGTGCCTGCCGACGCTTCGGCTGGGCCTTGAGTTTCGTATGCAGCCGAGCCTGTACTGGCAGCCAGCGCCGCAGCACCGCCTGCGCTCGCCGCGCCCTTGAGGAATGCGCGCCTAGTGGTGACGCTTTGCTCCTTTGGAAGTTGTTTCTTAATCTTATTCATACTTGTGGTTTCCTTGCTGTGGAAGAGTTATAAGGTTCCAGCAACATCAAGCTAGACTTCCATCGCAAAATACTGCTTTTCAAGTGCGATGAAGGTTTTGCCAAATTCACCGACTACCCGGTAGAAGCCGCTGTCGCGTGCTTTAACCAGATCGTCGAAGAATTCTGTCATCCACGAACCGACATGCTGCGTAAAGAAGGTCTTTTGCGTTTCGTGGGAATAATCTGTCGGGGCGCCCGCCATCAGGCCCATAACTTCACATAATGCGCCGGCGTGGTCTTCGGGCTCATGAGTTTCTTCTGTCGTCTCAAGGCCCAGGCGAGCCAGGTCCTGGCGTAAATCGGCCAGCGGTTTTTCCTGTAAAAATCCACTCAGGTAAACCGAGCCATAAGGAAGAAGTTCGCCGCGACCCAGACCAATGAACAGCGCGTTATATTCATGCGCCAATGCCTGCAGATCAGCGTTTGCTATTTCGGTCTGGAGTTGCTGCCATGGCAGCGTGGTATCACCCGCATCTATCGTGGTGAGGAAATTGCGTACATCTTGCGTGCATGGGGCGCCGAGCAAAGCCCCGAGCAGGGTATAAACGCCTGCGCGCGCCTGTTCTTCCTGAGTAACCTCTGGAAAACGTGGTGCTGTTGCGTCGCTTGTTGCCAACTCCTCTCCTTTGCATGGCTCATGCATGCGCTAGACCCCAATTTATAAATTAAACTTTCTGTAGGGGTAACTTATCCAATAATGCACCTTTCTGGGACTATTAACAACCCAGGCAACTAGTCCCGCCCCCCCTTGACTAAATGCAAATAAGAGCTATGCACTCTAACTGGTTAATTTTATTATTTTTTACCCACAAAGCTCCCAGATGACTAATGACTGATGACTGATGACTGATGACTAGAACATACCCTTGATCCGGCAATCCTCGCACAACTTAAGCCGGCGCAGTCCTTCTCCTGCAAACATACGATGTCCGGACAGTTTTTCCTCCATCTTGCGAATCATGCTCAGGGTTGTAAAAGGTTTCTTGCAGTCCAGGCATTCAAAAGGGGCTTCTTCGTTAAGCACCCGACGTTCCATTCGTGCGTTGGAATCAGTTAACAACCGAGGTATCAGCTCTATAGCCTGTTCCGGGCACGCCTGCGCGCAAAGGCTACACTGAACACAATTCCACTCGATAAACGAAAGACAAGGTCTGTCCTTGTTATCCAGGATGGCGCCAGTGGGGCACACGGAGACGCAACCCATACACATAGTACATTTTTCATCATCTACTTGAATCTCACCAAATGGCGAGCCGCTCGGCATAGCAATCTCGGTAGGCAGGTCAGCCGCCTGTCCAATCAGGTGATCAATAGCGGCTCGCAACACGGCACGTTTTTCATCCATGCCGCCAAAGGTTGCGTATTTTGCGTTGGGTAATGCTTCGGTAGCGATATCGGATAGTCTTCCTATCAGTTTCTGGCTAATCACCAAATCAACCAACGACTCATTCCAGCCAAGACCAAAAAGAAATGCGTTCACCTGACCTATTTGATCGGTGATCGACGAGACAACACTCACTGGGGTCTTAGCTGTAGTCATCACCGTGACCGAACTGGCACCATATGCTATAGCAGACAACCAGATCTCTGGACCGGTACTACCCGCTTCCTCGATCTTCCAGGGGATCACATGGTCGGGCAACTGGGCCACGCTGGCTGCCACTTCTGGCCCACCTTTTGCACCATCAAAAAAAAGTAGCTCCGGGCCTATTCCAGTTTCTTGACGGTAAGTGGTGATGGCGCGACGGATACTGTCAAGCGTATCTGTACGGCCCGGGTAAGCATAAGCCAGCGCCCCAGTAGGACAAGCCGCAGCGCACGAACCCATGCCATGACATAGATGTGGCGCGACCTCGATCTTCTCACCATTGGTGACAATGGCATCTGCAGGGCAAACCTCAAGACAGCGCCGGCAACCGGTAATACCCCGTGAGCCGTGAGCACAAATATCCGGGTCGTATAACACGTACCGGGGCTTTTCAAACTGGCCTGTAAGTTCCGCGATTTCCTGGCAAGCCTGATCGAGGGCCTCGTTGTCGCCCCGCGGCGCGAAATACCCAGGCGGCAAAATCTCGTTTGCCAACATTGGCTCGCGGGAAAGATCCAGAACGACATCTAGATATCCGCCAGACAAATCCAGCGCTTTTGCAAGATCCACCTCGCCATCGTCCCGCGCCACGACAATGCTAAACTTCCCTAAAAATCCGGTAACAGTTTTGGGCTGACCATAAATGATGGGTACCGACCTTCCGGCAACTTCGCGTGTTTCGGTGTCGCCCGATTCACCGCCCTGGGTTGCAAGAATTAAACAGCCCGGAACATCGGGCAGCTCCTCGGCTACAGCCAGTGCAGAGGGTAGCGGACCTACCAGAACGACAATACCGCTGGAGTTATAAGAAACCAGTGACGTCGGTGCAGCATCGCTCTGCAGTGCGATGGTGAGCGCGCGCAAGCGGGCTTTTTGTTGGGAAGACTCGCCAGGTAAATTAAATCCCAAAAAACTGCCAACCTGCTCTACAGAAATAACACTCATGAATTGTTCTCGTTGTTCTTGGGGTTCTCGTTGTCCTTGGAGTTCTTGGGGTTCTGGCTTGAATCATCATCGATTGGCTGGTCTACTAATGCCACTTTTTCATCGGTCTCGCTAACGCCAGGTTGCGTACGCCCTGACTCAACATCACTGGGATGTTCGACTAAATCACTATCTGTGGCATCCGCGTCATAAGCCTCCTCATCGCTTGGCGGGCCCTCATAAGCCTCCTCATCGCTTGGCGGGCCCTCATCAGCTTCATCTTTCTCGGCGATCGCTGTTATTGAATCATCGGAATCTTCATTTTTCCGGGCCAAAGCCTCTTTGGCTTTGCGCTCGAGCATCTCTTCACGATGCCGCATATCGGCGGTAATGATGTCGCCTAAAGGTTTAAAGATGGTGAAATCTTCATCGTAGTCATCTAAGCCATCGCGGATATTAAACCCGGCGCCATGAAACAGTTGGCGCAGCGCAACCTTGCGTAGTTTTTCGCTTACCTCGGGTGAAAGAAAGCCGCTGTAGCTATCGTCTTCGCCCAAAGTCTCTAATGGCGGCATATCATCGTCCGTCAACGCGGGCGCTTCCTCTTCTTCGGAAACGACCGGCAGCTCATCCTCTTGCCCAGCACCTTCGCTGATAGTCAGCTGGTCCGTCTCCTCTTGCTGTAAGGCCTTGCGCCGTGACCAGCGGCTAAGAAAATCACTGCGGGGCTCACTCATACTCTTCTATACCCTTGTATCGCCATGCTCAGCGCCCTACCGGATCGCGTAACGGTTTCCAGCTTTCATCTGCCCATTTCTGTCTGGTTCGCTTTTTCCTTTGCTCGGGCTGATAGTTTTCGAGCACCCAGGCCTCGACCCATTCATAGACGGGAGGTGGAATCGGCAGATCAAACACCGGCGTATCTACCTCAATATACGAGGCCATCTCATCGTAGCTTAGGGTTACCAGCAACGGGTGTAGTTCATCATCTTCTTCTTGCTCGCACACCACAAAAACACTCGGATGATTCCCGGACAGGTTAGCGTAGTAACTCTCGGCCTCATCGGCAAAGAGTTCGATACTGTAGCCCGCGTAAAGAAATTGCTCGGCCTGGTCACTTTGATAGATACTGGAACGCACGACCTCAGCTTCACTTTTCGCAACAGGAATCACACCAATAGCTGACCAACTCTCAGTCATCCAGGCCTTGTCCGGATAAAACTTACGCTCGATGATTATCGAAACTGGATATCGCGCTTCCATTGAAAGATGGGGCTTGCCTGTTACGTCACAACCGTTCACTATAACCGCCCACGCCGCGCTAACTCAATATACCTGTCGTAAAACCATGACCACTACAAGGAAAAATACAGACGCCAACTATCGCCCTGTCATGTCTGACGAGGGACTTGATCCCACGCATCCGGTAAGCGCCCGTGATGAATTCGGCAACTCGCGGGATCTCAACATTGCGGGGGAATTCCCACTGACGATAAAAGTCGATAACGCTGAAGTCGTCACGCTGATGACCTTGGGGACTTACCCGGAGAAACTCACCCTAGGCTATCTACGCAACCAGAGATTGCTTGAAGATATCAACGAGGTGGCGCAAGTAAAAGTGGATTGGGAGCGCGAAACGGTACACGTTTCGACCACACACGGTGAGGGGATTGTCGATCTGCATGAAAAAATCTCCAAACGGATCGTGACCAGCGGCTGCGGGCAAGGTACCATTTTCAGTTGCACCCTGGACAAACTGTATGACACACGCCTGCCGCGGGTACAAATTCGCCAATCAACGATCTACGCTCTACTAAAGGCGATCAACAGTTATAACGAGATCTACCGTGCCGCCGGAGCGGTGCATGGCTGCGCGCTGTGTGATGGCGACCAGATTCTGCACTTCGTCGAGGATGTAGGGCGACACAATGCGACCGACACGATCGCAGGAGAAATGTGGCTTGAAGGCATATCTGGAAACGACAAGTTTTTTTACACTACTGGCAGACTGACATCCGAGATCGTGATGAAAGCTGCTCATATGGGCATCCCAGTGCTGATATCCCGGTCAGGCATCACTTACATGGGTTTAGAGCTCGCGCAGGACCTGGGAGTTACGATGATTGCCCGGGCAAAAGGAAAACACTTTTTGGTCTATAACGGCGAGGACACCGTCCTATTCGACCAGAAGCCCAAGCAAAAGATGCCCGTCGAAAACCCCAGTAACACCTGAACTGTTCAGGCCGGTACCGCCTGGTACCATCCGGCCGAATCGACCAAAGACACCTCGACCCCATACAGTTCCGATAGGTTCTCCCCGGTGAGCACTTCTTGCTTGGGGCCGTCAGCCCACACCCTACCTTTGTTAAGCAGAACTACCCTGGAGATTTCCGGCGGTATTTCATGAATATGGTGCGTTACTAAAATCAAGGTATGGCCTGACGCAATCAACTGGCGCATCAGCTGTAGGTACTGAAAAGTCGCTGCAAGATCAAGGCCGCTGGTTGGCTCGTCGAGCACCAGATTAGGCGGATCATTCGCTAAAGCCCGCGCCATCAACAAACGCCGCTGTTGGCCGGTAGACAGGGAGCCAAATGCGCGCCGAGCAAGGTCTTCGATACCAAGCCTGCCGAAAATTTCTTTGGCCCGTAAACGCTGTTCGGGTTCCACTTGCTGATGGCCCCAAACCCCAACGCTGCTGAAAAACCCCGATAACACGACCTCCTCGCCACAAACCGTCGGCGAATACTGTTCGTGCAAGTCATTGGAGATAATCCCCAGTTGCTTGCGTAGCGACCAGATATCCCCACGCTCTTGCCCCAGGATACGAACCACCGGAAACTCACGCCACAGAGGATATAACTCTCGGGTCAAAAGCTTAAGAAGGGTCGTCTTCCCGGCCCCATTTGGCCCAAGGATAGCGGTGCTTTCGTTTTGGGCTAACGTCAAATTGAAATCATCAAACACCCGGGTATTACCCCGGTAAACCGTAGCAGCTGTGATCTCGATAAGGGGGGTGGACCCACCGCTCACACGCCCGGCGACGTCTGGCACGAGACTCGGCTCAAGCAAGTTTGATATCGTCTTCGATGGTGACATCCAGGTCGGTACCCGAGACCTGAAGTCGGGCTGACGCCTTCAGGGTTTCTACGCCCTCAAGGGATCCTTGGGCAATGCCGTCTCGGATCGCTTTTTCGATCTCTCTTTGAGATTGTATTCCAACCTTCTTTAAAAATTTTCGTAGTTGAATATTAAATACTTCTTCGTCCACTAGCTTCTCCTTAATCAGTTATGAACTCACCGCCTGAAAGCGGTGTTTGCGGGTAGCGCTAGTGTATATGAAAGCGATTTCGTTTCACTTGGAAAAAATATACAGCCACGCTGTATTGATTAACCACCGGGCATCCTGCAATCCAACGCGTTAACGACCCAACAGCTTCACATCCTTTGATCAATCAGACATCGCAACACAACCCGTTCGCAAAACTACGCACTGACGCCCCCAACGGATTCGAGTATTTCTTGGAGTTCGCGATTGCGGTTTTGATCCTCGAACGGCTGGCTGTCGGCAAATTTCTGGATGGATACGTTCGATAGTCGAATCGCACTTTTAAGGGCCTGCGTTGCTTGATCGCCCTTATCCTGGTGGCCAAATATTGCAGCAGTATAAAAAAGGCTGTCACGGCTCCCGACGCGCATTTTCTTAAAACTTTGCAGCGCGCCGTCGTAGTCTTCAAGCCAGAATCTGCATTTACCATCCTTTTCCAATAAATCATCAGGGCAGAACGGGTTGATCCGCATTGCCCAGGTGACTTTTTCGAGACCTTTGGCTGGATTTCCAAGAAAAACTTGCATTTCGGCATTCTTGCCAAGAATATAAGAATCACTGGGACACAATTCTTCCGCCCGGTCATGATGGTGTTTGGCTAACTCAAAATCTCGCAGATGCAACGAGATCGCGCCCATAATTCTATTCGCTTCGTGATCATCCGGATTTAGTTCCAATGCCCTCGCCGCAGAGCCTCGACATTCATCAAACCAATTCTCTGGGTAGGAATCCGGATCCCATGCCACGCAATTTGACAGCGAGCAAGCCCGCCACGCATGCGCCCGAGCGTAGGATGGATCGGCTTCGATCGCTTTTTCAAACAAAGATAGTGCCCGGGGAGCATCTTCTCGAGTCAAATCACTACGGCGGTGATGCTCCAGCCCTTGCAGCACGAGGTCATAGGCTGAAAGATTCTCAGGCCTGACATTACTAACCCGCCTTGTCCCATCTACCTCAACCCGGCCGACTATGGTCGCGACTATGGTCTCGATCATTTCGTCCTGGGTGTCGAATATCTCATCTATTGTGGTATCAAACTTATCTGCCCAGACTGTCTTTTCGTTCTCGGCCCCAATCAGACTGGCACTGATACGCATCTTGTTGCCAAGCTTTCGAACACTGCCGTCCAGTATGTAACGCACTCCCAGGTCACGACCGATCTCCTTTGGACCCATAGTCTTGTCACGATAGGAGAAACTGGCATTGCCCGAAACCACAGTCAGACTGCTAAATCTTGATAAAGCAGATATCAGGTCCTCGGAGAACCCCTCACAAAAATAGGCTTGCTCCTCATCCTTGCTCAGATTCTTGAACAGCATGACTGCCAACGACCCGGATTCCGCATCTTTAACCTCTATCTGAGGTTTCTCCGACTGCTGCACATAG
>Ga0209041_1001941_pt1 | contig 11678 bp, 10 predicted proteins | sample SaaInlV_100m_DNA_4_FD_184647 | JGI IMG/M metagenome (GOLD analysis project Ga0209041, IMG submission 184647) | Marine microbial communities from expanding oxygen minimum zones in the Saanich Inlet - SI037_S2LV_100m_DNA (SPAdes) (version 2) | ecosystem: Environmental > Aquatic > Marine >... | reverse complement strand
CTGGCATATATAAGCAAAGAGCCTGGACTAATAAATGCTATAAATAATAAAGTTGATCTACACACAAATTCAGCAAGCCTAATATATGGAATTCCATATAAGGACATTACTAAGAAACAACGTAACGCTGCTAAAGCGCTTACATTTGGTTTAATATACGGTATTGGTCCTGGAAGACTTGCAGAGAATTTAGGTATTAGCTTTATGGAAGCTAAAACTTTAATGAATAAATATTTCTCAACATTCCCAAATATTAAAAAGGTACTAGATCAGGCAGTGTCTGCGGCAAAGAAACTAAAGTACGCTCTTTCGCCTTTAGATAAAAGACGAAGAGACTTGTCATCTTTTGATTGGGATGATAAGAGGCAGGTTTCTCATGCATTAAATATTTCTAAAAATATTATATGCCAAGGAGCATCTGCATCAATAACTAAGTTAGCGTTATGTCTGGTAAAAGAAGCTATAGATAGTGGTGAGTACGATGCTAAAATAGTTAATGTAGTTCATGATGAAATTCTAGTAGAGGCTCATGAAGACGATGCCGATGACGTAGGAAAGCTTTTAGAAGTCGGGATGATAGAAGCATTTGAGCACTACTGTCCTGGAATAGCTATGGAAGTAGAAGCTGTAATAGATAACCATTGGGTACACTAATGAAAAATAATAAAAGAAAAGAAAAGAAAGAGAGCGCAATAGATTACTGTGAACGATTTTATCCGAGCATGATGGAGCGCTTTAAGGAAATACAGCAAGAAGACTACAAAGTTTTTTGTGAGAAGCAAATGGACTACGGCCCTGGAAATATAAGTTTAGGGACAGGCCTTGTAGACGAAAGTGAAGTAAGAATGAGTTTAACAGGGCTTATAATTAGAATGAATGATAAAGTTCAAAGATTACTAAACTTGGTTGTGAAAACAATGCGGGAGCCGCAGAATGAGTCTGTTGTTGATGCTTTTGGTGACTTATCTGTTTATGGAGTTATATCAAGGATTGTTTCTGAAGGAAAATGGGCTAGATAAAAAATAAAGAAATAGGGAGGATAAATTCCTCCCTATTTTTTTAACTTAAAAACCTAACGTCTTCTAAACAGGTGAGTCAGGTGCTACTGTATTAGATGATACTTGATCACTAACTTGTATGGGAATTAACTTAGAAGTTCTAAGCCCAATATTCTCTAACAAAATAGTTTGTTGACTAGCAACAGAAAATTGATGTGATTGAATTCTACAATTTTCTAAGTAAAATCCACCATATCGTGATGTTCCTGCCCCATCATTATCCATATCTTCAAGAATAAAAGCTAACCCCATCGGTCTATTAAAGAATTCTGCTGCCAAGTTTATAAAAAACTTGCTAGACTTTTCAGAAGTCGTATAGGGTAATCCGGGTGCTCTATCGTCATCCTCCCCTTTAAACACTGAAGAAGCGAAATCTGTGTTAGCATTAGAATACAATGCACGCATTAATGATTCTCCATCAAACAAAATTCTCGACACAGCAACCTGTACTACTGTTCTACCTGGAATAAACACTGGTTCCCTAGAACCAATTTCAAACAATTGTTGAATTTGTTTATTCTGCGAAACCGTAGCATTCTGAATTAATCCCACAGGGATAAGCTCAGCTTCTGGGTTTGTCATGTCATCGTACCTTGGAGTACCTGCGCACAGAATAACTGACTCAGACGAGAGAAAATCTGTAGAATTCGTAACTGATTGTACATTACCGGATCTAAAATCCCAATTTTGTAAATTTTTCATTTTCTACCTCCTAAAATACCATTTTTATTTTAATGTAGTTAACAGGATACTTTACCAAGAGACTAAGTTCTACTTGAATAGTATCTGGATTAGCATCGTCCTGTTTTACGCTTGCAACCTGCAAGTCATTTAATACCCCAGCTCTTACTAAGAATAGGCCTTGACTGATAAGAACACTTTCTAACATCTTTAAAAATGCTGGTGTTACTACATGTCTACCAATATAAGGATTTAATCCTTTCCTTAAAAATTTAGCTGTGTAATCTAAAGCTTTAGTAACACTAAGCTCTCTTTTAGCAACACTCGTAACGTCCGTACTAGTTTGATGTCTAGAAACAATAGGAGCAGAGCTTGAAGATTGGGTCATAATATAAGTACCGCCTTCAGCCATGATGTTCATCTGAGCCTCTGTAAAGTAATCTTGAGACCCGTAAGTTCTGGAAATTCCTGAAATAGGAACATTAGAAAGAGGTGCTTCTGGTGCTATCCCTACACATAACCCAGCACTTGCTGCATTAAAGTAAAAACCAGGAACAGGAGCAAAGACATCCAAACTATGGAATCCAGCCGAAATTAATTCTGCATGAACTGCGCTTGTAATCTTATCGCCTGCTTTATAATTTTTACTGCCTACGGATTTAGGGCCCGTAAATAGGGCATAAGCTCCGCGGTCGGACATATCGAATCCAGAGTGCTCTCTAAAACTTGCATCAACCCAATCAGGATGAATCGTAGATATATGTCGTGTTTCTCCTACGTATGCTACATCGGGATGTATCATAAACATTCTTTTAGACTGAAATGTTGCATTATTAGATCTTAAAGTTTCTGCTACAGTAGTTTTTTCACTAGTACTGTTACTTGCATAATTTCCATATGCTACTTCATCCGTTAAGAATACAATTCGTTCTTTTTTATTTATTGCATCAGAGTATGACTCTACGTGAGATTTCCATCCACTTGACCCCGCACTACTGTCTAAAACCCCAATAGCATATACCTCTTCTAACGCTAATGCTGATCGTGCACTAGACATTTCTGTGGAAATATTGGATACACCGCTAATACAAAAAGTATTAATAGATGCAGAGGCATTATCTTGTGCTAAAAGCGCACCATATGCTAGCGGATTCCAACTTACAATTTCTCCACCAAACACGTCTTTTATATCGTCCGGACTTGCTAAGCTTTTCTTAAATCCCATTGCTTCGACATTATCAGCTCTAAAACCAATTTTTACCGAGGCAAGTTCATAGGCTTCACCAGAAGGTGTCACTATGCCAGATACAAGAGTAATATCTCCTGTAGCTGCATTATAACTCCAATCAGTTCCTTTTACAAGATGTTTTTTCTCCGTACCGTGGCCTACAATTGGAGACCCGTACATGTCTACAATAATAAGATCCTCATCATTCACAGAAACTAAGGAATTAAAATCTGAGTTTATGCCGCTCAAATTTATGGTCATGCTAACTCCAGAATAACTAACAGAATACTCAGATGAATCCAGAGTAGGGTCCTGCCAATAATATCCTTTACCAACAACAACTGCTTCTAAGTCAGGAGCAACTAAAACCGGTGTAGCCGTATTTTGTACTTGAGTTACTTCAACTCCAGGTTTGACATACGCCATTATTTTTTCCTCCAATTATAATATTATAATATTGTTATTAAACTGAGCTCTAGCTAGATTTGCTCAGCTGTAAATTACAACGTCTTTTGTTGCAATTTGATACACTCTAGCACTGTATTTATGATTCTCCTACGAGAACAAATCCTCCTCCTGATGTTACAAGAACATCATTCTCATCTGGTATGTCAATAAGCATACCGTCTACAACCCTATAATACCCATATACGCTATTTATTGGTACAGAATAATGTGCTGAAGACACCCTTACAAAAGTTACGTTGTCATGCGAATCTCCTGATATAGCGTCTAAGTACGATCCTGTAATAACTGCGTCACTGCCAGGATCAACTTCGAAGATGATATCCGTTGCATACGGCAACTCAACTCTGTAGTCTATACCCTCATACTGCTCCACGTCGTCTTTCCACACTCGCATGTTGTACTGTTTTTCTCCACTACGAATTTCCTTTTGAGTCAAATACTGCATTTGTACTGCGACTGCCGACAAGTCAATACCTGAACTTGATTTTAAAATTTGCTCTTCTCCAAAAGAGAGAGACTGAATTTTATGAATTCCATTTGCTCTTAAGTCTGTTTTATGTGCAGTTAAAGCTGTAAATACTAAATTTGCTAGCTCTTCTGCCAATACACCATGTTTTGCCACACAAGTTATTGTGACGGATGCTCTTAATAAATCAGTAACTGAAGAATTCTTTATCGAGTCGGCAGACCCTAACGGGCCAGCTAACGTTTCCTTTCCATCTTTATATAAAAATTCAGGATTTGCACCAGACCTAGAAAAATTCGTGAAAGTCCAAGCCATCGCCCCCCTAGAAATTATTAACGCAGGCTTTTTTTCTACTACGCCTAAATCTATTGCATTTTTATCTGCTATTATTAACTTAGTGTCCCTCACGTTTGAATTCCAAGAAAACTTAGAGTCCTCTGAGAATAGCTCTTGTAAGAAAGTAATAAATAAATATTTTACATCTAAACTTAAATTACCTGTACTAACAGCCATTATAAACCTTCTATTTCCTTAAATAAATAACTTTTTAAATCCTTTGGTATTTGATTATGTACCACCTGTACACTAGTAGTAGATTCTATGTTATCTTTCATGCCTCCTTCAACTTCAGATAATGCTTCCATTTCTACTTCTTTTAAAATAGTTTCCTCTTCGTTTTTCAGGCCTAAATCGTCTATAATAAACTTCATAATTAAATGTACCTAAGAAGTTAAAAATTGTCAAGTTTTATTTTAAACAACTGCTATACTGTAAATAAGATCATCTTGGGAAATTAAGTTTAATTGGGCACTTTGTTCAATAATAAACCCTCCTTTCTCAATAGTTCTTATATTTTTTACAATTCACCGTTTATTTACATCGTCCACAATTACATCCCTAGGCTTCAGTGGGGGAAAATTTAACATGGTAAGAAGAGTATCGCTTGGCATCCATTCCCCAAACATAGTAATTTGGTTTACTTTTGGGGAGGGGCTTAGCATACCTTTTACATCTATTGGTGTAAAATATCCTTCTAGCCAGCCTGTACCATAACATGTGCTGCAGTTGTCTGTAACTCTCATGAGGGTATCATCCCAACATTCCGTACATCTAGTTCCTCATGATCTCTTTTTTAATACTTTCAAAGGTCTGCCAGAATATTTTTTTAATGCTAAAGACTTCCTTCTTAAAGCATGTTTTATTACTTTATCAACACTTATATCTTTTACGTACGCAGGCATGAATGGCACAACATTTGTTTCGGCCGTATCAGAGTCAGTAAGTTTTATTTTATAGTACCAATTCCGATGCGGATCGTAAAGACCAGATACTCCAGTATCTGTATATGAATATGTGGTTGCAGAAAGTCCGGATGCTATGTGGTCATAGTCTGTTATTTCTCCTAAGTTTGGGGATTCTGACCTGTATACATCTATATTATAATCTGATATAAGTTCAAACGTAGGTTCAAATTCTCATGTCAGTGTAAAACTATTTATGTCGAAAGAGTTGACATCTAATGACTTTAATACTAGCACTTTATTTTACAGTTTCCCAGTAGTCTGTCCCGTATTCTGACCCAACACCTCCGTAGGCCGCATCGATATTAGCACTACGTTTCATGTTTGATACTCCGCGAGAATACTTAGTTATTAAGATATTGAAATAGTTAATATACCGCCCATATTTGTCCATATCCTGCACAGTCACGCCTCCTCCATCTCGGTAAGTAAGGGTGTTACGAGATGACATTATACCTTTACTCGTCAGAACTTGTAAAGTAGCACCCATTTTTAAAAGGTTTCAGCTTGGAACTTGAGCAAATGATTTATAATTTGATGATGGGGAGAATTCATAGTTTATCTCATCTAGAGTGTCTTGAAGAGCATGATGTAACTGTTCATCCGTAGACTCTTGAACTTCTTCTAGAACATTTAGCTCGGCTGTATCATTTAACCACTTTCGTAGCCTATCTACAAATAGTTGGTCATCAAATGATATATAATTTGTAATTAAGTCTGATCGTGTTGGCATATTTTTGTCCCTACTGTTAATTATTATAATATTCCTTACTTTAAATTTACTGTCAATTGCTAATATAGTCAAGCTGTACTATTAAAGACATAATATCATTCACCTATACAAAATTATACAAGTGTTTAATCCACTGTTAAACAGGTTAAACTTGTATAGTATCTATCTTACCGCACTAAACTTTTTAGTTACGCCACCAATTATAACCTCTAATTGACCGCTCTTGTTGAAACTTATAGATGTAACGCCAGACAAATGGCTATTTCCTGTTGCTCCAGCAATTGGAATATGTTTATTCCCAGCGGTTGTAGGGTGTCCTATATTCTTTAGATTATTTTTTATTGCTAATTTATGTTTCTTATCAAGATTGTTATCTTTACTTAGTTTATATGTTAATTCCTTGCTTTCTTCAATTCTACCTATATGCCATGAAGCAACTGATTTTTGGAAAAGTAAATGATGGTCCTCATTATAACCCAAGTACTTATTAGTTACGTTTTTTGAGTTTTCTAAGAATTCTAATCCACACGATGCCATTGTATATGCTTCCTGCCACTCATAGTTGCTTTCATGTAATCTGCTTAAAAAGTAATATGCTTCAGGTCTAGTTGGGATTAATGAAACTGCATGTAACAATATACCCTTTGCTGAATAATCTCTACTACCTGGTATTGTCAAACATACTGATCCGCAGATTAAGGATTCGTATGCTAAATCATCGTTTTTTGTTATCTCAGCAGACTTTAAATAAAATGATAATGCTGTTGCATATTGACCTAATTTGCCATATTCATATCCGAGTTCAAAGCATAATATATCTGAGCTTGGGTTTCCTATGTAATTTAATAATGCTTGTTTTAAATGATTCATGATGGTTCTACTCCATTTTCACAGTATTTACATAGTTCAAATTAGAATACAATACTTCATCAAATATATACTTTTCTGCATTTTTTGTTACATCATTTTTACATATCATTTTATCTATAGTCTTATTTAATATTAAATCAGGATGTACCCACCAATCTTCAAAGTTATCTGTGTCGTTTGGTGCTATGTTACCTGCTATTAAAATGTAACCGTGGGATTGTAATAGTTCTCTAGATTCTTTTCTTACTGACTTTGTGCTATCCACATAATTATCATGTTCGAATGTAATAACTGCAAATTTATATTTATCAAATGGGATTAACTTGAGTATTTCAAATGAAACTTCAGGTGGATCACAATCTATCTGTAAGTAGTCTATATTTTTTCCTACATTAAAAGACTTTAATATTTCTTCATAGTCTACTTTTAATGCGTCTTTACATAATACTAAATTATTTCGTTCATTTGAAAATTCATTTACTAACTCTTCAGAAATGTCTAATGATATACCCACCCATCCAAATTCTACCTCTAGTAGTGCAGTATTATTATTATAGAAGGGTTCTGCAGATCCTATTTCTAAATATGATCCTTTTCTTTTGCCTTCTAACATACTCAATACAAACATATCCTGATACGCCTGTGAGTAGTTGATGTCAATATTATTAGAACCTTTAAACTTATGTCTCAAGTTTTCATATTTTTTGCTATTATACTTAACACTTGGGAATTCTATAACATTTTCTTTTTTATTGATTTGTATAGTATAATTATCAAGTAGATCATTAATAATGCTATTAGGGGTTTTTAATAAATATGCGCCATTATCTTGAAAACCAAATGATATTAATAAATCATCACCATTAATAGCTGCACCTGTACAGAATTCTATTTGGCCATCCATGAATTGAAATTCAGCAGTAACTTTTACAATATCCCAATCATCATCCCATAAAATAATTCGGTGTTTATACATTGCGTCCTTGCAAGCATCACCTCTACCAGTAAAATACCAATAGTCAACTTCATGTGTTATTCCTAACCAAAAATCACCCCATTTTATAATATGTGAGCTTCCTCTTAGTTCTCTGGGTAAATCGATCTTTGTTTTTGATTGATATACTGTCTCACTTCTACCTGTTTCTGGGTCTACCTTCACTAACTCAGTTGGATTTGCCCACTTTATGAAATGATATGGCATATCTAATACCGGCATCCAATTTTTTTCACAATATGATATTGGATTGTTGAACTGTTCTATTCTAACTCTTGATATTTCATTGTAATTTTCATCAAGTTCTGATAGTTCCATTCTACCCTCACCATTATCTTTAACATCTCGTCTGACACCACATAGATATAATTTAGCATCCCATCTAACTATTCTAGCATCTTCTAATCCAGTAAATGTCCATACCGGTTCTACATCTAATTTTGAAGTACCTACTTTATAATGTGTCTTGATATCGAGATTACTGTCTAATTCACACACGTAATTTGTAGTTTTTAGTCTTATGTCGTCTTCAGGATGTAAGTATGAGAGGGGTCCCCACCTTGATTGGAATTTTCCCCAATTTTCTTGATCCATATAGTATTGTGATCCTACTGAGTGATACAATAGATAGTCTACATGCCGCACATTTACTATTATATTGCCTTTATCAACATATACAGATGGATTACATAACCCTGTACCATTTGTTTCATTGTTTGGTATTATAAGTGGATGAATAGATCCACCGGATTGGATTGCCTTTTTTGCTAAATTTTTAATAACATTTCCCATAACTGTTTATTTATATATATCAAGAAAATATTCAAAACATCATATTATTTTACCAGGGTAATCCATTTCCTCTCCTATTTTGTTATTATTTAAGTTTTTTTGCGTAAATATAGGTTTTTCCTGAAACGACAATGCTCAAATCGCCAGTTTTAGAGTCTATCGCCATGCTCGTTATCCCCGATAAGTGGCTATTCCCTGTTGCCCCATCACTTCCATTGGTGCCGTTACTCCCAGCAGACCCAGTGTTCCCTTTCGCTCCCGCGCTTCCAGTAGCACCTATTGAACCTTGTGGTCCAGTACTTCCAGTATCCCCCTTGGCACCTTTAGCACCTGCACTTCCAGTTGCTCCTTGAGGCCCTGTCGCTCCTTGAGCTCCAGTTGCGCCAGTTGGACCAGCTACTGTGCTATTTGCTCCCGTAGCTCCAACGCCACCAGTATCCCCCTTGGCACCTTTAGCACCTGCACTTCCATTAGTACCATTACTTCCTGCGGAACCAGTATCTCCTTTATCACCTTTAGCACCTGCACTACCTGTTGCCCCTTGAGGACCCGTAGCTCCAGTATCCCCTTTATTGCCCTTAGCTCCAGCACTTCCTGTAGCTCCCGTAGGACCTGTAGCACCAATATCACCCTTAGCACCAGCTGAACCTGTATTGCCCTTTGCTCCAGATGTTGGTTCTTTATATCCAGCTCCAAGAATACCTTTTAATTCTGTGCTATGCCTCGTCCCGCCATCTTCTTTATCTAAATACATTAATTTAAACTCATCAACCGCATTATAAGCTTCTCTTGCAGTGTCCAATTCTTGTAATGATATGATTTTCGCATTTATATCAGCCTCAGAAGGAAGTGTGTATCCATCTTTTAAATCAATATCAGTCTCTGAGCAAAAATTAAATGCACCTTCACCGATTAAATCTATTATTGCATCAATTCTATTTGCCATTATAATCCTCCTATTCTTACACCGCTAAAATAAGTCATTGGAGCTGAACTTGAGCCCTGTATATACCCTCTGCCTTTTATCTCAAGATAATCTGCCGCGCTTAAACGAACTGCAAGCGCAAATGTCTTTCCAGCATAGTTTGGACCTGCGCTACCCGACAAATATAGCCTTGAACCTTTAACCAAAGTTCCATTCTTATATAATGAAAAATCCATAGTTGACGTCGTGGTATTGTACCTTGAAACCCCTGCACTTACTAGATAAACCCCTGCAACATCAACAGTAATACGCCCTGAGCCCCAAGTAATGCTTGACCCTGTATATTCACTGTAATCCCAATTTATTACAGAATTAGTACCATAATTAATGGTCGACCCCCGGAAGCGAATCCAAGAATACTGAGATACTGAGTCTAACAAAGTTCCCGAAACAGTGAGGTCGCCTGTTATAGACCCACCACTTGAATCAATAATAGTTTTCCAACCTGTCCAACCCGCATTATTATATTTCCCCAAACGGTAACGCAAAGAATCTCCACCATTAGCACTGGAATATGGAAAATACAATTCACCACTTCCACCATCTTGACCAGATAGGGTGTTCAACCTTATAACTGAACCATAGTCAGGATAGCTATCAGCCGCTCTAACAAAACCCGTCTCAATGCCCCAATTAAAATCTCGCCCATTATCTGACCCATCAAGCCCATATTGACTAGTAGGAGTCAATAACTCCTGCGTATGATTTGCAGTTACATAACCGGCACCGTTGATTAATTGATTATTGTTTGTTGGAATTGTTGGGGTATTAATCAATTTATTATAGTTAAGGTAGTAAGAACCCTGCTGACCATCTAGTAAATCAGCATCTAGACCACTACCACTTCCATCATTACCAGAATCCCAGTTAGTTCTCCAAGATTGCCAAGTTCCATTATTCTTTCCTCTTAATGCTAATTGACCAGTTCTATAATCTTGGAAAATTTGACCTTGCCAAGATGAACTATATGCCTGAGAATATAAAGCACCATCAGTTTGCCCAAATAATGAAATGCTATTACAATAGTATAATCCATTATAAGTAACACTATTTGGGTTTATTGCTCCACCAGAATTTGAAGAAATGAATGTTGAAGAACTTCCTGCAGTTCGTACAAACCCAGAACTATCAAGTCCATCAAGAGTATCAGCATCCAACCCAGAACCAGCACCATCAACTGTCTTAATAGCCGTAAGGATTTCAGCAGCAGTTTGGTCTGCAGTTGCACTAGATTCAATACCATCAAGTTTAGAGCCATCTGTAGCTACATCTCTTCCATCAAAAGTTGAGTTAGTGGTAATTGCACCAGTCATTGCTCCACCAGCTTTAGGTAGAGCGGCACCTGCGGTAGCTGTAGTTGCAGTCAAGACGGCATCCCTCGTAGCAATATCTACTCCATCAACTGTGCCACCAACAGTAATATTCCCACCAACAGTAATATTCCCACCTGAATTTATAGTCCCAGCAAATGTGGCGTTGCCTGATGATGTATTAATCGAAAGTTTTGGAGACCTGTCTTTATCAGCAATATAGAACATATCGTTTGCTGTTACGGGATAAATATACATATGGTCAGTACCAAAATTACCTACCGTCATATTCCATTGTACACCTGAAGAAACAATATTAAAGCCCCCTGATGAACTACTTGTACTTGTTACTAATGTCCATGACCCATTATCTACATTTAAGTTAGATGTTATATCCCCACCAAATGAGACATCCCCACTAAATGTACCAGTAGTTGAAGTTAAAGCTGCCGTTTGAAGTGGTGCTGCAGCAATAGTTAAATTTCCTGTACTGGCACCAGTTGCTGTAGTCGTTCCAACTATGAATCCATCTGCAGATTCATCCCAAGCAAAAATAGCGTTATTGCCGGTAGAACCTCTTTCTATTACAATACCAGAATCATTTGCATTTGAAGTAACACCATTATTTAATTCTATTAAATTATCTTTCACAACCATATTTGTCGTAGAAACTGTTGTGGTTGCGCCATTTACGGTTAAGTCACCCGTAAGTGTTAAATCTGTAAATTGTACATCATCACCCGTACCTACACCAATACTTGTTCTAAGTGTTGCTCCACTTTCTGCAACTGG
>Ga0209041_1001932_pt1 | contig 11713 bp, 9 predicted proteins | sample SaaInlV_100m_DNA_4_FD_184647 | JGI IMG/M metagenome (GOLD analysis project Ga0209041, IMG submission 184647) | Marine microbial communities from expanding oxygen minimum zones in the Saanich Inlet - SI037_S2LV_100m_DNA (SPAdes) (version 2) | ecosystem: Environmental > Aquatic > Marine >... | reverse complement strand
CACTGGGCGGTTCCCGCCGCTGCGGTGGCCCGTTGTAATGCTCGACGACTGCGCTGTCCATACGTCGTCTGGTGTCATGGCTCTGATATCCATCGATACGGCCGTACCGCACTGGGCAAGACCCTGCTGAAGATGGGTTTGTCTTCTGCAGATCGAATTCTGGCTGCCAGCGATGAGATGGCAAAGGAACTTCATGATCGCCACCGCCTCACTGGTGTTCAGGTGCTTCCTGTGGGCATCGATCCCGAGTTTATTGAAGCACCCCGGTCAGAGGTTCCTGCCTATCCCATTCGTTTGCTCTGGGTGGGAGAGAGGATCGCATCGAAGGGGTATCTGCGGGTACTGGAAGCGGTTCGAGAAGCGGTCCAGCGAGGAGCTTCGCTGTCGCTCGAGGTGATCGGCGAGGGACCTCTCGAGCGCCTCGATGATGCCCAGCGGATCGATGTGCGTGGGAATCAATCGATTTCCGAGGTGAGAGCGGCAATGGATCGAAGCCATCTCCTGTTACTGCCCAGTGACTCCGAGGGAACACCACTGGTGATTCAGGAAGCGATCGCCCGGAACTTGCCGGTGGCCGCGACTCCTGTGGGAGGGATCCCTGCCCTGTATTCGGGCAGTGATGGTTGGTTTGCCCTGCAGGGCGACCGAGATGAGGAAATCCGCGAGTCTCTCGCCGGTTTACTGGTCCAACTCGCTGCTGATCCTCAAACTCTGGTGAGTGCCAGGCAGCAACTCGAGAAACAGGACAAGGATCGGTTCTCTCGTCGCCGCTGTGGAGATTCGATCAAGGCGGTTCTTTCGGAGGTGTTGCGATGAGCCAGCGACTTCGATGTGGAATTATCATTCTCGCATGCATCGCATCGGTACTGGTCTACTTCCCTGTCCTTGACGGGGATTGGGTCTTCGATGATGTCCGATTGGTCGAGAAGAATGAATGGCTGTGGAGATCCTTCGATGGAGTTCCAGAAGAGCTGACTCAGTGGTGGACAGTGGTCTCTGAACCCGACCCATCGACCGATCAGGTGCGCGTCGGATTTCGACCTTTACGCTTTTTCTCCTATCGTCTGGATGCCTTGGTTTCGATGAAACTGGGTCTCGATCGGGATCAAGCTTCGGTGATATTCCACCTGCATAATCTTCTCCTGCATGGTTTGTGTGCGGCCCTGCTCTACTTGCTGGCGTTTCGAATCTATCCCCCAGGTGGGCACTTCACATCCTTTGCGGTGGCGATGGCATTCCTGGTTCACCCAGTTCAAACCGAAGCCGTGGCGTGGATCTCCGGTCGACGAGATGTACTGTTCACAGCGGCCTACCTGGGAGCCTTGCTGCTGGCTCTGGGCGGGGGGACCAGGCCCGGTTGGGGTCGCGTGCTGCTGGTGGCGCTACTGGGGGGGCTTTCGATGGCCGCCAAGGAGATGGCCGCCACTTTGCCACTGGTGCTCTTGGCGCTGACCTGGATCGATCCTGGGGGACCATCCGACCGGAAAGAGTGGCGCTACTGGAGCCGTATGTGGATTCCTGTGACGCTGGTCATGCTGGCGATGTCGATCCGAATCCTGTCGATTCAGGATCCCGGTGCCGGGGCCAGTTACTGGGGTGGGTCTCCGTTGACGACAGTGATGACCGCCGGGCGGGCTATGATCTCCTACGTCGGTCTGTTTCTCTGGCCGGTCGGATTGTCGGTCGATTATTCACACGCAGCATTTTCCGCCTCGACTGGATGGCTCCAGCCCTGGACTACTGCGGCGAGCTGGTTACTGGTTGCGGGAGGTTTGCTGTACTCATGGAGACGCTTTCGTCAGCGGGCCTATCTGGCCGCAATGGTGGTGCCCCTCTTTATCGTCTTGCTTTCCCCTGTCCTGCAGATTTTTCCTCACCCTGAACGCTTTGCGGAGAGGTTTATCTACTTGCCGATGGTCGCATTACTGATCCCGTGGGCTGCGATGCTCTGCTTCTTCGAAGGTCGCACCCCGGGTTCCAGGATCACCATTGTGGTGGTTCTAGGGATCTTGATGACCTTGATGACTCGGGATCGGCTGGTGGATTGGGAGGGCCCTTATCCTCTTTGGGACAGTGCCGTGGCGGAGCAGCCCAACTGTGCACGCGCCTGGTTTGGACACGCTGAAGCGGCCAGAAATCGTGGCTGGAAGTCGATGGCGATCGCCGATCTTGGCCACACCATCGAGATCCTTAGCGAGGAATCGCGGGATCGATTGCAGCAGGGGATGTATCTCCAGGCGTTGCAGATTCGAGCCGGTTTACTGGCAGAGATCGGCGGAGATGGAAATTTGACCCAGGCGGATCGGGACCTCAACATCTTGCTGGCTGAAGAGGATACTGATGGGACCGCCGTTGCTCTCCAGCAAGCACCGCTGTACGAGTCTCTCAAGGTCAAGGAGCGACTGGGGGACTACCCCGGGGCCCGAGATGCAGCACTACAACTGGTGCTTCTCGACCGGGTGCAGGACCCTGTCCGTCTCGATGCCACCCTGTATCTGGCCGCAACCTCTGAATCGGAAAATCGAACCCGTTACTTCGAAGAAGCGAGAGCACTGGCGGACCAGATCAGTGGAAGAGCCATCTCCCGTGTCGAGTATCAGGCGGGGATGATGGCGTTGGAGGAGAAAAACTTCGAAGAAGCATTGGCACGATTCGATGAGGCGCTTCTTCATCTCGATGAGGAGGGACGTCGAAGTAGTGCTCTGTACCGGAAAGCAGAGGCCTGGCTGGGGCTCGGGAAATCGACAGAGGCGCGTCAGTTGCTGATTCAAGTTCTCGAAAGTGATCCCACACATCTTCCCTCGCATCTGTCACTCGGCGAACTTCTACTCTCCACCGATCAGATCGATGCCGCGCTGGAACACTTCCGTACGGTGTTGCAGGTGGTGCCGGATAATCCACAGGCTCTTCAGGGCATCCAGCAGGCGGCGATCCGCAAGAAGTTGAAGGATGGCACCGCACCGGCTCAGATCGATACGACTCGCATCACTGCGCTTTCGATGCTGGCAGATCGGATGCTCGGGAGGGGGCAGCCCGGTAAGGCGCGCGAAGCGCTGGTGGAGGCGCAGAAACACGCCGAAGGCCCGGCCGAGAAGCAACGCCGAATCGATCTGATCCTGAGGGTGGCTCGGCTCGATGCCGGACAAAAGGACTGGCCGCTGGCTCTCGTGGGTTACCGTGACCTGCTCGATCGAGTCGAGGTGGTGGGGCGTGGAGCCTTCATCCTGGAAGCGGCAGAGGTTTTTCGGCAGGTAGAGGGCGCTGAATCCGCACTGAAGATGTTGTTGGATCAGCAACAAGTGGGAGTGCAGGAACCGCGACTTTTCCGCCAGATCGGTGCGATGGCTCACCAGGCCGGAAAATTACCAGAAGCGGCAAAATGGTACCGAAAGCACCTGCTCGAAAATGAAGACGAGGATCCTCAACTCCGCTCGAGAATCGAAGATGCGCTGAATGCGGTGGAGAAGGATGAGCGTCAGGATCAGCAATCCGAGGAGGGATCGCCTTGACCGCCAATCGACTACTCGCACTGGTGGGAACCTCGACCATGATGCTGGAGATCTTACTGGCCAGGCAACTGGGTAAGATTCTCGGCAGTGCTCTCGATGGGGTTGCACTGGCAGTGACGGTGGCGTTGGCCGGATTTGCCATCGGTCAGATCTTCTCCGCTTCGGTAAAGGAGCGCAGGTCGGTCCCTGCGACCTGGTGTCGAATCGCACTGCTCGGTTGTGTCGCGGCGGTGGTGTGGGTCGGTTACCTGTTGCCCATGCTCATCGAAGGTTTTGAGCTGGTCTCGACAACGCTGGGTAAAATCGTGGTTTCCTTGCCACTTCTCTGTGCTTCGATCCCCCTTGGAGCTGCGGTGACGACCGCATTTCGAACCCATTCATCGGAAGTGCTCCATCGATCCTCCTCTGGAGTCGCAGCCATCGATCTGGGAAGTGCACTGGGAGCCATCGTGACTCCGGTGCTTCTGTTGCCGTTACTGGGAGTCCACGGAACTCTGGTGATGAGCCTGTTGCTCCTGGGCCTGGCATCGTTGCCTTCTGAACCAGTGACGCCGACGGAATCGGAGTTGATCCGAGAAGATCGTCGAGTGAGCAAGCGAGCCACTCTGATGGCAACTTGGGTCGGATGCATCTCGCTTGCGTTACAACTGGGTTGGGTACGAGTGCTCGGTGAAGTACTGGGTTCGAGTTTGCTGGTGTTCGGGATCTCGACTGGAGTTTCGTTGCTGGGCGCCGCAGCGGGTGCACTCTTGATGCCAGAAATGCGCAAGAAATTTGGTGAGGCTCGCTTCCTCAGAGTCGCCTGGTCTTCCTGGTTGATCTCTCAAGGTCTCTCTTTGCTGCTGATTTCCTGGAGCCCATACTTCTATCTTGCCGCCATTCGATGGGTCGGTGAGAACCAGGGAGTCACCCTTGTGGTGATCAAGTCCTTGCTGTTGATGGGAATCCTCGGATTGCCAAGTTTCTGTTGCGGTCTGATTCTCCCCTCGTTGATGGTCTCCCATGGGCAAGTGGGACGACTCGATCGCGGTGCCGGGTACTTGCAAGGGTTCAACCTGTTGGGATCGATGATCGGTGCCAGTATGGCTGCGTTCTGGATCATTCCTCAATATGGTCCCCTTTGGCTCTTCGGTGCCTGCGGATTCGCCACACTGGTGGGCGGTCTGCCGATGCTCCGGTCAGGCCACGGCGGAGCCGCTTCTTCCTACCTCTGTGGAGCGCTTCTGCTGGCGTCCGCATCTCAGTTCTGGGATGCATCGTTGCTCGGAGCGGGGGTCTTCCAGTGGTCTCGCTCGGAGATCATCGAGGGCACGGCGCTTTCTGCGTGGAAGAACCGGGAAATCCTGACCAGCGTTCAGGGTCGCCTCGGAACCGTGCAGATCGAAAGGGACTTGCTCCAGAACACCAGTTATCTGAGAGTCGGTGGACGGATCGAGGGTAGCGTGGCCATCGATTCTTCAGCGCCTTCGATGGCGGACCTGCCGACCGAGGTATTGCTGGGACTGTTGCCGAGTTGGGTCGGTCCCGGGCAGGGCGACCTCTTCATCGTCGGGCTCGGTGGGGGCACTACCGTAGCCTCTGCGGCCTCCACCTGGACGGGAAAGATCGTCGTTTCAGAGATTGAACCGGCGGTCAAGGATGTCCTGCTCTCCAGTGCCGGTGAGGTGGCCTTTCCCATCGAACACTGGGCACTACGGGGAAAGAACTCCCCCAGTATCCGGATCCAGGATGCCCGGGCGCTACTGGCTCGAGATCCACGTCTGTGGAATGCCATAGTGATCCAACCATCGGAACCGTGGTTACCCTGGTCAGCGCCACTATTTGCTCCCGATTTCCATAGATTGCTGAGTCGTCGGATCACTGCAGATGGGGTGGTGATCCAGTGGCTCCAGCTCTATCGCATCGGAATTCAGGAGTTTGCTGGGATCCTTTCTTCCTTCCGAAAAGCACTCGGGCCGGTACAGATCTGGCGTCCACCGGGTACTGGAGAGGTGATCCTGGTGGCTGGCAACCCCACTTCTACGGCTACTCGGGATGTTTCGGAGGCGATCGATGAGGTGTGGCAGCGGGTAGGCTCCTCTGTGGCCTTCCCTCAGCAGCCGTGGCTCGACGATAGAGCGGTGGAGTACTGGCTGACCCAGGCGGGGGGAGGAGACCTGCCGCACCTCAGGGAGCGTCTAGAGCACAGGCTGCCGCTTCTGGGGGAATCTGGGGTCGACCACTCCAGAACTCTGCTGCAGATGCTCGAGGAGGCGCGTCAGGCGATCCTCGAAAGACTCAATAAATGACGGAAATCCGCCCCAGAACAGTGGATGGCCGTTGACAGGAAATCCCGCTGGAAATAGGATCCGGGCTTCCGTTCGACCTTTTCAGGGTACCGATCCAGGCGGATCCTTTCCCGGTCGGTGAGTAACAGGTCGAGCGTTTTGTGCAATTTCAGATCGACATGACCTTGGATCAGAACTGGTCGGTCCGGTGCCGGTAGGTACCGTGGCGACTCTCTAGGTGGAGAAGATGCAAAAATACAGTCCTCAGCGCACATTCAATCAGCGCAAAGAAGATGTGGTTCGTCAGTGGTACCACGTCGATGCTTCCGAGGAGATTCTCGGACACATGGCGGTGGAGATCGCCCGCATCCTGATGGGCAAGAACAAGCCGACATACACCCCGCATGTCGACGGGGGCGATTTTGTCGTCGTGACCAATGCTCGCGAGATCCAGGTCTCCGGGGAGAAGCGTGAAAAGAAACTTTACTACTACCACACCGGTTACATGGGTGGTTTGAAGAGTAACACTCTCAGCTGGATGCTCGACAAGAAGCCTGAAGAGGTGATTCGTTTGGCGGTTCGAAGGATGCTTCCGAAGACTCGTCTGGGTCGTAAGATGCTGTCGAAACTCAAGGTGTTCGCCGGAGCCGAGCATTCGCTTCAGGCACAGCAGTCACACTTCGAGAAGGTCGAGTTCACATCTTCAAGGATCAAAAAGAAATCATGAATTAACTGCTCCTGGCCAGAGGGTCAGGGGTTAGCAGGAGGAACGTTTTGGCGAAGCCGAACGATTATGTCTGGGGCGTAGGACGACGCAAGACTTCCGTGGCACGGGTCCGCATCCGTGAAGGAAGCGGCAAGATCACCATCAATGGCAAGGCTCACACGGAGTATTTCCGACTCAGCCCCGACCAGGCTCGACTCTCCGATCCGCTGCGTGCGGTACAGGCGGAGGGCTCGTTTGATGTCTGGGCAAACATCAAGGGCGGTGGAACCACCGGCCAGGTGGGAGCGGTGGTGATGGGACTCTCCAGGGCACTGGCACGAGTCAGCGAAGAGAACGAGGCTGCGCTGCGTAAGGATACCTTCCTGACGCGCGATTCTCGGATGGTGGAACGGAAAAAGCCGGGTCGCAAGAAGGCACGGAAGTCGTTCCAGTTCTCCAAGCGTTAAACCACTGATCGCACTTCGACAAAGTAGCGTTGCGGTCCGAAATAAATCAGATCCACAAGAGGCACATCGGATTACCGATGTGCCTCTTTTCGTTTTGCACCGTTGGGCTCTCACGCTGGCAACGCAACGGCTGCACGGGGTGGATCGATCGGTGTGGTGGACTTCTTCAGTGGCCGGAGAGAACTGGGATACCGGAGAGTATTCATCGGGTGAGAGTGCATCAGGAAGATGAAGCCGAGTACACTCCAGCGGTGCCGAGAGCGCTCACTGATCTGGTAGATGATCTGATTGTGGTACCGGAGGTGGGACTCGAACCCACAAGACCCGAAAGTCAGCGGATTTTGAATCCGCCGCGTATGCCAATTCCGCCACTCCGGCCCGGTTCCTGATGCGTAAATTTCTCGTACCTCGACATGGTAGGGGACAGATCGATCTCCGTCACCTGATCTCCTCGAATCGAGCAGGTGTCATCACAGGTGCGATTCATCGGGTGGTCGTAGAGATACCGGAGGTCCGAGAATCTCACGCCAGAGCAATCGATCTCGCAACTGATTCCTGGTCAGCGTCAACCGTTGCTTTTTGTGACGGCCCTGTGCCGCCGCAGTGAAAGAGGAGAGAGCGGGGCCTGATAAACTGATCTGTGAATTCCAGTTGTTTGCAGAGGAGCGCTTTTCGACGTTGGAGTATGGATCCTCCGTCACGCTGGGGGATCGACTCGTATCCTTGGATCCGGTGACTTCGAGCCACTTCTCGTACTCCTCGACCGTCAGCTCCTGGCGAAATTGAGCGAGCAGGTCGATGGGGTCCTGCGGTGGATCGAGGTGAGATCGTGGTTCCAGGCGCATGGCCGGGTGGGTGGGCGAGTGGGTGGACACAGACGTCGGTGCTCCGCTGACCTCGACCCACCCTCCACCCAGGGGGGTGGGGGCCGGCGCAGTGGGACTCGTGCTTCCAGGTTGCACATCGACCCACGCTTGAACATCCTCTTCCAATTCAGCTTCGGTCAACTCGGCATCGGACAGAGGATCGGGGAAGCCCCGTTGCCTGGCGCTAATACGAGCCGATTGCTGGAGATCTTCAGCGGATCGAGTGGCCAGCAGCTTCGCCGCCGCCTTCTTCTTTTTGCTCCTCGATTCCAGGATGTTCTTGAGCATCGGCAGAACCACAAACATCAGCAGGTAGATCCAATTGAAGTCTTTCATGGCTGATCGACTCCGTTACTCGATCGGATCATCGTGAGATCCATCATCTTCATCCCCTATCGACTGCCGCATCGACGTATCGGCCTGAAGATTTTTCAGTCGATAATAGTCCATCACTCCAAGGTTGCCCTCGCGCAAGGCTTCCGAGATGGCCTTCGGAACTTCTGCTTCGGCGAGGACCAGTTTGGCGCGGTTCAATGCGATTCCTGCGATATTTTCCTGTTCCTGGGCTACCGCCAGGGCACGCTTCTTTTCTGCCATTGCCTGGGCGACTCTCTTGTCCGCTTCTGCCTGCTCTGCCTGCAATTTTGCGCCGATGTTCTCTCCGACATCGACATCCGCAATGTCGATCGACAGGATTTCGAAGGAGGTTCCAGAATCGAGACCTTTTTCCAGTACCATCCTCGACATCATGTCGGGGTTGGCGAGCACGTCCTTGTGAGTGGTGGCGGAGCCGATGGTGGTGACGATTCCTTCACCGACCCTGGCGATGATGGTCTCCTCGGTGGCACCTCCCACCAGTCGGGCCAGGTTGGTTCGTACCGTCACTCGCGCACGAGCACGCAACTGAATACCGTCACCTGCGACCGCATCGATGGTGGTGCGAGCCTGGCCTGGGGAGGGGCAGTCGATCACCTTGGGGAGAACGCTGGTTCGGACGGCGTCGAGAACATCGCGTCCCGCCAGATCGATCGCTGCTGCCTGGTCGAAGTTGAGATCGATGTTGGCCTTATGGGCGGCGACCAGCGATTGCACGACGCGCCGTACGTTCCCCTTGGCCATGTAGTGCGCTTCGAGCTTGTTGGATTCCGCATCCTTGACCCCGGCTTTGACCGCCATGATCAGGCAATCGATGATGATCCTGGGGCTGACTTTTCTCAGCCACATTCCGATGAAGGCAAAGACGCTGATCTTGATGCCCGATGAGAGGGCCTGGATGTAGAGGCGTCCGAAGGTGATGAAGAAGATGAACAGCACCACGAGGAGCGCAATGATCAGGAACATGAAGACGATGTCGAGGACATCGGGGCCATCCTGCAGTGCGATCATCCATGCAGACGAGAACTCGAATAAACTGGTCACTGGTTACTCCTGACTGGTGTGGTCACGCATTTGTATTTATTCATCTTGAGATTCTTCGGTTGACTTTCGGACGACGATTCGATTGCCATCCGATTGAACGATGACGACGGAATCGCCCTTTTCGATGTAGCCGGTATTGGCCACCACGTCGAGTCGACGGCCACCGACCAGAGCGATTCCGGCGGGTCTGAGGTCCGACATCACCAACCCTCGTTGGCCCACCAGTGCTCTCGATGCACGAACGTCATCTCCGAGAGAATCTGCGCCATCGAGACTGGTCTTGAGACCGAATTTTTTGACCCAAAGTTTGAACAGAATGACGGTGTAGAGGACGGTGAATGCGACACAGATGACCGCCAGGAATTGGTAATCCTGAATCCATAACTCCCAGATGGAGTATCCGATACATAGCACCGCTGCGATGGCGAGCACACCGCCGCTGGGAATGAAGACCTCGAGGAAGAGCAGGATCAGGCCAGTGAGGCACAGGACAGAAAGTAGCCACCACTCCATCTTCAGGCCTCCTCGACCACGGGACGAACGACCACCCGGTTGCCTTCGACTTCGACCACTTCCACTCGAATATCCTTTTCGATGAAGCCTCCTTCGGAGACCACATCGATCGATTTTCCCTCGAAGTCGACCTTGCCAGAGGGGTGTAGGTCCTGCATGGGAGATCCTTGCTGGCCGACCTGAAGTGTGGCGCCCTCGAATCCCGGGGAGGCGATGGCGCTATCGTCTGTTTCCAAAGTCGAGTGATCGATGATGGAACCGCTGCTCTTGGAGCGACTCGGCAAGATGTAAGCGAGAATCAGTAGCGTGAATAATCCAGTGGTCAGGCCGCCACCCACCTGCAACGTGTCCTTGCTCAACTGTCTGAGACTCAGCACATCGTCGACAGGTTGATAGCACAGTCCCAGCGAGACACAGACGATCACCACGCCGAGGATTCCCGAGATGCCGAAACCAGGGATCACAAACAGTTCCAGCGTCAGCAGGACCAGTCCGAGGCCAAACAGCGACAGCTCGATCCAGCCGACATTGCCATCGGCATAACTACTGAACAGGAACAGGCTCAAGAAACCGAGCGAAAGTGCGGCCCCGAGGCCCACTCCCGGGAGTTTGAATTCGATCACCAGAGCCAGTGCGGCTCCGAAGATCAGCAGGAATTTGATGAATCTGCCCCAGTCGCGGAAGGAGTCGAGAGCGAATCCACCCGGAGCACCGATCCTTTGTTCTCCGAGGGCCTCACCGGCATTGAGTGCACGCATCTGAGTCAGGCCGAAATCGGTCAGGAGTTGTTCCTGGGTCAGGCAGATGTGGGAGATGAATCCGTACTCGAACGCTTCCTTCTCGTCGATGGTGAGGATCTCACCACGCTCCACGATGCGCTGTTTCTGGGCGGAGTTGCGCTCCTCTTCCGGCAAGTCCTGGTACTCCTGTTCAGTCAGGTAACGGGTGCGTCCGTTGGCGGTTCGCACTTGCAGCACCGAGATCTCCTTGGTGACCATCGCCTCGGCCAGGGCGATCGGATATCCGCGATCTCGCGCCCAGCGACGCATGTCGGCCCTGACGGTGGTCTGGATCTTCTCCGGCAGTTCGTTACCAAAGATATCGATCGGCTGAACATCTCCGATGCGGCTGTTGTCTCCCATCACCAGGTGGGTGCACGCCAGAGCGACCATGGTGCCGCCGCTATAAGCTTGCTGACCGTTGGGTACCCAGCCAAAGGTGGTGATGTCCTGATCGGACAGGTTGTCGATCGATTCCGCCAGCCGTCGACTGGCCTCGATGGTTCCACCGGGAGTGGAGAGCTGGATGATCACGATTCGAACTTCTCGTTCGACCAGCAACTGGATGGTGCGATCGAAGCGTTTGACCACGTTATCGTCGATCTGCTGATCGATGTTGATTACCACCGCAACATTGCGGAGAGATGGCTCTGCGGGCTCGGCGGCATCGGGAAACTGGAATGCCAGTAGATCCGCACTGATCAGCATTCCGATCAGCAGCAGAAAAAGTCCATGGGAGAGAGTGCGGATCCGCTCCGAGATCGGCATGAAACGCTCTCGTGACCCGAACTTACGGGATCGGTAGAAGATCAAGTCGGACTCGCTTCCGTTGCTGCGGCCTGCGGGGTGGGCCAAACTGGCACCTCATTGTCAGGAGTGGGCTCGCTCGAGGCAAGGGTAGAATTCTGCGTCAACTCAATTTCCTCGTGGGCGCGGCCCAGGATTGATCGTTGAGGCGAGCGGATGTGGGTCGGTGGAGAGGTACGAATCAATCTTCGGGGCGATCCAGGCGGCGATGATGGCGACCAGTCCTGCGGTCACCGCTCCCGTATAAACATCCATGGTGTAATGTGCTCGCAACAGGATCACCGCAGACATCTCGAACAACGCGACCAGCAGGGCGGGGATCCACCAGAGGGAGCCTCGCCTCGCCAATTCGATGGCACCGAGGCAGGCGATGGCGGTAT
>Ga0209041_1001929_pt1 | contig 11738 bp, 10 predicted proteins | sample SaaInlV_100m_DNA_4_FD_184647 | JGI IMG/M metagenome (GOLD analysis project Ga0209041, IMG submission 184647) | Marine microbial communities from expanding oxygen minimum zones in the Saanich Inlet - SI037_S2LV_100m_DNA (SPAdes) (version 2) | ecosystem: Environmental > Aquatic > Marine >... | reverse complement strand
CTGCGAGGATCCGATTGCGATATGCGGCGCCTGGATCACCAATCACCGCTACGCAACTTCTTCCGCTTCTCCTTTGGTCCCCTGGCCCCTGAATCGTTCGAGGAAGACATCGAGATCCTCGCCCGCGCTCTCAATTCGTAAGGGCCAACTCCACAGGATCTCCTGAGTATTTTGCTCTCTATTCGCCATCATCTTCCGGTTTGCTTCCACAATCGAAATTCGACGCTAGAATTCAAATCCACGGAAGTGCGTGCAGTTCACCACTTCCGGCCCTGGCAGGGCAAAGAGAGCGAGAGCAGTCTTCCGATGCAGGAACAGATTCGAAACGTGGCGATCATCGCCCATGTCGACCACGGCAAGACGACGCTGGTCGACAGCCTCCTCTATCAATCGGGAATGTTCCGCAACGAGGAACTCGACCGCCTCGCAGGAGGCCAGCACGGTCTGATCTTCGATAGCAATCCTCTCGAGCGAGAGCGGGGGATCACCATCCTCGCCAAGAACTGTGCCATCGAAGTTGAGCGCGGAGATATCCGCTACCGCATCAACATCATCGATACTCCCGGTCACGCCGACTTCGGTGGCGAGGTCGAGAGGGTCCTTTCGATGGCGGATGGAGCCTTGCTGCTGGTGGACTCCTACGACGGTCCGATGCCGCAGACCCGATTCGTCTTGCAAAAGGCGCTAGAAAACGGACTCACTCCGATGCTGATCGTCAACAAGGCGGATCGGCCGGACGGACGCCCGGCTGAAGTTGTCGACGAGGTATTCGACCTGCTGGTGAGTCTCGAAGCTGGTGACGATGCACTCGATTTCCCCATCTTCTTCTGCTCTGGGCGCGACGGTTGGTGCTCGGAAGAGGTGGATGGAGAGCGCTTTGATCTGCAAAAGATCTTCGACGCCATCATCGAACACGTTCCCGCACCGCCGGTCGAGGTCGAGGCACCTCTACAACTCAGAGTCAGTACTCTCGACCACTCCGAGTACGTCGGTCGTATCGCCATTGGTCGTATCGCAGCCGGCACCCTCTCCGCCGCCGAGGAGATCAAGGTACTTTCGGAGGATACTGGGGCGAGAACTGCTCGTGCCCAGGAGGTCCATCTGTTCGAGGGGCTCGGACGAAAAAAGGTCCAACAGGTCAAGGCAGGCGACATCTGTGCGGTGATCGGCATCGATGGAATTGAGATCGGTGACACCATCGCCTGTGCTAAAGAACCGACGGCACTTCCGGCTTTGCGAGTGGATGAACCAACACTTCACATGACCTTTCGGGTCAACGATGGGCCCTTTGTCGGCAGAGACGGCAAGTATGTCACTTCGAGGCAACTGAAGGATCGGCTCGACAAGGAGCTGGAGCGAAACGTAGCGCTTCGAGTGGTCCAGGGCGACCGTCCCGAGGAGTTCCTCGTCTCTGGCCGCGGACTGATGCATCTTGGAATCTTACTGGAGACGATGCGTCGTGAAGGCTTCGAGTTGTGTGTGGGGATGCCTCGTGTGATCGAACGTCTCGTCGACGGCAAGTGGCATGAACCTTTTGAACACCTTGTGCTGGAAAGCCCCATCGATGCTCAAGGCTCAGCGATGGCTTTGATCGGCGAACGACGCGCCGAAATGATCGACATGACATCGAGAGCCGGTAGTGACATGGTGCACATGGAGTTCAAGATTCCCGCACGTGGCCTCATCGGCTTGCGTACGCGACTACTCACAGCCACTGCCGGGCGAGTCATCTCCCATCACAGTTATCTCGAACATGGCCCCAAGTCGGGCTCAATTCCTCGAAGAAATTCCGGATCACTGATCGCCGTCGAGACGGGACAGGCTACACCCTACAGTCTTGATGCCCTGTACGATCGTGGCACCTTCTTCGTCGAACCTGGAGATCAAGTATACGAGGGCCAGGTGGTCGGAGAACACAGCCGCGAGCGCGACCTTGAAGTGAACGTAGTGCGCACCAAGAAACTTTCCAACGTACGAGCATCCGGCAAGGACGACAGTACCAACGTCCGACCGCTCAAACGATTGAAGCTTGAAGAAGCACTCGAGTTTGTTGTTGAGGGAGAACTGGTGGAGATCACTCCCACCAACATCCGCATCCGCAAACAGTTGCTCAAGGAATCAGACCGCCGTCGCGCCGGCCGCAAGGCCAAGAACGAGAGCTAGCGAACCTCTTCACCCCGGGGTCCATCAGTGATCAGCAGGGACTTCGGGATAAAGGGTATGAGTTCCCGAATCGGTGATGATTCCGGGAGTTGTCCCTCGCACCTCGAACGCTTGTGTTTCGTGACCTGATTTCGTGGCGCGAACTTGCCAATCCCCCGCTTCGATGCCATCGACAAGAAAATTGCCCTTTTCATCCGTTCGAATTCCACTGTTGCCGAGTTCAATGACACCTCCTGAACCCGTGGAAAAAGAGATGTTGATCGAGGATTGATGTTGCGGCTCAGGTTCTTCTCCTGGTCTCGAGACCGAGACTCGAACCCCTTCCATCGGCTCCCCTGTGGCATCCACGATCCGCCCGGCGATGGCGGCACCAGGTTGCAGTGAAATGGTGATGGAAGTGGTGGCGCCCAGTTCTACATCGACCTCTGCCGTCTCCTTCACATACCCCTCTGCCTCGATCGTGATTCGATGAGAGCCTCCCTCCAGCCCGATGATGTCAAAAAATCCATCTGGATGGGTGTACTCGACACCAGAAGTGCCTTCACCGAAGAAGAAGAAATTGCCCGTCGAGAGAGCACCAGGATCCAGTTGAAATGAAGTGATTGGTTGGAGCGTGATGGAGTCCACCACCGTGCCTTCGATTCGCCCACCCTCGGTCACCACTACCTGTGCGTTCAGGTTTCCCGCATCGACTGTGGGATTTTCTAAAGAATTCCAGTGCTGTCCTTTCGTGACAGTGATGCGATATGGAATCTCCTCTGAAACCTCGAACCGAAAGTAACCATCTTGGGCACTGGTCGTTCGGATTCCATCTCCTGCTCCTCCCCCGCTCAGCATCGCGCGAAACTGATTCTCTGGAGGGACAGCTTTTCTTGCCGTCAGGCGAACCCCACCCACCAACACACCCAGATCATCGATGACTCGTCCTTCGATGACAAAGACGGTGGCCAGGTCGAGTCGAACACCCTCGATCGATCCAAGTACCGAAAGAGGCACAGTTGCTGAAGATCCGTACCCAGTCGCCTCGGCATCGATCTCGTAGTCACCGCGGTTTTCCACAACGATGGAGAACTCGCCGCCAGCATCGGTAGTGGCACTCTGCACCGTATCACTGTCAGATGCTGCTTCCATGACCAGCCCGTTGGCTCCGCCGAAGGTGAACGTGAATCCCTGATCTTCCTCTTCGGCACCCGGTAGTGCCAACTGCCTAAGGTTCACCCTGGCGCCCTTGACCGGCGCCGTATCTGGAGACAGCACCACTCCACGGATCGTCAGCCCCTCCTTGAGCACCACATCGCCGAGATATTGATCCCCTACCGTGTATCCAGAAACATCGAGTCGGGTATCGGGATGGTCGTGATGAGAGATCGTCATCATTCGGTCCTGCGGCTGGCTCGGATCGACCCGCAGTTCAAAGGTCCCATCATCTTCGCTGATGGCGATGAATCCCTGCTGCGAACTCCCATTTCCGGAAAAGACCGCCCCGGAAACGGCCACTCCTCGTTGATCCACCACCCTGCCATGGAGTAGTGCCGGAGACTTCAGTACCAGTTCACCGACATCATTCACTCCGGGTTTGAGGTCGATCAATCGACTCGCCTTGACATACTTCGATGAATCCACCACCAGTTGATGCATCCCGACCGTCCCGGTGTAGAGCTCGAAATGACCCACCTCTGGATTGTTGGCATTCTCTTCCGCCAGCAAGGATCCCTCGCCTCGCCGAGCAGCATGGTTGGACTCCTCGACGTCGAGTCCCCTGAACAGTTTCACCGGAACATCCTGAGGGGCGCCTCGTTCATCGACCACCACTCCGCGTAGGATGCACTGATTGCGCAACTGGAGAATCACCTCTGGAGTTCCAGGGGTAACATTGACGGGCTCTGATTCTGCATGATTCAATCGGCTCGCCCAAAGTCTGTAATCCCTGACAGGAATCCCCGCCAGCGTGAAGGTTCCATCTGTTCGACTGATCGTTTCGGGCCAGATGCGATCATCTTCCGCCGAGGAAGTTCCCATGACGATGAAACCGGTGGAGATGCGGCGCGTGGCTCCGGAGAAAACAGCCGCACCAGAGACCGGGCGCTCCTCTGCATCGATCACGATTCCGTCGATGTGCAACCCTTCGGTAAGGGTCACGATGAAGCGCCTGGGATCCTCAGCATCCGCTCTCACATCGGTGACCACCTGTCCCACCAGCGAAGGCAATTCCTCTTGCAAGCGACGATCGTTATCACAATGGATAAACAGATCTCCCACGAAACCGGCTTCCACCTCCATCATGAACAGACCGTCACTGTCGCACTCCACCAGTGGCTGGAAATCCAGATCCAGAGAAGCACTGGCAAAAATGGCTGGGTTGCCATCTTCATCCACGACTCGTCCCGAGATGTACCAGGGCGCAACTTCGACACCCCTCTTGGATTGCGAGGTGGTGGAACCAGCAGAACTGGTGTGAGCAGATCGGTCAGCACTATCGTCGACACCAGTGTTTTCTTCGATCTGTAACTGGTCCTGTGGGGAAGGGCCGGGGTCGGTGAAGGGACCCGGATCTGCTGGATCAAACATCGTCCAGAGAAGCAGAAGCAGCGCCACAATGAGCAGCGGAACGAAGAGTTTCACGAGGACCTCATTTCACAGTGGAAGCGATCATGCTACCGCTCTCCCTTAGGCGAAGTCCATTATTATGTGGAGTACAGCATGGAGTACAGCAGCAGTGCCCCCGCAGCCTGCTCTCGGTCCTACTTTATCCAGATACTTGTGCAACTCGGTGCAATGGCGCAGGACATTTCAGCAAGATCCGTGAATACTGTAGGATAGATGATGTGAACAAGGAGAAATTGGACGATGATCACTGGACAGTTGCTTACAACTGTTCGGATACACCGATTGCGCTTCTCTCCCCCCGTTGTATCGACATCACCGCGGACTGGACTGAAGCCGTTGAAAGGGACATCTCTTGCGTGGATTGGTCGTTGTTCTGACACTGCTGGTGATGATTCTGGGATTCTTGGTTTCCCGTTTTCCCTCCGATGAAACTCGGACCGAGCGTGATACCGGGCCATCTGTAGCGCAACCGGATGCTGCCACAGGAAACGCCGCAGCGAACCGCAAAGATGAAAACCCCACTTCGAACGCATCCGGTTTCGAAGAGCCAGACTCGGTCGAGCTGGTGATGGGCGATACGGAGTCACAGCGAACCGATCCACGGCCCGATAGCGGTGTCGGGCCAGCGAGCGCCCAGCGGGTTCTCGAACAGGCCATCGAAGAGCAGGACCTCGAGGCCATCTGGCAACTGGCGTTTGATCTGATCGCCGGCGGCCACTTCAGTGAGGTGGATCGTCTCTACGAACAATTCGCCGATGCCTTCAACGGTGGTGATCTCGACTCGCCCCTGTGGAAGAGTCCTGATTTTTACAGCGGCAATCTGATGCGCGAATATGCCGACAACGAAATCGCAGTGCTCGATTACCTGGGCCATCTCGCCCAGCTGGAGACTCCCGGTGAGTTGCTGGCAGATCTGCGCAAGGAACTGTTCGAGGGAGAAGCGGCGCTGCTGATTCTAGGCTATCACGAGGGGCGCGATCCGCAGCTGGTTGCCGGCTGGCTGCCCTATTACCGCCAGCGCATCGCCACATGGTCGGGAGATTCGTTTCGAGATCATGAGATCATCCTCGCCCTGGGGCACATCCCGGTGGCAGAATCGGCGCTGATGCTGACAGAACTGTTCGACTGGACCACATCATCGCAGCGACTCGATGTAGTGCGAGCTCTCGGTCGAAACGGTACCGCCCCGGCGCTGGATGCACTCAGAAACATAGCAGCGGATGATCCCAATCCGGTGCTGCGTCGAGCGGCAAGAGAAGCACTGGTATTGCTCGGAGGATAAGAAGCTACGCGGCTGAGGATCAGCGCGGCTGCTTCACCGGATTGCCCGCGATGCGGATGATCGCATCGGCGACCTCCTCCGGCGCGATCAGTGCCGGCACCGCTGCCCACCAGTTGGTGATGTCGTTGCCAAAGGTGACAATGCCGGCGTGCTCGGTCTTATCGCTATCGAGTTCTGGATCGAGATCATATGCCCCCAGCACCCAGCGCAGCGTCTCGATCTCATCGAAATCTCCGGTGAGATGCAACCAGCCTTCCCAGTCGCTACCACCATATTCTCGATAGAGAGCGAGAGTCTCGGGATCATCCTCATCCGGGTCGATGGAGATGGAGAGAAAGAGAATATCCTTACCCATGCGATCACCGAAGAGCTTGTGAACCTTGACCAGGTTCTGGGTGACGCCAGGTCATATGCCCGAACAGGTGGTGTAGAAGAACTGGATGACGACGATGCGGTTCTTGACCAGATCGCTGTAAAAACGGTGCTTTTTTCCCTGATGATCGATGAGAACCGTATCCGGAAACTTGTCGGAGTAGCGACCGCTCGGTGATGAGTGCGGTTTTGCCCGTGCTCCCTTGTCGATGAATGGAAGTTCCTTCTGCGACACATCGAGGTTGTCCTCGCTGGTCGCAGAAGTTTCCACGGCACGTTGAATTCCAACGCATCCACAAGTGTTCAACAACAGGATCAGGGCAAGAACAATACGCACTGCTTACCGATCTTCCTGTTCCTCGGGCATCGGAGAATCAGATGTCAACTGACCCCCTTCCGGGTCCCAATCTCCGCTGTCGGGTTCACAGACATCATCGTGGAAATCGCCGGGGAAGCCGACGCCTTCCTCTTCCAGATGCGATACATCCCCAGGACCAACCACTTCGCCGCTGGCGAGGGTCTGTTCGTGGTCGAAGAGCAAGTGATGTGGATCGATACAGCCAGTTGGCATTCCCGATTGCAGCGCCGCTTCTTCGCTCCAGGCGTGATTTCGGATGCCGTCGTTCATACTCTCTTCGCCCGCTTCACGCGGATCAAAGGTGAACATCATGCGCATGTCCTCATGTTCGATGATGTGACAGTGGCAAACAAAGGGACCCTTGAAGGTGCGGAACTTGATCAGACACTCCGCCTCTTCTCCGCCTTCCAGGTTGATCAGGTCGGTGTTCCACCGGTACTGAACCGGGAAATCGGGATCGTCCCGGTCCTTTCCATCGATGCTCTGCACCTGGACTCCCTCGAGGTGGGCATGGATCGGGTGGAACCATCCTCCGCCGCCATTCTTGAAGATCCATCGTTCACAACTATTGAGCAGCGGCACCGCATCGGTTCTTCGTGGGCTGTAGTACTTGGAGTTGACAACCCAGGCACCATTCTTTCTCGAGAAATCGAACAGCCGGGTGGCCACCACTTCATCTTCACTGTAGGCGTGATATTCCCTGACCGTATCTCCTGCGCTCACCGAATAAACACCGTTCTCGACCCCTTCCATCTCCTGAGGGCCAGGGGGATCGCCATCGAGTAGACGAAACTGCATCCACGGTGCGTGCTCCTTGTCGGGACGGATGCCCTTTGGCTTTCGACCGTCCGTCTGGTGCATGATGTTTTGCAGGTAGTAAGTATCGACATCTTCAGGCAACTCGCTGAAATCGATGATCACATCGAAACGCTCACCGGGGCTGATGGTGAAGCTCTCCAGGTCGGTCGCTTCTTCGATCTCCCAGCTGTCTTTACCGATCATCAAAAACGGGATGCCATCCCTCTGGTTTTTCCCCTTGCGGCTATTGAGCCGCAGATGCAGGTACCTGGCGTTACAGGCATTGAGGATGCGGAAGCGATACTTGCGTCTGTACACATCCATGTAGGGCTGCGCGCGACCGTTGGCGGTTTTGACATCGCCGATGTGTCCGTTGTGATCGAGCAGGTCGTACGCCAGGGTGCCGTCGCTATTGAACTTGAAATCTTTGAGTGCCAGTACGTGATCGAAGTCTCCGTAGAGCTTCGGTAGAAATCCACTCTGCTGATGCTGGACCTCGAGCTCATCTTCTGACAGATAGAACCCCGCAAGACCTCGATTCACATTGAAACCTGTAATGTCCATGGCGTGATCGTGGTACCACATTGTAGTCGGCAAGTGTGCCAACTCGAACGGCCCTGCCTCCTCTACTGTTGCCGGGTAAGGCGTATCTGGAGAGGCGTTCAACCGAGGTCCGATGTTGGGATAGTAATAGTCGCGGGTCTTGTCCTGAAGAACATAGAAATCAGGCGACCCGTCAGAGTGCGCCGGACCATGATCTCCATGGAGGTGGATCGAAGTCTCCACCGAAGTCAAATTGGAATACCTCACCACCGTGGGTTCCCCATGGCGAGCCAGGAAGGTCGGCCCGGGGAAACTGGGAGGAGTCGCCGATGCGGTTCCCGGCTTTCCACGGTAAGCAAATGCCGGGGTGTCGACGCCAGGAAAGAACTGCCAGGCTCCTTCCACCGCTTCCAGCTCCCAGTACTTCTCCGGTAGGGTATCCCAATCGGGAAGGTGCGCCGGATGTGAGGGGTAAAACTCGGGAGCGATTCCATGATAAACAGCATCTGAGCCGAGCGAGGCTTCGGCAGTCCCTGGCATCGGATCCAGCGATGATCCCTTGTGGATGACCGGCGGCTTGAAGAAAGGCTGGGTAAAGGGCTCGTAGCCAAACATCCCCGCCTTGAAGTAACGATGGCCAAAGACTGGCTTGGTGGCTCCGACGACCCCAGCCGCCAACGCACCCTTCAGAAGATCTCTTCTGTTGATGGGCAAAATATACCTCCGCAATTGATAATTTTGACACTCACGCTGTAATCCAATGATTCACCAGGGGAGAGTCCCACGAGAAACGAAATATTGTGTCGATGCGCCGCTCAGATATTGCGACAGATCAATAGGCCCATCTGGCCATTGGTCTTCAATAATGCAATCGCTTCACCGTTGATACTATCCAGGTTCGGAACCGAATGCACAACGATTACCATCACCCTGAAGCAACTTGATGCCCTCTTGTGGAGTGACGCAACTTCCAACATGACATTCCTGTCCAAGGTATATCGATGTCATGAGAAGCACCCCTTCGCTGCTATAACAATTCCGGGAATAATGATCGAGGGACTCGCTGCGACAGCGGGATGGATGTTCTCACATACGTCGTTCGTCATTTCGATGGAGGCGAACATCATCATCTTTAAAAATCACCCACCGCGCTCCGAAGTGTCCACGAGACCGGAGTGCTTCGATAAGGCATCGAGATGCTGGCGCCGATGCTGAATAAGCGATCAGACGAGACCAAAACCCATGGTCTCTTTGTGGGTGCTAGCGGCTAGGAATTGACGAGGAGTTCCATGACGAACCGGGTCGCATTGCAGTCGTGTTCATTGTGATTCTTCACCAGCGTAAGATTCTTCTTGGTGCCTTTCGACCATGCTTCGTAGGTATTCTTGACCCTGGCTTGGTCTTTGATTTTCTCGCAGTATCCGCCGATCTTTCCTAATGCATAAGAATGTGGGCGAGGAAGTCCCCTTTCTGCAGCAAACAAGGTTAGCAGCCCATGCGATTTCGTTCGGAGCATATCTATAGTTGTCTTGGATGTGTTGGGATCCTTGAGCTTCTTTTTATTTGACCTGTAAGTAGTACGGCATTTTTTAAAATTCTCGTTCTTGTTCGCCAGCGGCTTAAGATCGATTCCTACATCCTTGATATTGACATCAAATCGAGTGAATAACTCTTCTTCTCTCTTGGTGAAGTAAACCAACTTTCTTCCTTCCAACCTTGCTCTATTGCTCAGCTCTTCAAGAAACTGCTTGAGCGGCTGGTGATTCCATATCTTTGCCCGGGCGGCCACTTCGAGACCGTCGCCGAACAAGGTGACCTCGTAAGATCCATCCACAAGCACTCCACCGAGAATCGGATCGCGCTTCTCCTTATTTATCGAATCAGCCTGCCCCTCGACATCGAAGTAGATGGCTCTTTTGGCTTCTTCCGCGGTTATTGTTTGGTTCATCATGTATCTCCTCGCGTTTCTAGTTTCAATTTTCATCCACATGGTCAGACCAGGATCCCTGGTCGATTTTCCGAAGGTCTTTCTCGAATAACATCGCCTTCTTCGACAAGGTTAAGGCCTGACGCTTCGATCGACCTTGCCATTCCCGGGCCACGCGCTCTCGGGCCAATCGGAAACGCTCGAGCCTCTCCATGGCATCCGGTAGATCTTTGATCAGCCCCCAGTAGTGCTCCTCGATTTTTGTGTAGCGGGACTCGGCTCCGTGGTAATCCCTGCCCTCATTGTCCCGCATGCTGTGATAGGCGACGGTGGCTTCCCACAAACCAGCGATACGTTGGACCACTTCGAGATCGACCCTGGATTCTCCAGTTTCCTCCGTAGACACCACCTTCACGGGAACTTGCAGATTCAAGAGTTGCTCCCGATCCGGTGCTTGCGGATCCTGCCAGGAGATCTCGAAATCGATGGGGAGAGGCTCCCCCTTTTCATGAGCAGGAAACTCCACCCGCAGAGCGAGGGGTCGGATGGCCCCACCGACGATCTCGCCCAGCGAGAAGGTCGTGATCTCACCGTAACGATCGACACTCTGACGACTGAGCCCTTCCACGATGACACCGGACGGACACTTGCAGATGACCCGGACATTCCGAGCGGTAACCGCCTTCAGCTCGCCCAGCTCACCAGTGACCACCTCGACGATCTCCTGCGGAGTGGCGGCATCGTGCAATCGACCTCGACCGCCCTCGGCCAATGCGTCCAGTTGCAGGGGAGAATACCGATCACCGATGCCAACTGCCGAGGTCATTACACCCCGCTCGGCCATTTCCCGAGCATGCTCCATCAGTTGCCCCGGTTCGCAGATGCCGTTGTTGGCATGACCATCGGAGAGAATCAACACCCGTCCTTCCTCGGCGAAACCCGTTTCGATCACACCGGAAACGCAACGGGCACCCTCAAACCAACCTCCGGAGAGGTTCGTGCTTCCCCCCGGACGCAGTTCAGCGATCGCTGTCATCGCCTTGTGCTTGCCGGTCTCGTCCATGGCCAGACCTTCTTCCAGAACCACCACGTGGTGATCAAAGGCGACGATGGAGAGGCGGTCCTTTTCCCCGAGGGTTTCGGCGATGCTCACTGCCGCCTGGCAGGCTGCTACCAGTTCTCCGCCACCCATCGATCCCGATCGATCGATCACCAGAGCCAGATTCACCGGCTTCTCTTCCATGCAGGTCTCCTCCTGTTCCGGTGCGATGACCTCCAGCAGAAGGTGTCGGACGCTGGACTCTCCAGCAGGAATGCTGTCTCTGTCCCAGCGCACCTGGGCCCTAACCTGTCGCATCGTGTTCACTTTCATTGTCCTTTCGTGATCGAGTCAATCAGCTTGCCGATCAGGCGTAGCTGTTGCTCCTGTTCCCTGTTCAACGGACACTTCACATGGATCTCCACATCTCTTCCGGCGCGGATCACATGGTCCTCTACCCGATCCTTCGGTGGTCTTGCAGGACTCACCCGGGTCGCAAACTCATCGGCATGCCTCTCGAGGTACTCGGCAGCCGTCAGCATTTCTTGTGCATAGGAGGAATTCCCGGTAGAGAAACCCTGCTCGATCGCTTGCTCTCCCGCTTGCCGCAACGCTTCGATCTCTGCGGGTGAGAATTTTCCTTTCAGAA
>Ga0209041_1001916_pt1 | contig 11824 bp, 9 predicted proteins | sample SaaInlV_100m_DNA_4_FD_184647 | JGI IMG/M metagenome (GOLD analysis project Ga0209041, IMG submission 184647) | Marine microbial communities from expanding oxygen minimum zones in the Saanich Inlet - SI037_S2LV_100m_DNA (SPAdes) (version 2) | ecosystem: Environmental > Aquatic > Marine >... | reverse complement strand
CGAGCTTAAGGGGCTTATTACAGTAAAAGACATCCAAAAATCAACAGACCATCCTTTTGCTTGTAAAGATGAGCATGGCAGACTTAGAGTGGGTGCGGCAATTGGTGTTGCTAATGACACTGAATTAAGAACGGAGCTGCTTGTTCAGGCTGGGGTAGATCTTTTGATTGTAGACACAGCTCATGGTCATTCTCAAGGCGTTTTAAATCGGATTAAATGGATAAAGAAAAATTATCCTAAGGTTGAGGTGATTGGAGGAAACATTGCAACCTCTGATGCTGCGTTAGCTATGGTAGATTACGGTGCTGATGGAGTTAAGGTCGGCATAGGGCCTGGTTCAATTTGTACGACAAGAATTGTTGCGGGTGTTGGAGTTCCTCAAATTACTGCTATCAATGAAGTCTATAAGGTCTTAAAGAAGAAGGATATCCCTTTTATTGCAGACGGAGGGATAAGGTTTTCTGGAGATGTAGCTAAAGCCATCGCTGCAGGAGCGAACTCAGTTATGCTAGGCAGCATGTTTGCAGGTACCGAAGAAGCCCCCGGTGAAGTAGAGTTATTTCAAGGAAGGTCGTATAAATCATACCGCGGCATGGGGTCCATAGGAGCTATGCAAAAAGGCTCTAGTGATCGTTATTTTCAAGATGGTGAAAGTAATTCAGATAAATTAGTGCCTGAGGGCATTGAAGGTCGTGTTCCATTTAAAGGAACCGTTGTAAATGTTATCCATCAGCTTATGGGAGGCCTAAGGGCGTCAATGGGTTACGTGGGTGTTGATACAATCCCAAACATGCATAAGAAAGCGAAATTTATTGAAATTACTAATGCTGGGATGAAAGAGTCCCACATTCATGATGTTCAGATAACAAAGGAAGCGCCTAATTATCGAGTCGACTAAAGTCACTCTCTTATTTAATTATTTCGAATAGATTCTTGATGGATAAAATTTTAATCATTGATTTTGGCTCACAATACACTCAACTTATTGCAAGGAGAGTGAGGGAGTTGAATGTATACTGCGAAATTTTCCCCTATGATGCCAATATTGAAAAAATTAAATCCTTTGAAGCTAGCGGGATTGTTCTGTCCGGTGGTCCAAATTCGGTTTATGAAAACGAAACGCCTAGTGTTGCCCCCAGTATTTTTGACTTAGGCCTCCCTATTTTGGGTATTTGCTATGGCATGCAGACAATGGTAAATCAATTAGGTGGAAAAGTTGTAAATAGCAATGAAAGGGAATTTGGATATGCGGAAATAAGGGCTCATGGACATTCTGATTTATTAGTAGATATTGAAGATAAAAAGAATGAGCAAGGACATGGGTTATTAGACGTATGGATGAGCCATGGCGACAAGGTAAGTAAGCTGCCTGATGGTTTTGAAATCATTTGCAGCAATCAATCAACCCCAATAGCTGGGATCGCAAATAAATCCAAACATTTTTATGGATTACAATTTCATCCCGAAGTCACTCACACAAAAAAAGGTGATGAAATAATCAAAAGCTTTGTGATCAATATTTCAAGGTGTAATCCCGAATGGAATATGCCAAATTATGTTGAGACCGCAATAAAAAAAATTCAAGAAACCGTAGGTGCTGATGAGGTAATTCTAGGGCTTTCAGGGGGGGTAGACTCTTCTGTGGCCGCTGCTTTAATACATAAAGCCATAGGTGACCAACTGACCTGTATTTTTGTTGATCATGGACTACTTAGATTGAATGAAGCCGAAACAGTGATGCGAACATTTAAGAAAAATTTAGGTGTTAAGGTTATCCATGTCAATGCAGAAAACAAGTTTTTAAATGACCTGAAGGGTATAACTGATCCTGAAGAAAAAAGAAAAGTCATTGGTCGTGATTTTGTAGAAATATTTCAGGAGGAATCTAATGAATACAGTGGTGTTAAATGGTTAGCCCAAGGAACCATATACCCTGATGTTATTGAATCCGCAGGCGGCAAAACCAAAAAAGCACATAACATTAAAAGTCATCATAATGTAGGTGGGCTCCCAGACACACTAAAATTAAAATTACTCGAGCCATTAAGAGACCTTTTTAAAGATGAGGTTAGAAAATTAGGGGTTGAGCTTGGTCTTCCAAAAGATATGGTTTACAGACACCCCTTTCCTGGTCCCGGGTTAGGTGTCAGAATTTTAGGTGAAATAAAAAAAGAGTTTGCTGACTTATTAAGAAGTGCAGATGCAATTTTTATTGAAGAGCTAAAAAAATCAGGTTGGTATGAAAAAACGTCTCAAGCATTTGCGGTTTTCTTACCGGTTAAATCAGTTGGCGTTATGGGTGATGCCAGAACATACGAATATGTTGTTTCCCTGAGGGCAGTTGTTACTTCAGACTTCATGACTGCGCATTGGGCGGAGCTACCTTATGAGTTATTAGGCAAAGTCTCAAATAGAATTATCAACGAAGTCAAAGGCATTAATCGAGTTGTTTATGATATTTCCGGAAAGCCCCCTTCAACTATTGAGTGGGAGTAATGACAAGATTAAAACCAATAGATTAAATCAATGGCAAATTTTGATACACAAGTTGATATTATTTATTTATGGGTTAATTCCGACGACATAAATTGGCAAAAAAAAAGACGTGAGTCTTTTAGGTTTTTTTCAAAAACAAACAAGGATGATTTAGCTCTCTTCGCTAATTCTGATGGGCGGTTTCGCGATAATGGCGAACTCCTTTTCAACCTAAGGTGCCTGGAAAAATTTTTTCCAGATCATGGTCACGTTTATATTGTGACAGATGAACAAAGACCTAATTGGTTGGTATCAAATAATAAAGTTACCATCATTGATCACCGCGATATTATTCCAAAGAAAATAAACCCTATTTTTGCATCAGCCCATATTGAATCTTATATCCATCACATCCCCAACCTATCAGAAAGGTTTTTTTATCTTAATGATGATATTTTTTTTGGAATGCCGGTAGATACAAACTGGTGGTTCAATGATAAATTAAAATATTTCTATGATAATGAACCTCATGAAAACTATAAAGAATTACAACCACATTTACTCTCACCTATTAATTCGTCTATACAATCAAACCTATGGTTGATAAAGGAATATAAAAATTATATTCATCAAAATATACCCTTAGCTCATGCTCCAAGACCATATAGAAAGACCCTTCTCCTGGAGATTGAAAAGAAAGCAACTGATTTATTTGATGAAGTGAGATCCGTTAACTTTAGATCATGGGACAAACCTGGTGTATTAGTTGATTTTGTGCCTAGGTGGCTTGAACATCATCAATATGCACAAATAATTCAAGCAGATTATTTATATATTGAAAGCGGCTCAAAAGATATTGAAATGAAATTAAATTTACTCACTCAAAAATTTGGTAAAGTGCCATTCTTTTGTATAAATGATACATGTGACGATGCAAATCCTGATGACATAAGGTTACAATTAGTAAAAAATGAGATGCAAAAATTGTTACCGAATAAATCTAGTTTTGAAATTTAATATTTTTACCCAATTTTAATAAGTAACTCATCCATTATAATTAAATAAAAAAGCCAAAGTATGGATCCTTTAACACAAGGCACAATCGGTGCCGTGCTGCCACAAACATTCGGAAAAAAGAATTTGGGTTTAATTGCTATGCTTGGATTCTTATCTGGAATGGCACCAGATTTAGATATTTTCATCCATTCGGCAAGTGATCCGCTATTATTTCTTGAATATCACCGTCAATTTACCCATTCAATTATATTTATTCCCTTTGGCGGGCTTGTCTGTGCAAGCTTTTTATACTTATTATTTAAAAAAATTAGCACCTTCAATTTCAAGGAAACATGGCTGTATAGCACTTTAGGTTATGGAACACATGGGTTAATTGATGCTTGCACAAGTTATGGGACATTACTTTTCTGGCCTTTTAGTGATGTACGGGTTGCATGGAATCACATTTCTATCATAGACCCCCTCTTTACCCTACCCATTCTATTATTTGTAATCATCGCCATAGTTAAAAAAAATAATATTTATGCAAAAATAGGAGTAGTTTGGGCAACGTCATATCTATTATTAGGGATGTACCTACATACTATTGCTTTAAATATTGGAAAAGGAATTGCAGAAGAAAGAGGTCAGGATATTATCAGGATACAAGCAAAGCCAAGCTTTGGAAATTTAATTCTATGGAAAATAATTTATGAAACAAATAATCATTTTCATGTAGATGCCATAAATTTACTTTTTGATGAAATAATAGAAGGAGAAAGTATTAACAAGTTAAATCTAGAGAAGGATTTTCCATGGTTAGAAAAAGGTTCTCAGCAATATAAGGATGTTGAAAGATTTAGATGGTTTAGCAATAACTTTTTAGCTGTTAATCCAACCAATTCCGATCAGATTATTGATATAAGATATTCTGAGATTCCAAATGAAATTGGTGGCCTTTGGGGCATACAATTAGACCCTAAAAAACTAAGGCAAGAACATGTTAGTTTTGTTAGTATGCGAGATGTTTCTATTAAAAGGTTCGAGATCTTAAAGAGTATGATTTTAAAATATTAAATATTATAATCAATAGGTTATGGTGTTTAGTTAAATAAATAAGGATAAAAAAAATGATTGCATGCCTGGATTTAGAAGGTGTATTACTACCGGAAATATGGATAAAATTTGCTGAAAAAACAGGGGTTGAAGAGCTAAAATTAACAACGCGAGATATACCTGATTACGATGTATTGATGAACAAAAGACTGAGCATTCTTAATGAGAATAATTTTAAACTCAAGGATATAAAAAAGGTTATAAGTACATTGAATCCACTAGAGGGTGCCATTGAATTTCATGAATGGCTACGATCCGAATTTGAAGTCATTATACTTTCTGACACCTTCTATCAATTTGTAAGTCCGTTAATGAAAAAATTGGATTACCCTACACTTTTTTGTCATCAACTAATTATTGATGATACTGATTCAATAACAGGATACAAATTAAGACAAGCAAACGGAAAGCAGGAGGCTGTAAAGGCACTTCAAAAGCTAAACTTCAAAGTTGTGGCTGCAGGTGACTCATATAACGATATTGGCATGCTAAAGCAAGCTGACGAAGGAATATTATTTGATCCACCTAAAAATGTTATTAATGAGTATCCAGAATTTTCGGTTTCTAATAATTATGATGACTTTAAAAATAAGCTCTTAAGATGTAAGGCTAAGTTTGAAAGATAAATAATATGATTAAGGGTTTTTTTGGCATGACCCTAATAAAGAATACACTTTAAATTCTTTATACTTACTGTATTTTAAATTATCTTAAGCAATACACTTAGCTGAAATAATTTCCTTTACTTTTTGGTTTGGCTCTTTCTTAAATATCTTGAATGTATAATAAGCATAGTCTGATGCATTGCTATCATATTCAATTGCATGCACGGTTGGCAAAGAAAGAATAATAAAAGAGAGAGTTAATTTTATTTTATTTTGAATGAGTATACTTAATTAGATAATTGAGTGTAAAAGCTTTAAATCATAATAAATAATTTACTTTAAAAATAATTTTTAATATACTGATTATATTGATAAAATGAGTAGAGCATTTGTAAAAGAAAATGATTTAGAACATGCGGGCATCGATGTTCCAGAGCGCCCCATAAGCGCTGAAAAAAACTACGTAACGCCAAGTGGGCTAAAAGAGCTAGAAGTAGAAATAGCACTTTTAGAAACAGAAAGGACTAAATTATCTCCCAATAGTGATTCTATAAATAAGCAAAAAAAAATGCAGCTGGAACGTGATTTAAGATACTTTATCAATCGCCTTGAATCAGCTATTTTAGTTAGGCCATTAGATCAAGATAAAGATAAAGTGCTTTTTTCAGCATTGGTTGATGTTGAAAATGAATTAGGGAATATATTAAACTTTCAAATTGTGGGTGAGGATGAATCAAATATAAAAATGAATAAAATTGCCTACACATCTCCCCTTGCAAAAGCTTTAATCGGAAATGCAGTTGGTGATGAGGTGGTATGGAATAAACCATCTAGTGATGAAATTTTAACTATCGTTAAAATACAGTACAAGATATAATTCTAAAAAATTTTAGCTTCCGTAAGATAAAAACAGAAAGTTTCTAACTATTATCACAATGAAAGGTCACTAGCTTTGCTTATAACCAATAACATTACCATGCAATTTGGATCAAAACCTCTTTTTGAGGATGTCTCAATTAAATTCGGAGATGGTAACCGATATGGCCTCATAGGTGCTAATGGCTGTGGGAAGTCAACTTTTATGAAAATTCTAGCTAAACAGCTTGAGCCAAGCTCTGGCTCAATTGCCATAGAATCAAATGAAAGGGTCGCGTGGCTTAGGCAAGATCAGTTCGCGTATGAAGACCTTAGGGTGCTTGATGTTGTCATGATGGGTCATGAAGAAATGTGGCGTGCTAATGAAGAAAAGAATAAGCTTTATGCAAATCCAGATGCAACTGATGAAGATTATATGAAGGCTGCGGAGCTAGAAACTGTCTATGCTGAGTATGATGGCTATACAGCCGAATCGAGAGCTGGAGAATTACTTGATGGCGTTGGTATTGAAAATAGTTATCATAATGGTGAAATGAGTGCGATTCCACCAGGGCTGAAGCTCAGAGTTTTATTGGCTCAAGCGCTATTTGCAGACCCAGATATTCTATTGCTTGATGAGCCAACTAATAATCTGGATATTAATACCATTCGGTGGCTTGAGAGAATAATTAATTCAAGAAATTCAACTATGATTATCATCTCACATGATCGTCATTTTCTAAACCAAGTGTGCACACATATGGCTGACATGGACTATCAAAAGTTGACTGTTTACCCGGGAAACTATGATGATTTTATGGCAGCAAGTGCGACGGTTAAATCTCAACAACTTAAAGCAAATGAAAAAGCCAAATCACAAGTTGCCGAACTTCAAGAATTTGTCAGAAGATTCTCAGCAAATGCCTCTAAAGCAAAACAAGCAACATCAAGAGCTAAACAGATTGAAAAAATCAAGATTGAAGATATGAAGCCGTCAAGCAGGCAATACCCTTTTATACGATTTGAGTATGAGGAAAAAGATAAATTATATCGCCAAGCACTTACGGTAAATAAGCTAAGTCATGCTTATGAAAAGCAATTATTTAATAATGTTAATTTTATGGTTGAGGCAGGGGAAAAGGTTGCTATTATTGGTGAAAATGGTATCGGTAAATCAACTTTACTTAAAATACTTGCAAATACAGTCAATCCTGATGATGGATCTGTTAAATGGGCAGAAAAGGCTAAGATAAGTTATTTTGCTCAGGACCATAACGATGAGTTTGATAAGGATACTTCTATCTTCGATTGGATAACTCACTTCAAAAAATCTCAAGATGATGATCAATCTATCAAAAGCATTCTCGGTCGATTATTATTTTCTGGCGATGATTTTAAAAAGAAAGTGAATGTCTTGTCTGGAGGCGAACAAGGTCGAATGTTGTTTGGCAAAATTATGCTTGAAAGAAATAATATATTACTTCTGGATGAACCAACCAATCATATGGATATGGAGTCCATTGAGTCATTAAACACCGCCTTAGATAAATACAAAGGCACCGTTTTCTTTGTAACACACGATCGTGAGTTTGTGAGTTCTGTAGCCACGCGTATATTTGAGATTAAATCTGACAAAATTATTGATTATACGGGTAATTATGAGGACTACATTGCAACACAAGAACTAAACTAACCTTCTCTAGAAGCTCGTTTTCTTTCATGTTCAATAAGATACCTCTTTCTAATCCTAATTGATTTAGGTGTAATTTCAACTAATTCATCATCATCAATAAACTCTACTGCATACTCTAAACTCATCTGAATGGGTGGAACCAACCTTACCGCTTCGTCTGTTCCGGAGGATCTAACATTTGTAAGCTGCTTTCCTTTAATAGGATTTACAATTAAATCATTGTCTCTTGAATGGATACCAATAACCATCCCCTCATAAAGCTTATCTCCGGGATGAACAAACATTCTTCCCCTGTCCTGCAATTTCCATAAAGCATATGCAACCGCCTCACCTTTTTCAGAAGAAATTAAAACACCATTTCTTCTCCCAGGAATTTCAGTCTTAACAGGCAAATACTCTTCGAAAACGTGAGACATAATTCCCGTTCCTTTTGTCATAGTTAGAAATTCACCCTGAAAACCAATTAAACCTCTTGCAGGTATTGTATATTCCAGACGAGTCCTGCCTAGACCATCAGACTCCATATTCGTCAGCTCACCTTTTCGACGTCCTAATTCTTCCATCACTCCACCCTGAGTCTCATCTTCAATATCTACCGTAAGATTCTCATAAGGCTCACATTTTTTTCCATCAATTTCTTTATACACAACCTGGGGTTTTCCAACTGCAATTTCATAACCCTCCCTTCGCATATTTTCTAAGAGAATTGTTAAATGCAGCTCCCCTCTTCCAGACACCCTAAAAACATCTGCATCTTCAGTATCGTCTACCCTGAGCGCTACATTAACCAGTAATTCTTTCGTTAACCTCTCCTTAATTTGTCGGCTTGTCACAAATTTGCCTTCTTTACCTGCTAATGGTGATGTATTCACCATAAAATCCATATTTAGTGTTGGCTCATCAATAGGTATTATTGGAAGACCCTTAGGGTTATCAAGTTGCGCAATCGTAACGCCAATACCAATTTCTTCAATCCCCGTTACAATTACAATATCCCCCGCTTCAGCTTGTTTGACGCTAACTTTTTCAAGCCCTTCATACCCAAATACCTCATTAATTTTTCCTTGCCCAACTCTCTCATCCCCCATCATAATTGCCACTGGACTTCCAGGCTTTAAAATTCCGTTACGAATACGACCAATTCCCATTCTTCCGGTATAGGATGAGTAGTCAAGTGCTGAAATTTGAAACTGTAAAGGTGCTTCAGTATCTCCAACTGGTGGTTCAACATGAGACAAAATAGTCTTAAAAAGCGCTGTCATATCATTTGTTTCATCTTCCTCTTTCATTTTTGCATAACCATTTAAAGCTGACGCATAGACAACTGGAAAATCAAGTTGCTCATCAGTAGCCCCTAAATTAGCGAACAAATCAAATGTGTGATTAATTACCCAATCTGCCCTAGCTCCTGGACGATCTATTTTATTAATTACAACAATAGGCTTTAAGCCTAGCGCTAATGCTTTTTTTGTAACAAAACGTGTTTGAGGCATTGGTCCATCGACGGCATCAACCAGCAAAACAACCCCATCAACCATACCTAACACTCTTTCAACCTCCCCTCCAAAATCAGCATGACCAGGAGTGTCCACTATATTAATGTGGTGGTCCTGATAATTAATAGCCGTATTTTTAGATAAGATTGTAATTCCACGTTCTTTTTCAAGATCATTTGAATCCATTACCCGGTCGCTCACTTGCTGATGCTCCGCAAATGTACCTGATTGTTGCAATAATTTATCTACAAGTGTTGTTTTACCATGATCTACGTGGGCAATAATTGCAATATTACGAAGCTTTTGATTCATTGATGAGTAACCATATTTATTAATAGACGCGCGATTTTAGCACAAAGAACTAAACTTAACCTATTGGCCTTGAAGTATTAGAATAAATCCTTGAGATTATTGATCACTTTTTGATGATCAATCTTTTCTTTACCAGAATTATCTTTTTTTTCCCCGCTTAACTTATCTAAAAGTCTATTTATATTTTTTTTGATATCCGTCTTGAGTGTTGTAAAGTCAAAAATATCTTCTAAATCATCATCCACATTTAATATGATTTTTTCTAAAATAATCTCCGGTGATGCCCCTTTTGATTCAGACCCAATATTCTTAATCACTATTAATGGAATTTTCTTGTTTAGAAAATCTCTTTTTACCGAGCTAACTCTTGCCTTTACCTCAAGGTTTACAATTCTTAATTCCTTAATAAAAAAAGTTTTTGAGTCATGCTTGCCAGTACTTTCTGTTTCCTTGCTTATTTTTTTGTCTCTAGATGGATTGCTATCACTTGATTGATAACTTTGTATATTGTCTTTGAGAACGTTGAAGTTTGTTTTTTTTCCATTGTATTCATATACAATTTCGGGGTTGTTTATGAGAACAAGAGGGATCTCAATAACATCCTGATTCCATGACTCTTTTTTAACAATAACCGTGATCTTATCTACCTCAAAAGCTTCAGCATCACTAAAGCCTTTTGGGTTTTCAATGCCAAGCCTATTAATTAAAATCTCGCCCTTTTTTAAATCTGTTTTCACCGAGCTAATCTCAAAATCAGTTTTAGTCATTTTTGAGCCATATTCAACCATATAGTCTTTAATAAAATTATCTAGATTATCAAAAAACCAGTATGTAGCTCCCCCCAAAATAACCCCTAGAACTAAAATAACTAATAATATTTTTTTCATAACCCTTAATTCTCTTTAAAGTTTTGTACTAATTTTTAAGGAAGCTTTTTTCACATTATCAATAGCGACTTCCATAGTATCTGATGATGCTAATATGACGCCCATTCTTCTTTTCTTGAATGACTTTGGTTTGCCAAATAACCTTATATCTACGCCAGGAAATTGAAGGGCTTGATCTATACCTTCAAAATAGATTTGATCTGCATCATGATTACCGTAAATAACTTTACTCGCACCTGGATTTAAAAGTGATGTATCTACTGGCAAGCCGAGGATTGCTTTAGCATGCAATTCAAATTCAGATTGTTTTTGAGTTGCCATTGTGACCATTCCAGTATCATGAGGCCTTGGACTCACCTCAGAAAACCATACATCGTTTTGTTTAATAAATAACTCAACACCAAAAATACCGAGGCCACCTAAGGCATTGGTTATCAATCGCGCTATTTTCTTAGATTTCTCTAAAGCTATATCGGTCATGGGTTGTGGTTGAAAACTTTCTATATAATCCCCATTTTCTTGGCGATGCCCTATCGGATCACAAAATTTAGTACAAATATTTCCGCTCGAGTCTTTAGATCTCACAGTCAGTAATGTAATCTCATAATCAAAATCAACCAAACTCTCAGCAATTACGACGCCCTGATCTACCCTGCCCCCACTTGCAGCAAAATTCCATGCAGACTCGATTTCACTTTCAGTTTTAACTAAAGATTGGCCTTTACCTGATGAGGACATAGTTGGCTTAACAAAGCATGGGAAATTAATTTTATCTAGGATTAATTCTTTAAGCTCCTCAAGACTTCTTGCAAAACCATAGTTTGAAGTTGGTAAGCCTAACTCCTCAGAGGCAAGCTTACGAATACCTTCTCGATTCATCGTTAATTGAACAGCCTTTAAACTAGGAATAACCTTAGCGTGGCCCGCTCTATCTACTTCCGATAATAAATCTGTATTAATTGCTTCAATCTCTGGAACAATATAATCGGGGTTTTCTTTTAGAATAATTTTTCGTAACTCGCTCTCATTAGTCATATCGATTACATAAGAACGATGTGCCACTTGATGGCCTGGTGCATTTTGATATCGGTCTACCGCAATAACCTCAACACCGAGTCTTTGGAATGAAATAATTACTTCCTTACCTAATTCCCCTGCCCCTAGTAACATGACTTTTGTAGCAAAAGAACTTAATGGTGTTCCGATATTCATAAACTAGTCCAAAGAAGATTATCTCAATTATAACAATAGATTTTTAAAAGGTTATTTAATTATAGAACTTTATTTTCTTTGGCTAGATTATAAAAATCGAGAGTGTTTTTGATGCTTAATTTTTGTTTAATTGATGTTTGATAGTTTGCCACTGTTTTATAACTGATATTTAGTTTT